>Ga0272441_10004466_pt1 | contig 25294 bp, 21 predicted proteins | sample SSMProp6N_FD_193582 | JGI IMG/M metagenome (GOLD analysis project Ga0272441, IMG submission 193582) | Marine sediment archaeal communities from Little Sippewissett salt marsh, Falmouth, MA, United States - SSM-Prop-6N | ecosystem: Environmental > Aquatic > Marine > Wetlands > Sediment ...
CCTAATGAGGGGAATAGCTGCTGACGAGGTTAATACGCAATTATCGACATCTATCGCCCGTAATGTCCATCAAATTGCCACGTTAATTCCCTAATTTCCGCCGAGTTAAGGTTCAATAACTCAAATGACAGCAAGTTTGGCACACTGCTTACTGCCTATTGCTTACTGTCCTCAGAAATACGATCGAAAAGGGGCGGAGTAGAAATGATTAAATGTTTATATGTTTTACATTATTGCAATGGACGAGGATCTCCTGTTCGAAGAAGAAGATGTCTTCTACGATTACGCGTTCCCCCCTGAGGTAACCCCAGACGTTTCTGTAAATGCGTCTAACACATCATTGGGACTTCCAACGGAGTTATCATCTGAAGTTCCCACGCAGCTGACTGGTAATGGGGCTCAATCAGCGCTGGATAAGATCGTCACATATTTGAACTCCACACTTGGGTTGGATCTAAGTGACCTGCTTACGTATTTCGCGATAACTTTCATCAAGATCGCGGTGATCATATTCGCGACATACTTTGTCGCGAGGATGGTGAACAGGGCGATCAACGTCTACCTGCCTAAAATGATGCGGGCCGAATCGGTGGGGTTAGATACCGAACAGGAGAAAACGCTCAGAACGATAATCGGCAGGCTTCTCGTGGTCGTCATATACATAATAGGCATCGTCTTGATAATCGCCCAGATACCCCCTCTTAACAAGGTCGCCGTCACCTTGCTTGCGGGTGCAGGTGTTGCAGGTCTTGCCATCGGTTTTGCAGCACAAGGCTCTCTATCTAACGTCATATCTGGAATTTTCCTTGCAGTTTTTCATCCTTTCCGAGTAGGCGACTACATCGACTTTAACGGGGAATATGGCCAGATAGAAGACCTTACCCTGAGGCATACAGTAATCGAAGTGTGGGACGGTCGTCGGATAATTGTCCCAAACAGCGCCATGAATGATCAAGCCATAATCAACTGGACCATAAGGGATCCCGAAATAACCTGGACTGTGAACATCGGGATCGCATATACTGCAAGCATCGACAAGGCTAGGGAGATCATACTGGACGTGGCAAAGAGGCATCCATTGGTCCTGAAAACTCGAGAAATAACCGTCAGGGTAACTGAGCTTGGCGATTTTGCAGTGAACATGAGGCTTTACATCCATGTGATGTCGCGAGATGTGGCATACTCTACAGGGTGTGAGATCATGGAATCCGTCAAGAAAAGGTTCGACAAAGAGGGTATCGAGATACCTTACCCCTACAGAAACATCATCATCCAAAATCCTCAAGGAGGATCCGGTCCCGAAAACGAGGAGAATCAGGCCTCTTAAGGTCTATTCTCCATTCACCCACTTACGCGCCTTCCCTCCCCCTATTTTTCTTTTGATTATGTCTTAGACTGTATGATCCTCCGGAGCGGTTTTATCTCGCGTTTCTTGGCGCATATGGGCGCCACCTGGTCGATCCACTGGCGCCAGGGCGCAAGTAGACCTAATCGTTCAGCAATCAGATCTAAAGTTTTGTCTGGCTCGGATACCCTATCCATCTTGTTGGCGGCCACGGCCACGTCCAGACCTAGATCATGGAGAAAATCGAATAACTCCAGATCGAGGGGAATCTCGTCGCGCAACTCCCATCTATCTACAATTTCCAGAAAAGAAGATGCGTCGATCACCTCGATGGCTAGGGTTATATTCGGTTGATTATCCTCAAAATAATGGACTATGAAGTCTTTGGTCTCATCTTGTATTTTCTTTGGCAACCCCTTCATGTAACCGTAACCTGGCATATCCACGTACGTAATCTTCCCAATATTGACTTTTGTGGGACGGATAGTTACCCCTGGTCTCCGTCCGATTCTCACCTTTTTTCCGGTGAGCTGAGTGAAGAGGGTGGACTTGCCCACATTTGATCTGCCTATAAGGACTATCTCTTTGTTCATGAATGTCCACTTGTGGAACTTACGTCCACAAAACCATTTCTGTTCAGAAAGCTCTTGATCCAGAGACACACTACTCGTCCTCGTCTCTATGAACCACTAAAAAAAGAGGCTTATCGCCACCTAGCACACGTCCCCGTTAAGATAAATACTATCGGGGTGAATTGGCCGGACAGTTGCCGATCTCGATCGGCTCAACTCGGAGGCGATTTGTGGTGGATAGATCTGATGTCGGAAATCTGGTAGGAATAGACGACATAGCCGTCTACGTACCCAGGCTCTTCATCTCAGCTGTGAAAGAGTTTGCATCTTCCAGGGGAATCGAGCCTGGAAAGCTGACGAAAGGAATAGGGGTGGAGAATATGGCAGTCCCTGATTTCCACGAAGATGCTGCCACAATGGCGGCCATGTCGGTCTTGGAACTCATGAAGAGAAACGAACTGAGGCCAGATCAAGTGGGACGAATCTACGTGGGGACCGAATCTGGGGTAGACGAATCGAAGGCCATCGGAACTTACGTCATCGGGATGCTCGAAAAAGTCTATGGCAAGGGACGTTTCCAGGAATGCTCCACTGTAGAGTTCAAGTTTGCCTGCATCGGCGCCACTCACGCCCTCGAAAATGTCGCCTATTGGCTCAAATCACAGGATTGGTGTAACTTTGGCCAAGGGAATGACGAAGGCTCAGACTCAGATATTTGCGATGATATGGTTGGAATCGTTGTGGCCTCGGACATAGCCAGATACGATCTTAAGTCACCGGGCGAGTACACGCAAGGTGCAGGCTCCGTCTCGCTCCTGATCAAAAAGAACCCGCGCCTGATCGCTTTTGATCCTGCCATGGGCGTTTTCACCAAAGACGAAAACGACTTTTTCAGGCCTATCGGCATGAAAACCGCCGTGGTCGACGGAAAATATAGCAACCTCTGTTACCTTTCAGCCATGGAAGGTGCCTTTGAATCCTACAAGAAACGGGCCCTGAATCGGAAGATGATCTGCCCAAAAGAGGATGAATGCGTCACCGATTACTTGTCTCACATAATCTTTCACATACCTTATCCGAGGATGGCAGAGTACGCTTCAGCTGCCCTCTTCAGAAAGGAATGGGGTGAGCTGTCCCGGTGGAACGCTATCGAAGAAGAGATCGGAAAAGAGCCTATCTCAAAAGACTTCGAAGGCGATGGGGAATTTTTCAGAGCCAAAAATGATTACAATCGGAGGTTTTCGAAGACAAGAGCATTTCTGGAAGCTTACGAAAAGAAAGTCAAGCCGTCCACCATCATCTCCGCCCATATCGGAAACATCTACACCGGATCCATCTATCTTGGCCTTGCCAGCCTCTTTGAAGAGCGCAAACTATTTTCCGGCGAACGGGTGGGATTTGGCTCTTACGGAAGCGGTTGCTCTGCTATATTCTTCAGTGGGGTTGTCCAACCTGGCATAGAATCTCTTCAGACTGGCGGCTTGAAAAGGAGGCTCGATGCGAGGACTGAGACGAGCCTGAAAGATTACGAGCTGCTTCACGAAGGCGAAAGAAAAGAAAGCGTGATCGTGCCCTCAAAGGAGTTCGCCTTGATCAAAATCGATCAAGACGGGTATCGGCATTATGACTTTGTGGACTGAGAACCGAGCCGGTCTCAGGACAAAAACCCGACATGTATATAGGCCAAAGGTGTCATCTTCCCACCGCGCCGACGGATGACTTTAAGGATATCCTCTATAGCCGAAAACCAATTAGATTGGACTAATTGGTTCTCGCAAGATTAGTGCTTAACGACACGAATAGGCCAAACGACTGAGAGAATCGAGCCCGAGGGCGCCAACGCCAAAAGCCCTTTCCAGAGAGATGATGGACGATGAAGCTGAGATCTTGCACAAAAAGATACAAGAAAGACACGCATCGAGCGGTCTCTCCTGAAGAGACCTTGTCTCGCATAGAATCCAAGATGGAGATCGCAGGGATTACCAGGGTCGCAGACATAACCAACTTAGATCGAGTAGGGATCCCAGTATTTTCCAGCATCAGGCCCGCAGCCGAAAAGGGTGCCATCTCCGTCTACAACGGCAAAGGTGCAACCCCCGCCGAAGCCAAAGTCTCGGCCATGATGGAAGGGATCGAAAGATACTCGGCCGAAGTCCAAGACCAAGATCTGATGATCTCTGCCTATTCCAAGATCAAAGAAGATTACAACGTCCTCGATCCCCGCGACCTGATCTTACCTTCTGATTCCGACCCTGATGCCGAAATCCCCTGGGTTGAAGGCTGGGATCTTATGAACGATGAGGCGATCTTCGTTCCAGCAAGCGCAGTCTTCCATCCTTTGCCCAAAGAGTACCACCAGCTCATGAGGACTAATACCAACGGCCTTGCCTCTGGAAACGAGCTGGAAGAGGCCGTATTCCATGGTCTATCCGAGGTGGTGGAAAGAGACGCGTGGTCCCTTGTCGAGGCGACCCGAAACACCGGTCCTCAAGTCACCGATGTGAACACTGGCCTCGCCGCTGAACTTTTGGAGAAGTTCGCGTCAGCAGAGGTCGAGGTTCGGATCAAAGACATAACCAGTGACGTTGGCGTGCCCACTATAGCGGCAGTCTCAGACGACATCAAGCTGAAAGATCCTGCGCTTCTCACAATTGGGATGGGGACCCATACCAGCGCCGAAGTTGCAGTTCTCCGAGCACTTACCGAAGTTGCCCAAAGCAGGCTGACCCAGATTCACGGCGCCAGAGAAGACACGACTACCGCCGACTTTAGGCGCCAGATCGGTTATGACCGGACAAAGAGGATGAACAAACACTGGTTTGGTGAGGCCGACGATGATAGAGCGTTCCCAAAGATCGCATCTCACGACAGCGACGACTTCCTCGATGACGTAAATTACGTCCTTAAGAGGCTTGAAGATGGCGGGATGAAACGGGCGATAGTTTTCGATCTCACCAGAGAAGAGATCGGTGTGCCCGTGGTGAGGGTGATCGTCCCCGGACTTGAGTTCTATGCTCTGGACGGAGATAGAAGAGGCCAACGGTGCAAAGATGAGATCAAGAAAAATCGTCGTCTTTCTCGGTCCCAGTCTCGATAGAGATGCCGCCCAGGAGATTCTGGAGGCCGACTACAGGCCGCCTGCGAAGAGAGGCGACGTCTTCAAGGTTGCAAAAGATGGCGCAAAGATAATTGGGCTCATCGATGGCGTCTTCTTCCAGGATAGCGCAGTGGCGCATAAAGAAGTGCTCCACGTTCTGGAGATGGGTGCAAAGGTGATAGGTGCTTCCAGCATGGGGGCACTTCGGGCATCTGAGCTTTATCCTTACGGAATGGAAGGCGTCGGCCGGATATATGAGTGCTACAAGGACGGAACGCTCATATCAGATGACGAAGTGGCTTTGATCTTCGATCCGATATCTTTCAAGCCACTCTCTGAGCCTCTCGTCAACATAAGGTACCATCTCTATAAGGCGAAAGATGAGGGAATCTTCAGCGAAGACGCCTGCAAGAAGGTTTTAGATGCGGCCATCCAACTCTATTTTCCCCAAAGAACCTACAGCCGGATACTGGACGACGCTGGACTGGACGCCCTTTCAAGAAACGCTTTCTTGGAGCTGGTCCAAAAAGAGAAGAACGACTTGAAGAGAAAAGACGCCGTCATGGCATTGGAGAAAATAAAAGAAATGGCGGGATCACTATGATGGTCAAGCTGAGGACATTTGCCAGGTTCAGAGACCTTTTGGGAAAGGAGTTGGATCTCAACATAGGAGAAGGTGCTAAGGTTTCAGACCTTTTGGATGCGCTCCTCCCAAGATCCCAGGACCTCCAAGACCTGATATTCGAAAGTTCAGGCGATGTTAAAGAGGACGTGAACGTGTTGGTCAACGGAAGGCACATAGAGTCCCTGGAAGGGGTCGAGACCAGACTTATCGATGGCGACGAAGTGGCCCTTTTTCCAGCGGTAGTTGGCGGCTGAGGTTGGTGACGGTGGTTGAAGTTTGCTATGTTCAGCGAAAAAGAGCTTGAACGATACGATCGGCAGATCCGGATATTCGGAAAAAGAGGTCAAAGTCTGATCAAGAGAGGAACTGCATTCATCGCCGGTGCCGGGGGTTTAGGTTCTGCGGTGTCCATGTACCTTGCAGCGGCAGGCGTGGGCCGTTTGATGATAGCGGACGCAGACTTCGTCGAGATTAGCAACCTCAACAGGCAGATCCTTCACAATAACAGCTCTTTGGGACTTTCCAAGGTTCGGTCTGCAGAAAAGACGCTCCAAGACCTAAACCCTGAGATCAAGGTAGAAGCGATCCAAGAGCTTATCAGTGAAGAGAACGTGATGGAATTGACGAAAGGTGCAGTCCTCATAGTTGATGCACTAGACAACTTTTCTGCTAGATATCTGCTCAACAAGGTGGCTTTGAAAAGGAACGTTCCCCTCTTCCACGGTGCCATATCGGGGTTTGATGGCCAGGCGACCACCATAATCCCAGGAAAGACCGCGTGTTTGAGATGCGTCTTTCCTCGGACACCACCAAAGAAAACTTCTCCTGCTCTTGGCGCTACCTGCGGCGTGATCGGCTCGATTCAGGCTTTGGAAGTTTTGAAGTACCTCTGCGGCGAAGGTGAGCTTTTGGAAAACAGGCTCTTAATCTGGGACGGCATTCGGTCCGAGACTGACGAGATTGCCATCGAGAGAAACCCAGAATGTTCTGATTGCAGATCTCTGGCTAAGTTTAAGTAGAAATGCGCCGAAAAGGTGGTCATGGAAATTTCTGGGAGTTCTGGCGCGGCTGCTGCGAGCAAGGGTGAAGCTCTCCTCCTCTTGGGATGCCCCGAAGTTCCCGTCCAGACCAGCGTTGCCCTCTACCTTTGTTATCGACTCGAAAAGGTCGGGATCAAGGTCACGGTTGCAGGAACCGGGGCTGCACTCAAGCTTATGAAGTTCGCCGATCCTGAAGGCCATTACTTAGGCGAGACCGTAAACTTGGATCTGTGCATCGGAGACATTGTAGAGGGACGACGAGACTTCGATCTTTGTTTTGCCTTTGCCCACAGTGACGCTGGGATAACTTATGCAGGCACCATGAGCCACATATCCCATGCTAAGCTATTCCTTCTGATCTTTGGAAGGGGGGCTGAGGAGCTAGCCCAGATCGTCGACTTCGAGTGCGAAAAGCTGGTTGCAAAAGCGGTTCACAATCCCATGCCTTTGAAAAAACACATAGATGAGGTGATCAATTGGGTTGCATCGAGAACCTGAAGTACGAAATTATGCTCTCCAAATGTACCTTCAAAGAGGCTGCCGAGTTCATCAAAAAGGAGGTCAAAGAGGTACATGAAGTCCCTCCAGGATACCGGCTATTTGACATCTTTGTAATTGGCCCACCACCCATATTCATAGGAATTGATGGGGATATGTTGATGTTCCCTTACACCAAACCCTGTTATGGGACCTTCGTCCTTCGAGTAGAAGCAAAAGAAGAGGCGGAAAAGCTCAGATCGAAAAAGTGAGGCACGAAGTGGTTGCGGGGCCTAAAGAAAGTGAGACCTTCCACACTCAAATCGTCGTCTTCACAAGATAAATTTTTCAGATTCTGATATGGATTTTTCAGATACGGATGTGGCAGATTCGAGGAAGAATGGTCACTCACCAAGAAGAAGTTGGGAAGATAGTCGTAGTCGCGAAGTCTTTTGCTAGGTTCAAGGATCTCTTAGGCGGGGAGGTTCTCGTCAATATCGCTAAAGGTGCGAGTGTTCGAGATCTTCTGGAGACTCTTTGTACTACTGAACCGAGCTTGCGAGAATCAATCTTCGAATCTGATGGAAACTTGAAGGAAGAAGTGACTCTCCTCTGGAACCGGAAAGGCATATCCCAAGAATGCCTCGATTCGGTCCTGGCGGAAGGCGACGAATTGGCGATCCTCCCGCCATTTTCAGGCGGTTGAGCCCGAGGACTGTTCGACTGAATCGATCCCGTTGAGGTGACATTGAAATGATCAAGATAACCAACGAAGACTTTTCGATCGAAGAGCTTGTAAATAGTGCAAAGAGCAGGAATGTAGGGGCTATAGTCACTTTTTTGGGAACGGTGAGAGACGATGGCATCCAGGGAATGGGAGTTGAAGCTTATCGAGAAGTGGCCCTAGTAGAGCTTGAACGGATCCAGAACAAGGCCACTGAAAAGTTCAACTTGAAATCGGTGGATGTAGTTCATAGGGTGGGATCTCTCAAAGTTGGAGACAACATAGTGCTCATAGTCTGCACCGCATCTCACAGGACCGAGGCGTTCAGAGGGTGTGAATACGTCTTGGAAGAGATCAAGATGCGAGCCCCCATCTGGAAGAAAGAGATCCGGACAGAGGGCGATCGGTGGGTGGAAGGAAAAGGAGAGAATTAGCCAATGATCCGAAGCTTCATGCCTGAAATATAAATATCAAAATGCTGCGCGTCTATTTCCATTCCCGTTCATACTATCGGGACCAGAATGATGTTTTTATTCACATCTTGAGTTATGTAGTAAGGCACTGTCCTTGGGATCAAGCCATAGAGACAGAGGCCGCCGTTAAGCTCTTTGATCATGAAGTAAGTATCTGCGACGTGGGTTGTCATCCTGATGATCTGTTGACCTGTCTTCACCACCAGGACGTTTATGTCGTTTGTCTCTTTCCATTTCTGGAAGAGTCGGGTACTAGAACTTAGCACATTTTCAAACCCGAAGGCAAACTCCATTGTGTCCAACCCCATCACGTTTAGGATTGGGCGTTTTGTCTTCGTCCTTAGAGTGTCCCACTGTTCAAAGAGGGTTTCGTACCAATCGTCATGATCGCCGCCCCCTGGCTCCAGGACCTTCACGTTCGAAGGAACGAAGGTATCCATTGGGCTTAGCTGGTAACCTATACTGGGTACCACGTGGACTGCTCGTCCGTTTTTGAGCGAGTTAGATGCAAGGGTCGTCAAGAGCTCGTAATATCTTTTGCCTACGCCATGATCGACTTCGATGACGTTGCAAGAGCCGTATTTCAATCCACCACAAATCTCGTCAAAGTCGGAAATCCCTGTGGATATGTAATCGTCATTTGGATCTGGTATCCTTTCGATATCCCTGAGTATGATCTGAGAATCGATGTGCTCAATGCAGGGTTCAAAGTACAGGAAACGGCCTTCGTGAAGGGTGCAGGTGTACTGATTCTGGCAGATTTCGACGCCTCGAAGCTTGTTTAACAAAATCTCTCTTGTATAGCGGGTCATCATCTCAGAAGACCTTCCTTCGCTCGAAGGTGGACCCATCATCTTGAAGTGTTCCAGAGTTACGACCCCATCCACTATGTAGTCTAGGGGCATGAGGTCAGCAGACTCGCTAACAAATATTAGGTGAATGCCCATGTCCCGGGCGAACTCACAGATGTTCTGCTCGAGACTATGTTGTGAATCTTTGAGAATGTGTGATGTGTAGTTGACCACGGCGTCCCAGCTGTCTATGACTATCATGGGATCTTCCATCTCTTCGGCCTCGTCGAAGAACGTCTTGAAAAAGTCCAGAACAACGCCGTAATTGGGGCCCTCAAGGTCGATGCTCTTGAGGCTGTTTAAAAGCAGGTTCTGAGTCGCGTTTATGACGTTTTTGGTGGGAATTGTGTCACAGATCCACGGAAACATTGCGTATATCCGTTGAGGATTGACCCGCGTGGATATGTACATTCCGTTCCCTCTTTTGCAGACTGAGTTCATTATCTCGAAGGCAAGAGTGGTCTTTCCAGTGCCAGGAAGTCCCTTGACGAGGAGCGTTTGGCCTTCCTCTACCTCAAAGAAGCTTGTGATCTCAGACGGAATGCGCATCTGGTTATACATTGCAGATCTCCTGTGCTAGTTGATAGCACTATCTCGTATATAAAGTTGCATTTAACTTGCGAGAGGGGAGAGGGCAGAACGAGAAGTCCTCGGTCTTTGCGCGATGGTTTAAGAGATAAAGACCTTTGGTTACCACAACCCACTTGCCAACTTAAGCGACCTTATGGCAGTTTGTCTTGTGTCTCGTGATACATACACGTCTTCATAAGCTTGATAAATGTATCCATGTTCTCGGGCTTTACCCTAAAGGACATAGAGACTACCACGTCGTCGGACATGTCTTCTAGCTGAGCTATGACTGAGAGTGGCAGAGCAGCACCCTCAAAATGGACCTCCCTTGAACGTCCACCAGATCCGCCTTCAGAAAACTTGGCCGCCTTTTCCATATCGGTATTTTTGACCCTCCAGAGCTTGGAAGGCCCAACTTCCGCGAACTCACATTTCCCTTCCGACTTTAGAACCGAGAGGTACTTGATCGCAGTAGTCTTGCTCACTTTAGCCTTCCTGGCCACGTCAACGGTGGTCAAACCGACCATAGATTCTTCGATGGCACTCAGTATTCGTTCCTCGTAAGATGGCATTACTAGACAACCTTTTTTTAATAGTCACTCCAGATACACTCAAAATTAATATTCTCCATATCCTTTTCTTATTTAACACTCTCGTGTCATGATCGATATCCAAGCATTTAAACTATGAGGTTAACCTTTTTCGGGATGAACAACGAACGTCTCGGTCTTTGCACTGACGATCTGATTATTCCCTCCTATTATCAAGATTGGCCACCCCTTCGTGGTGACTATAGGGTAGGAGATCCACTCTCAAGTGTGGCGGTGGTAACTTTAGCAAGCCACATAGATGCGAAAGGCGCAGCCATAGTCGGACCTTGCAAAACCGAGAATCTGGGTGTCGAGAAGGTGGTTGCCAATCTGATCGCAAACTCCAACATTCGCCACCTTTTGGTGTGTGGGACAGAGTCGAAAGGACACCTTCCTGGTGATGCAATCCTCGCACTACATCAAAACGGGATCGACGAAGAGGGTCGGATACTGGGATCGGAGGGGGCGATACCCTTCATCGAGAACTTGCCCCAAGAAGCCATATCCAGATTCCAGCGCCAGGTTCAAGTAATCGATCGGAGGGGTTTGACCGATACCGCGGAGATTAACCGTCTTGTCAAAGAGCTATCTTGTGGCACTGAACCTTATCCAGAGCCGCCTTTTCTGGTGGTGAAAAGAAGGGTTGAATCGAGCGTTTCCACGGCGAGCGTTGGTGACGTTCTTTTCGGGTGCAGCGTATATCTAGACGTTTCGGCCTGGCAGGTGGCAGAGGAGAACGATGTCTAAAAAGACGCCGAATCGAGCGATCTGAAGCGGTATTTGATTATTGATCTAGCTTTGTTCTGCTTCGACCCACAAAATGGTGTGGCGTCTCACTATTTATTGATATCAGAAGGGCCTTAGATACACGTTAGCTATACCCGAGGAGTCACCTCGTGAATTCGAGCCGGGTGGGAAGGTTTAAATAGTCGTAATGATCAAGTGACAGTTGCGTTTAACTGTTTTCATGGTTTTTCGCAAAGGATGGTGTAAAACGTTTGTACGGCAATAACAGTGGCTCCTTTGGTGGTCGCGGGTTTGGACCCTCTGCCCCAGTCGAAGCCGGAAAGAACTACGATGTTGAGATAGAAGACATATCAAGGCAGGGAGACGGCATAGCTAGAATTGAGGGCTTTGTTATCTTCGTCCCAGAGACGGCGGTTGGAGACAAAATCGCCATATCCGTTGACAAGGTTATGCAAAGGTTTGCAATAGCCCACAAGGTCTAGACTTATTCCTATTTAGACTCTTATGCACGAAATAGTCAAAGCGCAGTTATTCACTGCGCTAGACTGTTTTACGACTTACTAATTTTCGCGGCTTTTTTTCATACAACTTATAACACTTTTGGCTGAACGTCGTCCATGTAGTCAATTCGATTCTGCTTTTCCCTCACAATGTTGCACCTCTGCAGGATGATGCATTCACCCCAGTCGATCGTATATAAGACCAAATGTTTAGGGATAACTGCACACCACAAGATATATCGATAATCGAAAAGATTTAGGTGAACATGGATCGAGGGGTCTTGTTCATCTTGATGTTCGCTCTGGCATGTGCTGCACCGATCTGTGTTTCCCCTGTCCTGGGCGAAGAGGATTTGGCGAGTTGTCCCCGCTGGTTCGATAAAGCCCTTGAGCTTTATCTAAATGATTCGTACGAACTCTCTCTCCTATACATCGACAAATCCTTAGATCTGGATCCTGGTTTTGCTGGTTCCTGGAATTTGAAAGGTTATATCCTTCTTGACATGGGCGAATATGACGGGTCCATTGATTGTTTCGACAAAGCCCTGGAAACAGATCCCACTGAAGTGGATGCCTGGCGCGGCAAGGGTGTTGGCCTCTACAACACGGGCCAATATGAGGAAGCAATTGAGTGTTATGACGTCGTTATAGAGGCAGATCCATCAGAAGTGGATGCTTGGCGCAACAAAGGACTTGCGCTCCAGGGCCTCGGTCACCTCGATGAAGCGGTCAAATGCTACGACCTGGTCATCGCGATCAACTCTTCAGACGTGGACATTTGGCGCAACAAGGGTCATGCACTCTACGGACTAGGAAGGCCAGAGGACTCAATCGAAAGTTTCGATCGCGTCACAGAGCTAGATCCCTTGGATCCTGACGCTTGGCTCGGCAAAGGTCTTGCCTTTTATGATCTCAAACAGCTCAAAGATGCGATAGAATGTTTCGATCGTGTCACGGAGCTAGACCCTTCAGATCTGGACGCTCTTTACAACAAGGGACTTGCCTTTTACAATCTTGATCGGTTCGAAGACGCGATCGAATGCTTCGATGAGGTCGCAAATCTAGATTCATCAGATCCTGACGCCCTTTACAACAAGGGACTTGCCTTTTACAATCTCGATCGGTTCGAAGACGCGATCGAATGCTTCGATGAGGTCGCAAATCTTGATCCCTCGGACCTGAATGCTTGGTACAACAAAGGACTTGCTCTTTACAACCTCGGCCGGTTCGAAGACGCGATCGAATGCTTCGATGAGGTTACAAAGCTAGATCCTGATGATATCTACTCGTGGCGGAAAAAAGGAATTTCCCACTACAACCTTGGCGAGTATCAAGAAGCTGTGGAAAGTTACGACCATGTGACAGAACTTGACCCCACTGATTTCGAATCATGGCGGAAAAAAGGAATTTCCCACTACAACCTTGGCGAGTATCAAGAAGCTGTGGAAAGTTACGACCATGTGACAGAACTTGACACCACCGATTTCGAATCATGGCGGAAAAAAGGAAGTTCTCACGACCGCCTGGGCGAGCATCAAAAAGCCGTGGAAAGTTACGATCGAGCACTAGAGATCACGCCCTTTGACCCCACCCTCTGGAACGATAAAGGTAACGTCCTCTACAACCTGGCCAATTACTCAGAAGCAATCCTTTGCTATAACAAGTCTATAGAGATCGCGCCAAAAGATTCCTCTGTCTGGTACAACAAAGGACTTGCTCTCTACGAGCTGGGCCACTTTTGCGAGGCGATCGAATGCTATGATCAGACCATCAAGCTAGATCCCGCTGATTCAGCCGCTTGGAGCGGTATGGGCCTTGCCCTTCACAACCTGTCCAAATATGGGGACGCGATCGAATGTTACGATCATGCAACAGCGATCGATCCTTCGTATCCAGATGCGTGGTATAACAAAGGCGTGGCGTTCCAGGCCCTTGGCAGCACCGATAAAGCGATCGAATGCTACGATATGGCAACCGGATTCGACCCAGAAATGGAACTCGCCTGGAAAGAGATGGGGTTTTGCCTCTATTTGCATGGTGACTATGCAGATGCAGCCGAATCTTTCAAGAAGGCTCTGAAAATCGACCCATCTGATGCGACCATTTGGAACAGCAGAGGCAGCGCTCTTCACAACCTTGATCGATACGAAGAGGCGATTGAATGTTACGATCGCGCACTGAAGATTGATCCCTTATATGCAAACGCCTGGTACAACAAGGGCGCAGCCCATCGAAGTTTGGGCGAACACGAGGACGCGTCCCGGTGTTACGACGAAGTTGACCGGATGAATCCTTCTGACCCCTCCGTTTGGTACGAAAAAGCCTGTACATTGAGTGATTTGAGTCGATATGAGGACGCGATCAAATATTACGATAAGATTATAGACTCGGATCCTTCGTATGAGGATGCCTGGCTCGGCAAAGGTTTGGCTTTAAGTGGCCTTGGTGAACATCAACAGGCCATCAAATGTTATGATCAGGTCATCAAGTTAGATCAAGACGATGCCAATGCCTGGCGCGCCAAAGGCGCAGCATCAGCAAGTCTCGGTGAGAACACAATGGCAATTGAGGCTTATGACAAAGTCATCAAGATAAATCCGTTGGATGCGAAGGCCTGGATAAACAAGGGTGCTGCTCTCGATCTCCTGAACAAACACGAAGACGCGGCCCAATGTTACGATTATGCAGTCCAGATAGATCCATACGATCCTGAGATCTGGTATAACAAGGGTTTAGCCCTCTACAAATCGAGCCAATACGAAGAGGCGATAGAGTGCTACGACCGAGCGGCCGATATCGATCCTGCCACATCAGATATCTGGCGCGCCAAAGGGATCGTTCTTGACAAGCTGGGCAGATACGATGAAGCGGTTGAATGTTACGACCACGCCATTAAGATAGATCCCGAAGATTCTGTTTCGTGGAACAAGAAAGGCGACAATCTTTACAAGCTGGGACGATATCGAGAGGCGGTCGAGTGTTATGACCAGGCTATCGAGAGCAAATCGCTCTCGGTCACAGTCTCGATCCCAGACTAAAGATGTATAGTGCCTGATTCGTCGATCCCCAAAAGACCACCATAAACTATATCGAGTTCTCAAGAGAAGGCCTCCGCATGAGATGCTGCCTTCTCTTGGCTATGGCTCTTTTGATCTTCCTGCTCAATCCTGCCCAATCACTGGAAGAGAACGCTGCTGACCTGTGGCTAGAAAGAGCCAACGAGACACGTCTCAACGGCTCTTTGGAGCTGGCTCTTTCTTACGTGGAAAGATCTATTGGCCTTGATCCAGATCAAGCTCTCGCCTGGAAAGAGAAAGGAGAGATCTGTCTTCTGCTGGGCAGATATGAAGAATCTCTCGAATCGTTCGATCGTGCTCTGAAGATCGAACCTGGATCAGCCGACCTCTGGTACGGGAAAGGAAACGCCTTTCGGTTCTTGAATCTTTACGAAGAGGCTATCAGGTGTTACAACACGGCCATTGAGATTGATCCAAATCACGAAAAAGCCTGGAACAACAGGGGCCTTGTTTTTGGGGTTTTGGGCCAGTACGAACGGGCTATCGGCTCTTTCAACAAGGCTTTAGAATCTAATCCAGAGTTGGCAGAGGCCTGGAACAACAAAGGGCTCGCGCTCCGAGGCCTTGGGCTCTACGAGGACGCGCTTCGATGTTTCAACAAGTCTCTGGAGATGGACCAAAACAACTCCTACGTCTGGAACAGCAAAGGCTCGGTTCTCAGCCTCCTTGGCCTATACGATGAGGCTGCTGAATCGTTTGATCGATCACTTTCCATTAACCTTTCGGACCCTTATCCCTGGAACAACAAAGGACTTGCACTCAGCCTCCTTGGCCGATACGATGAGGCAGTCGAGTCGTTTGATCAGGCTACAAAGATCGACCCTGAAGACTCCTACGCCTGGAAAAACAGGGGGTTGGCATTGGGAGCGCTCGGCCGGTACGAGGAGGCCGCAGAATCCTTTGATGTGGCGCTCAGTCTTGATCAAAATATGGCAGACGCGTGGAACAACAAAGGCGCCGTCCTCAATTCATTAGGTCGTTATGAAGACGCGCTTCGATGTTTCAGTCGATCCATCGATATCGAGCCAAACCGGGCCGATGCATGGAACAACAAAGGCGATGCTCTTGAAGGTCTCGACAGATTTGAAGAAGCAATTGAATGTTTCGATAAGGCCATCTCAGAAGATCCTTCATTCCTTTGTCCCTGGAATAACAAAGGGCTCGTCTTTCTCTCTTTGCGTCAATACGATGAGGCCGCCGAATGTTTTGAGCACGCCCTCAAGATCGATCCAGATTCGGTGACTGCTTGGTACAATCGCGGTGTTGCTCTATACAAACGAGGTCGCTATCGTGAGGCGGCTGACTGTTACAACAAGGCCACAAATCTCGATCCAGAATTATCCAAAGCCTGGCAGAACGAAGGAAATGCTCTCTACAGGTCAAACCAGCAAAACGAGGCGATCCGATCTTATGATCTGGCCCTCGATCTCGATCCCGATTCGGCAACGATCTGGTACAACAGAGGAAACGCTCTTTATGATCTGAACAGGTCCAAAGAGGCGATTCATTCTTTCGATAAGGCATTGGAGCGGGCCCCGAATATGACCCAAGCCTGGAATAACAAAGGACTTGCCCTTGCCAGGCTTCACAGATACGAGGAAGCTCTGCAATGTTACAATCGATCCGTTGAGATCGAGCCAGAACGGGCCGATTCATGGAACAACAAGGGGCTTGCCCTCAGCAATCTTGGCAGATATGAGGAAGCCCTCCAATGCTACAACCAATCCGTTGAGATCGAACCCTCGAAGGCAGCAGCCTGGAACAACAAAGCCCTCCTTTTCTATGAACGGAGGGATTACGATCAGTCTATTGAATGTTACGATCGCTTCCTCAAGATCGAGCCAAAATGGAGTGACGCGTGGTACAATCGAGGAAACGCCCTCCTCAAGCTTGAACGATACGAAGATGCAGCTTTGAGTTATGACCAAGCACTCAAGATTGAACCTGAACTGACAGCTGCCTGGAACAACAAGGGGATCGTTCTCCACAAAATGGAACGATACAAAGAGGCTGTAGAATGCTATGAGAGGGCGTCGAGAATCGATCCCGATTTTGAGATCGCACAACAGAATCGAAAGGCTGCTTTAAGAGACAAAAAACAGCACGAACGAGCCGTCGAATCTTCTAAAGAGGCTTTAACGCTCGATCCGGAGTTGGCAGCGGCCTTGAACGACAGGGGGATAGCCCTTTGCAACGCTGGCCATTATGGAGACGCAATCGAGTGTTTCGATGAATCTTTGAAATCAGGAGTGGCAGATCAGAACAGCGCTTCTGTCTGGAACAATAAAGGGTTCGCCCTTGCTGAGCTTGGCAGATATGAAGACGCGCTTCGATGCTATAACCGATCAATTGAGATCAAGCCAGAATTGGCAGACGCCTGGAACAACAAGGGACTTGCACTCAGCAACCTGGGCCTATATGAGGGTGCAGCAGATTGTTTGGACAGAGCCACAGTGCTCGATCCCAATAACACTTCTCTCTGGCGCAACAAGGCTGACGCTTTCAAGAGCCAGAACAGATCCGAAGACGCGCTTCAATGTTACGATCGAGCCCTTGAATTGGACTCTTCTTCCTTTCAGTCCTGGAACGACAAGGGACTCGTCCTTCTCTCGCAAGATCGCTATCATGAAGCAGCCGAATGTTTCAAAGGCGCGCTCAATATCGATTCAGATTCGGTGATTGCCAGGTATTACCGAGGAGTTGCCCTATACAAACTGGGTCGATACGATGGGGCTGCTGACTGTTTCAACCAGGCAACCAACCTCAATCCTGAGATGACAGAAGCTTGGCAGAACGAAGGGAACGCCCTTTACAGATTGGATCTACAAAAAGAAGCGGTAAAATCCTATGATCAGGCCCTCAATCTCGATCCCGATTCAGGAGAGATCTGGTACAACAGAGGCAATGCTCTTTACGATCTGAACAGGTCTGCAGATGCGATCAGATCTTTCGAGAAGGCATTGGAGCTGGACCCGGATATGAAAGAGGCTTGGAACAACAAGGGACTTGCACTTGCCAAGCTTGGTAGATATGAAGATGCTCTCCAATGTTACAACCGATCCGTTGAGATCGAGCCAGAATGGGCCTACGGATGGAACAACAAGGGTGCAGCTCTGGCCGAACTTGGCAGATATGAAGATGCGATCCGATGCTACAACCAATCTCTTGAGATCGGGCCGATGGAAGCTGCGACCTGGAACAACAAGGCGCAGCTCCTCTACGAGCAGGGCGATTACAAGCAGTCACTCGACTGCTACAATACCACACTCAGAATCAATCCCGAGTGGGCAGAAGCGTGGTACAACCAGGGAAACGCCTTCATCGAGCTGGAACGATACGAAGAGGCCGCTTCGAGCTATGACCAGGCTCTCAATCTCGATCCTGGAATTGCCGCGGCCTGGAATAACAAGGGCCTTGCGTTCCATAAAATGGAACTGCAAAAAGACGCCGCAGAATGCTACGAGAAGGCTTTAGCGATCGACCCTGATTTTGAGATCGCACAACAGAATAGAGCGGCTGCGGCTCGAATTCTTGGATAGATCGCATCAAAAATGACTGAACTATTGGGGCGGATTTGGCGGGATGCTCGAAAGTCATCCCGATCGAATCTCTTTGCTTTTTGCCGCAAAGTTCGTCTATCGACGAAAGGTTTATATATTCACCAAAGGTTACTAACACTAAATTACTCTTTGAGTGATAGGTTTGGACACGGTAGAGTTACTCGATATATTGGGGAACGAGAACCGCAGGAGAATACTGCAACTCCTCTCCTTTAGGCCCTTTTACTTCAATGAAATGGCTAAACGGCTGGATTTGGGGCCAAAAGCGGTGATCAACCACCTAGACATGCTGGAACGCGCAGGCCTGATCGAGTGCTACCATGACAATCGACGCAGAAAATATTTCAGAATCGCAGATAACCTGGTCTTGGAAGTTGAGGTATCGCCTCACGCCTACGGCGTCAGAACCTATCGGCGAAAGTGCGTTGCTAAAAAGGGCGCAGCCTTATCACCGGACTTAAACCAGCTGAGAATCATGCTCGAGGTGCTGGAAGAAAAGAGAAGCCAGCTAAGACGGCTCCTCGAAGAGGTGGAGGCCGAGGAAGTCGTCCTCAAAAGATGCGCGATCGAGCTGATTGAGGGGTGCGCCGGAGATCCTCTCGATGCCGAAATCCTTATCGCCCTCACGTCAGGCAAGTCGAGCGCAGAATCTCTCTCGAATCGGCTCAGAATGCCCGTGGTGATGGTGGAAGCCTCTCTTTTGACCCTATCTTCACATGGCACGGTACAAAAAACCGGTGACAAATGGTCCATATCAGGGGATTTGCCCTGAAGATAAGCGCCAAGGAACACGTCCGAAGGTCGCCGCCCAGCTTACCATCATCACAATTAGCCTGTTTGGGCCTTCGTTCAAGATATGCCAATTTTGGCCCAATAGGTATTTGGGGGCCGTCTGCCGTATATCCATCCCGCCTTTGGAAAGGCCCCATTATTACGCAAATTATAGTCGAGAATCGATTAGATGAAACTAGTCAGTTCTCACTACAATCAGGCGAGGGCACCCCCATGCAAACACCAGCATTTCCCAGAAGGGATGTGTATCCCAACCCCTCGCGCTCATAGAACTGCGTCAGGAATTGTATTAGGGATTTCAGGAATTGTAGCAGGTTTCGATCAACATGACAAAATCCATCACACTCAAGGTGGCAGAAGCCTACCACAGAGACGTGGGCCGCGGCACCGCCCGGTTCAGCCAAGATCTGATGACTGATCTGGGTGTGAAAAACGATGACGTCGTCGAGATCCAGGGTAAGACTAGCATCTGCGCCGTGGCTCAGCCCATTCGTTCCAGCGATCATTCAGACATAATCAGGATCGACGGAAACCTCAGGAGCAACCTTGGGGTGGGGGTAGATGACAAAGTCGTGGTGAAGAAGACCGAGGTGAAGCCCGCAAAACGGGTCACAGTGGCCCCTTCAAAAAGGATCCGGCTGGTGGGCGGGCCCCAATACCTCCTGCGTAACCTTCTGGGCAGGCCCATTGTGAAGGGAGAACGCCTCAGGGTGGATATGATCTCTTCGTCGCTCGGTTTCGTGGTGGTGAGCACAACGCCTCGGGGTCCTGTCGTAGTTACCACAGATACAAATCTCAAGATTCTCGAAGAACCTTTAGACGAGCTGAGCATCAGAGAGGTTGCCTACGAGGACATAGGTGGCCTTGCCAAAGAGATAAGGATGGTTCGGGAGATGGTCGAACTTCCGCTGCGCCATCCTGAATTGTTCCAAAAGCTCGGGATTGATCCGCCCAAAGGAGTTCTTCTACACGGTCCGCCTGGAACCGGAAAAACCCTCATCGCAAGGGCGGTGGCAAGCGAGACCGATGCCAACTTCATCAACATAAGTGGTCCAGAGATAACTTCTAAGTACTATGGTGAGAGCGAAAAGAGGCTTCGGGAAATCTTTGACGATGCGCAAAGGAGCAGCCCTTCCATCATATTCATCGACGAGATAGATTCGATCGCGCCGAAAAGGGACGAGGTAGCAGGCGACCTCGAACTGAGAGTGGTGGCCCAGCTCCTGGCCTTGATGGATGGTTTATCTTCGCGAGGCGAGGTGATTGTGATCGCCGCGACCAACAGGCCTAACGCCCTCGACCCAGCCATAAGGAGGGGGGGCCGATTCGATCGAGAAATAGAGATCGGCATTCCTGACAAGAACGGCCGGCTTGAGATACTTTACGTCCACACCAGGGGAATGCCCCTGGACGAATCCTCTGGTTTAACGGAGATCGCAGATAGGACCCACGGATTTGTGGGGGCCGACCTTGCGTCTTTATGCAAAGAGGCGGCGATGCACACCTTAAGCAGACTCATACCCGATCTCGATTCTGACGATGAAATATCACTGGAAGTCCTAGAAAGCCTGAAAGTAGGATCTGAAGACTTCGGCTCAGCCCTAAAGAAGATCGAACCCAGTGCCATGAGAGAGGTATTCGTCGAGGTCGATGAAGTCCATTGGGACGAAGTGGGCGGTCTTGGCCAAGCTAAACAGGAGCTGATCGAGGCAGTGGAGTGGCCGCTCAAATATCCCGAAGCCTTCGAGCTTTTGGGGATAAGGCCACCCAAAGGAATCCTTCTCTATGGCCTGCCAGGAACCGGAAAGACGTTACTTGCCAAGGCCCTGGCAACCGAAAGCCAGGTCAACTTCATCTCGGTGAAAGGCCCTGAGCTTCTCTCGAAGTGGGTGGGCGAATCTGAACGGGCCGTAAGAGAAATGTTCAGAAAGGCAAGACAGGCAGCTCCATCTCTCATATTCTTCGACGAGATCGATTCTTTGGTCCCAGCCAGAGGCTGCGGTCTTGAGACTCATGCAACTGAACGGGTGGTGAGCCAGTTCTTAACCGAGCTGGACGGCGTGGTGAACCTGAAGGACGTGGTAGTTTTAGCCGCAACTAACAGGCCGGACTTGGTGGATTCTTCACTCTTGCGACCGGGCAGATTTGATCGGCTCGTCAGAGTACCTTTGCCCGACAAAGAGAGCAGAGTGAAGATATTCGAGATACACTTATCTAGCATGCCCCTCGCTGAAGACGTCTCTGTTTTGGAGCTTGCCGAGATGTCAAAGAACCAGACCGGCGCAGATATAGAGACCTTGTGCAGAGAGGCTGGCATGTTGGCACTAAGGGAGAAGATTCTTCCTGGAATTAAGAGGGAGGATCTGGACCTTGCAAATACCGTGGTCGAAGCACGCCATTTCCACCAAGCGTCCGACACAGTCAAATCATACATATCCCAAGACGACCTCAAGAGCTATCAGAAGGCGATGGAAAATTTCGGAAGATAGGTTCGACGTTGGGAGCACCGCATCAGATATATAGGTTAGAAGGTTCCATTATGAGCGAGAGGCTCGATATTTTGGATAAAGATAATAAAGATTTGTTGGGCATCACGGAATTTGGGGACTCCAGCGAAATAGAGGTCCCTGAGAGCCTCATAGATCAAGTGATCGGCCAAGATGACGCAGTAGAAGTCATAAAGAAAGCTGCAAATCAACGGCGTCACGTAATGCTTATCGGCTCACCTGGTACTGGGAAGTCCATGCTTGGCAGGGCCATGAGTGAGCTCTTACCCGTAGAAGAACTGCAGGATGTTCTGGTCTACAACAACCTCGACGACAACAACAACCCCAAGATCAGGGTCGTTCCAGCCAAGAAGGGAAAACAGATCGTCGAGGCCCACAAGATGGAGGCGCGAAAGAAAGCTCAGACCAGGAACATGTTCATCATGCTGGTCATGATGGGCCTTTTGGTCTACGCATACTACATGGGCCAGCTTCTTTTCGGGATCATAGCTGCAGCACTGATCTTCCTGTCGATGCGTTATCTCATACCCAAGGAAGATGCCATGGTGCCAAAGCTTCTGGTGGATAACAGCAAGCAGAAGACTGCACCTTATTTAGATGGGACAGGGGCTCACGCTGGAGCTCTTCTCGGGGACGTGAGGCACGATCCGTTCCAGTCTGGCGGCTTGGAAACGCCCAGCCACGACAGGGTTGAGTGTGGCGCCATCCACAAAGCACACAAAGGGATCTTATTCATAGATGAAGTTAACACTTTGAGGATAGAGTCTCAGCAAAGTCTCTTGACCGCCCTCCAGGAGGGCGAGTATCCAATCACTGGCCAGAGCGAGAGAAGTTCTGGGGCGCTCGTCAGGACCGAGCCGGTTCCATGCGACTTCATCATGATCGCAGCCGGGAACGTCGATGCGATCGGTGGGATGCATCCAGCCCTTAGGTCCAGAATCAAAGGGTACGGTTATGAAGTTTACATGCGGGACACCATGGATGATACAGTCGAGAACCGGGAAAAGGTGGTCCGGTTCGTGGCTCAAGAAGTCATCCGAGACGGCAAAATCCCACACTTCACCAAAGATGCAGTCATCGATATAGTCAGAGAGGCAAAGAGAAGGGCAGGCCGAAAAGGTCAGATCACCCTCATGCTAAGAGATCTGGGCGGCCTGATCCGAGTGGCTGGAGACGTGGCTCAATCCGAAAACGCGCCCCTTACTGAGTCAAGACACGTGATCGCAGCCAGGAGAATGGCTCGAAGCGTCGAGCAGCAGATCACGGACCAGTATCTGGAACGGCGCAAAGACTATAAGATGTTCAAGAGCGCTGGCGCCGAGATCGGAAGGGTCAACGGCCTTGCTGTGGTGGCCGATTCGGGCATAGTTCTTCCTATAATGGCTGAAGTGACCTCTGCCCAATCCAAAGAAGAGGGCAAAATCATCGCCACAGGCAAGCTCCAGGAGATCGCAAGAGAAGCGGTCCAGAACGTCTCGGCCCTGGTTAAGAAGTTCCTGGGCGAAGACATCACCAACAAAGATATTCACATCCAGTTTATCGGCACATATGAGGGTGTGGAAGGAGACAGCGCATCCATATCGATCGCCACAGCTGTGATATCTGCCCTGGAAGGAATCCCAGTCAAGCAGGACGTTGCCATGACCGGATCACTTTCGGTGAGAGGAGACGTTTTGCCTGTAGGTGGCGTCACTCAAAAGGTGGAAGCTGCAGCCCAGTCCGGCATCAGAACGGTCTTGATACCAAAATCGAACATGGGCGATCTCTTGATCGATGAGGCCTTCAAGGACAAGATCAAGATAATTCCGGTGTCCACAATAGACGAGGTCTTCGAACACAGTCTTTCTGGTCAGAGAACAAAGCTTTTGGAAAAGCTCAAGCGGTTTGCAGCAGAAAAGAAGATCGGCATAAACCTGCCCGAGCCGATCGCCACACCGAGCGTAAACCCTACTAGGCCCACCAGGAGCTTATAATGTCAGAGTTTCACGATGTTCGTCTGATAAAAGGCGAGAACACCAGAATAGTTCTGGACAACGGCGAGCTAGACGAAATCTCCGAAAACTTCTTTCAGGGCGCGGCAATCAGAGCGCTCTGCGGTGGCGCCTGGGGTTTCGTCTGCACTGAGTGCTTGGATAACCTGGACGAGAAACTGAAAAGTGCCAGGGGAATCGCCCGCAAGATCGATCGGAACGAGGTCTTAAAGCTCGCGTCTTCTGAACCTGGAACGAGCTTGCAGGTTCCCGTGAAAAAGGAACCAGGGAACCTTTCCTTAGAAGAGAAAGTGGATCTCCTCAAAGAGATCGAGAAGGCCGCTAAGGTAGAAGGCGTAAACAGCACCCAAGCAGTCTACAACGAGGTTCGATCTGTCACGAATTATACCAGTTCGGACGGCAGGGATCTGAAGTACGAGTTGACCCGAACCGGATTTTACGTGACCGCTGTTGCCAGCAGAGAGGGGATCTACCAGGCCGGGACAGAAAGCCGAGCTGGCGTCTGCGGCCTTGAGCTATTCGACGAAGTGGACGCTTTTGATCTTGCCCGCAAAGCTGGAGAAAGGGCGGTTGCACTCCTGGACGCAAAGGTCCCCAAGGGCGGAATCTTTCCGGTAGTGGTAGATCAAGAACTCGGCGGCGTCTTTGTTCATGAAGCAGTAGGTCATGCAACCGAGGCAGATATCGTTCTAGAGGGTGGATCGATCCTAGAAGGAAAGATCGGCCAAAAGATTGGTTCAGAGCTCGTCACTGTGAAGGATGATCCCACTCTTCTCAAGTATGGTTACTATCCCTTCGACGATGAGGGCAGCGCATCCAAAGAGACCGTTCTGGTGGAAGAAGGTGTTCTCAAGTCATATCTTCACTCTCGCGAGACTGCAGGAAGGCTCGGCGGAACGCCCAGGAACGCTCGAGCTCAAGGGTACGCAAGTCCTGTCGTGAGGATGAGCAATACCTACATGGCACCATCTCGCAAAGATAGCTGGAGCTTTGAAGAGATATTAGAAGAGGCAGGTGATGGGGTCTACCTTCTGGGGAGTAGAGGTGGCCAGGTCAGCCCCGCTGAAGGGGTCTTTCAGTTCAACGCCAAGTATGGCTACTTGATCGAGAACGGTGAAATCACAGGACTCCTTCGAGACGCATCTCTTTCGGGCCGGATCCTGGAGACCATGAATAGCGTAGGGGCTTTGGGAGGCGATCTCAAGTTCAACAGCGGCAGGTGCGGAAAGGCGGGCCAACTAGTCCCAGTGAGTGACGGATCACCTCACATGCTCATAAAGGGAGCTACAGTAGGCGGCGCTGGTTAGAGCCGCATTCTGTCTTGAGGTTCGTAACGAAAACGCCCAATGTACCAACAGGTTCATGGGTGTTTTCAAACAAGATTAGCACCAGTTTGTATTGTGTTTGCTATATGATATTGACATACCGCTTTTTCCGAGCTTTTGTGTTCAAAGAACTATTGCACCTTTTTCGGAGGTGTGCGCTTCTTCTCTGCAAAAGTTCCATCACACTTTGCCGATCTTTTCCAATGGCCAAGATAGATATGAGTGGATCGCCTTTCTCTGCGATCGATCCAGTTCTGGGCACGTCGGCGACCCATCTGGTGACCTTCCGAAGATCTGCTTCTATCTTTATTTTGCCATCTGCAAAGAGAATGGCCCTTCCCGCAGACCTTTGTGGCTTTGGCCTTTCGGGTAAAATCCCATCAAACGAGAGACGGTGAGCCGAAAATAGGTTTATTTTGCAAGATAACTCT
>Ga0272441_10004467_pt1 | contig 25289 bp, 15 predicted proteins | sample SSMProp6N_FD_193582 | JGI IMG/M metagenome (GOLD analysis project Ga0272441, IMG submission 193582) | Marine sediment archaeal communities from Little Sippewissett salt marsh, Falmouth, MA, United States - SSM-Prop-6N | ecosystem: Environmental > Aquatic > Marine > Wetlands > Sediment ...
AGCGTCCGGTGCTTATCCAGCCACGCGCGAATGTCCTCCCGGACAAACGCCGCTTCCCCTCCAGCGTTTAGCCAAGGCTCGTAGATAAACCGGGCCTCCGGCAACGTGCGGTGCTCAACCAGCCACACGCGAACGTCCTCCCGGACAAACGCCGGCTCCCCTCCAGCGTCCAGCCAAGCCTTGTAGACGAACTCGCCCTCCGGCAACGTGCGGTGCTCATCCAGCCACGGGCGAATGTCCTCCCGGACAAACGCCGCTTCCCCTCCAGCGTTTAGCCAAGGCTCGTAGATAAACCGGGCTTCCGGCAACGTGCGGTGCTCAACCAGCCACGCGCGAATGTCCTCCCGCGTAATAATAGGGACAGTCACCAATTAATGGTCGGGACATTGCTCCATAACAGGTGACTGTCCCCATTATCCCCCACAGGCCTTGGCGATGGTTCAACGCCGGGGGAAACCGTTATCGGCATACGGAAATGCACGGCTTCGACCTCGTCATAGCCAGCGCAGCGCGGCGATCTCACCTTCCACGGCCCACGGCTCACGGATCACGGATATGCAACCACAGAGAACGCCGAGGACGCGGAGGAACTCATTCGACTCGCTTCACGCTTCACAAATAACGCTTCACGTACAAAGAACCGCAGAGTACGCCGAGGACGCGGAGGAACTCATTCACCTCGCTTCACGGTCAACTCAAAACTAAGAACTCAAACCTCAAAACTGATGCCCGCCTCTCCAATATTGTACCGCACACCTTTAATTCTCCTGAGATAATATAGACGTATGAATCGAAGCTTGATACAGTAATACAGTAACTCAAATAGAAGAAAAAGTGTTTTTTCGATGGAGTCAGTAATGGCTACTTTCTACGTTGCTTATTCTGGCAGAATGTTACCAAGGGGGATTTATAATCGTAAAGCAAATGTCGACAAATATAAATATTCCAAGGAAGCAAAATGTAGAGACTTCCCTCAAAACAAAGAATTATATTGCTACACTAAATTTGAAGAAATTATTTCAGGTTTTTTTTGGAGGCCATATGAATGTAGACTATTTGCATCAAAGAAGGCTCTTGAAAAGTATTTGTATAAAAATGCAATTCTAAAAATTCAAGAGGGTTATATTACAGGCTTTGAAAATGACTTCTGTAGTGCAACAGACGAACAACTCAGGCAGGAAGGAATAGATTCATATACTTCAAAACAGAAACAACTCAGACGTGAAGAAATAAATCCAAGCACATGTATAAGTTATGAACGTGAAATTGTAAAAGAAACTGTACATCACATTTGTTTGATTGATGTTTCGAGAGAAAATTGGCTTAATAATATCTGGATGGGAATTAGAAGTTGGGAGAGTGCTATTACCTTGACTTTTTGTTTATGGTTACTCATTGGTATTTGGTTTTATATTCATGAAATAAACCGTCCATTAGTAGTTGACACTCCCGCAATCGATACACCGTACTTTTATGGTACTGTAGAAGATGTAAGGGTAGACTACTCAACAATAGATGATTCACCAGCGAACTGGGGTGGAGTTCTGTATCCTCCATTAGATATCAACACATATCTGACCTGGCCTACATCCAAAAAAAAAGAAATTGTAGAATATATTGACAATACCATAAATAGCCGTGACTACGACAAAATACCTTCCTTGATACATTTCCAGTATTATAAGATAAGTCTGCCCCGTATCTTAATATTCGCGATTGAGGAACCTCCTTCTGTTAATATTGGACAAGATTGGACACTTAGTTCCATTTTTGCACGAAAATATTTTGAGGATTTGAGGTCAGAGATTCCCACATTTCCAAAACTTGACCTTATCAATGACCAGGCAAAGATTTTCGACGATTCCTATATGATGGAAACTACAGTTCAACTTCTCCCACAAAGTGGATTATGCCTTATAAGTCAATTTAGTGAGAATACGGAAATGCAAAAATTAGCAGCCAAATACGCTTATGAGATACTCGTCGCTAATCCTGAAAAGAATACTTCTACTAATATTGTTAATAGGCCAACCGACTTATCCATTCTAAGGCAACTCGCTTATATCATCGAACATGGCAGAACAAATGAACAAAAATTCTTGAAGGAATTACTTGGATATCAACCTTTTATAAGGGAATTATGGGAACGAGCAAACAAAGAAGACATTAATGATATACGTGAAAAAGTCCTCCAATCATGGTCGAGCCAAATCATTAAGTTCGCACAAACAAGCAATTGTTTCGAGCTTCTTGTAGCAAAAGAAGTCAAAAATGGTAACCCACTATTTCTTAGTAGCATATCAGGCTTTCTTGGAATAGACAAGGCTAATAAACACCAAAGTCTTCGGACTTGGGCCAAGAAAGTGTTGTTGACAGATTATGTAAGTGACCTAAAGGAAAATGGGTTGACAGCACTATATTTTTTCGGGGCTATGAGTTTAATCATTAGTATTATTCCATTTATGTCAATCAATACACGTTATAGATATCGGGGTAGCCCAGCACCTTTAGGTTTTCTCGATATTCCAATATTTATTTTATTTATTATTTCGTGTATTAGTGTTGTAGTGTTTGTTCCTACTTTTGTGAAGAGTGTTTTTCTTGCCTTGAACCTTGCAATGGGGAATATTTGGGGCCTTGTATATCTTTTGGTGCCTATACCCTGTATTATTAGTATTTTTGTAGTCTGGAATCACTACTCTTGGAAAACAATAGTTCATAATCTTAAACATTCGGAATAATCTTCTTCTATCAATATTAATAGGCCATCCAAAAATCATCAGAATAGAACCTGCGTTGAAACCGTACTGCCCAGCGATACAAAGCGTGCGCCAAGGTAAGCTGGTGCAATTCAGCAGGTTTGAATCCTGCCCGGCCAAAGTTAGCCGACCGGCCGGAATAGACGTAGTCGTGTCAGGAGGTAACGAATGGTGCGAAGCACTACGAATTAGGGGTGAATAATAGGGACAGTCACCCATTAATGGTCGGGACATTGCTCCATAATAGGTGACTGTCCCCATTATCTCCCACAGCCACTTCTGGGTGACCTGGTGCTATCACTATTTCAACTTGCCACATGATATTCCCTCTGCTGTTAGGTATTGATTGCTATTATAATGGAGTGAGCGTAACGCTACGATAGCCCACTTCAGTCGGTACTTGGCTACACTGTAATTGTATCAATGTGTTGACTGTTCAGGTAAAGATTGAACTCAGGATGCTTCCACGTAAGACATACAAATAGACGATTCTCTGGACATTCAGGGACGGGGACACGGAAGCTGAACGTTTGCCCCATCGGGCCTTTAACTGCAAGATCTAGCCTACAGTCTGGCTGTTTAACGACTGTAACTGTGAGCCCGTTACCGCTGAAACTGTTAAAATTATAACCATTCGAATTAGAATGCCAATCGTCGTGTTCATGCGATAACCAAAAGGTCATTGATCCTTCATTCTCAACGCTCATAGTTTTGTCTCCTTTTCGACATATCTCGCATAACAAGTTATTACCTGCTTTTACTGAGAACACCGGATAAGATATTCTTAAAATCAGCTCTTGACAAGGAGAATCTGGCAGGATATTATGGATAAGGTTATCAAGGTGGCTACCCGAAAAGCCAGGATCGTCAAACGCACAACTTCACATACATTCCGACACAGTTTTGCCAGTCATCTGTTACAGGCCAAGAGCCCCTTGGATTTCTAACTGGATAGGTTCATGGCGCGAAATATCGCACGCCGCTTTCTACTTCTGCCTTCGGCTCCGCTCAGGACCGCGTCTGCGCGGGAGGAAAAGCGGAGATTCCACTTTTCCAACAGGGCGTGGCGGCCCGAAGGTGTCGGAGTGGCTTATGGATGGATGATTATTGCGTATTTCCGTTGCGTCCCCGGCGTACTCCGTTATTTTCTGACCGTGATCCGTGGCACGTGCCCCGTGGCCCGATTGTAGTTTCGGGTTTCGAGCTTCGGATTTCGTATTTTGCCACTCTATCAGCGTTCATCCGCGTTCATCTGCGGTTTCACATGCTCGGTGTTCTCGGTGTCCTCTGTGGCAGACCCTTGTTTTTCCGCGCATTGCGCGTATTTTGCGGTGGGGCGGTAGTGGTTCCTGACTCGTTCCCCGTGGTTTCTACTGGATTCGGCCTTGGCGGGAATGACAACGTCGAATCGAGGCCGGCGCCATTGATCATGGGTAATTGATGATTTCTTCGCGTCCTTCGCGTTCTTCGTGGTTTTACGACCGTGACCCGTGGCCCGTGCCCTGTGGCTCGTAAATCTCAAATCCGTGTCCATCTCGCGTAAATCCGTGTCTGGCAATTGCTTATGCCCCAATCAGTTCCTCCGCGTCCCCGGCGTCCCGCCGGTGGCGGATCTTCGACCTCGGCGGTTTGCAGTCGGTCTGAATCAGTGTTCATCTGTGCTACCAACTCAGAACAACCGGAAGTTCTTTGCAGACGATCTCGGAAGAGTGATGCAAGTTTCGGTCGCACAAAAGATTGGATCTCACGCGGAGGCGCAGAGGCGCTGGGGTTGAAAAGGTGGTGATGATTCGGTGTTCTCTGCGTCTCAGCGTCTCTGCGTGAGTATATTGGGGTTCCGGCCGAGGGCCGGGCTGGGTTGATCTCTGGTTGCATTCTCTCGGTGCTCTCGGTGCGCTCTGTGGCAAAGAGCTTGGTTTTTCGCTTGACGCCGGGGCGGGTGTCGCTTATGATGATTATACAACTAAGAGACTGCTATTTCGATTGGAGATTTCGGATTGGGGATTGGAGGCGACCGCTGGTTTACCACGGAGACACCGAGAACACGGAGGTGGATGTAAGTGGCTTTCAAAATAAGAGTCATGCAAAATTCTCCGTGTCCTCTCCGCCTCTGTGGCGAAGAGCACCGGAAACGGAAAACAAAGCCAATTTGGCGGCAGGCCCGCTATTGCGGATTGGGGATTTGGGATTGGGGATTTGTGGCGACCGCTGGTTTACCACGGAGACACCGAGAACACGGAGGTGGATGTAAGTGGCTTTCAAAACAAGAGTTATACAAAATTCTCTGTGTCCTCTGCGGCTCTGTGGCGAAGAGCACCGGAAACGGAAAACAAAGCCAATTCGCCCGGAGCCGGGTGGCTCCGGGAAATCCGAAATCCTAATCTCGAAACCCGAAACAAGCTCGAAATGCGAATGATCGAAACCACCGGAAACGGAAAACAAAGCCAATGTGGGCCGGGCGGCAGGTTCACCACGGAGACACCGAGGGCACGGAGGTTGAATATAAATGTCTTTTTACTAAAGGGTTATGCTTTTTTCTCTGCGTCCTCTGCGTCTCTGTGGTGGACAGCGCGGCGGGGGCGCGGAATTCCAAACAAAGCCAATTCGCCCGGGGCCCGGGGGGCCCGGGAAATCCGAAGCACGAAGCTCGAAATGCGAATGATCGAAACCACCGGAAACGGAAAACAAAGCCAATGTGGCTCGGCGGCAGGTTCACCACGGAGACACCGAGGGCACGGAGGTTGAATATAAATGTCTTTTTACTAAAGGGTTATGCTTTTTTCTCTGCGTCCTCTGCGTCTCTGTGGTGGACAGCGCGGCGGGGGCGCGGAATTCCAAACAAAGCCAATTTGCGGGAGGCGGGAATTGGCGTAAATTCTTTTTTGTGAAAGGGTTATGTGAATTTTGCGGGCTTTGGGGCCCGTGAAAACGAAGCCAATCAAAGCCAAATTGAGAAGCGCCGGTTCCGGGGTTAGCCGGCGGGGGCCTCGTTGACGTCCTTCTTGATGCGCTGGATGTGGCCCCGCCCGAGGGCTTTGACCTCGCAGCCGAGCTGGAAGTAGCGGCGGATTTTGGCGTCGTCGAGGATTCCGAAGCAGTCGATGACGGCCAGCGGGCCGCCGGCCCATTGGACGACCTGGTCGGGGTCGAGTTCCAGGTACGGCTCATGCGGGACGGCCAGGATCACGGCCTCGCCGCCCTGGATCGCTTCGGCGACGTCTTTCTGGACCCTGATGTTGGTCAGGCCGTCCTGATTGCGGAAGAAGCGGGCCCAGGAATGGCCGGGGGCCGGGTAGGTGTCCTGGCTCTCGAGCTCGTACCAGTGATCGACGTAGGGATCGTGGACGCGGATCTCGGCGCCCATCTCGGTGAGCTTGCGGACGACCATCTCGCTGCCGCTGTAGCGGGTGTCGCCGACGTCCTGGCGGTAGCTGGCGCCGCAAACGAGCACCTCGGCGTGGGCGATGTAACGGCCCATGTTCCGCAGGGCGTCGCGCGTGAGCTGGGCCACGTGCAGGCCGCGGGTGTCGTTGATGTTGATCGCGGTCGGGGTGAGCTTGAAGACGTCGTCGCCGTCCTCGAAGCCGAGAATGTGCTTGTAGGCCCAGTAGCCGAGGCCCCCGTCCTTGGGCAGGCAGTAGCCGCCGATGCCGGGGCCGGGGAAGATCATGTTGCTGTGCGTCGGCCGCATCTTGATGGCGTTGATGACCTTGATCAGATCGACGCCGTTACGTTCGGCGAACAGGCTCCACTCGTTCAGGAACGCCAGCGTCGTGGCGCGGTAGGAGTTCTCGACGATCTTGGTCGTCTCGGATTCGATGGGGCGGTCCATGACCGTCAGCGGGAACTGCTCGGTGTTGAGGACCTCGTGGAGGAACTTCTCGACGCGGGCGCGGGCCTCGGCGTTGCAGCCGGAACAGACGCGCCAGAAGTCGCGGATGCTCGATACGTAATGGCGTCCGGGCATGACGCGCTCGAAGCTGTGGCTCAGCAGGGGCACCGCGTCGATCCCGCGGCGGGCGAAGGCCTTTTTCATGATGGGCCAGGCCACGAATTCGGTGGTGCCCGGGGCGACGGTGGTCTCGATGAGGACGAGGCAGTGCGGCTCGATCTTCTCGCCGATGGTCAGCATCGTGGCCTCGAGCGCGCTCATCTCCGTCTCGCCCGTCTTCATGTTGCCCAGGTCGTTCTTGGTGTAGTCGCACTGGACGTCCACGACCACGCAGTCGGCCAGCTTGAGGCAGTCGCTGTTGTACGTGGCCACGAGCGTTTTCTTCTCCAGGACGCAGCGTGCGATCATCGGATCGACTTCCGGGTCCTCGGCCTTGACGGGGGACTGCCCGCGATTGAGCAGGGGGATCTTCCAGTAGCTGCGGGTGCTGGGCCGCTGGCAGCCGATGACGAACTTGCTGGGTCGACCGGTCTCTTTGTCCACGGTATCGGCGACGATCGCGGCCATGACCGCGCCGACGAAGCCGACGCCCATGACCACGACGATCTCCCTGCCTTCCTCGCGCGCCGCCCGGGTGAGGGCCTCGAGTCGCTGGAATTCCTGGGCGTATTCTTCACTTCGGGGCAGCTCGAACTTCTCGCCTGTCGGGCTTGCGGAGTAGTCAGTCATTCTCAAGGACCTCTCATTCCGTTCCGTTATGGGACCGCGTCATCTGCATTGTGTCGCCGAACGCCAGCGTGACGAATGTCAGAAGTGTAGCAATGATCCGACCGGCATCAAGGTTTTTTTGGTCGGCGCGTCATGCGTCCGCGGGCTGCAGGGCCGGTCGGTTTTGCACTTCGGCCCGGAAATGTGCTATAATACGCGTTTAGCAGGCGGGCGCGCATGTCGCCCGATGGTTTTTCGCATGTGAAGGAGGTGTCGAAGGATCTCCATGCCAGGCGTGAGCGGACCGGTGTCCATCATAGTCGTGTTGTTGTGTGCCACGGCGGTCTCAGCCGGTGAGGCGGCCTTCGAGTATCCGTCTGCCATGTTGGACGTCTACGACGCCGACGAGAGCTGCTGGCGCGGGATGGATGTTGACGGCTTGTGGCACGACAAAGGCGACGGTCCCGGCGTCTCGGTCATGCCCGATCTCTGGCTGGTGGGACCGCCACCTTCGGATGTCTCGGCGGTTACGCTCCCGGAAGACCACTGGATCCACCTGGGTTATTCGGGCCAAATCGTGGACAACGACGGCAACGACATCCTCCTCGTGGAGTCGGGACGGGTGGGGGAGCAGGCCCTGATATTCCTCACCGATGGGGCCGACCAGGAGTATGTGGCGGGGCTTGCCGTGGCCAAGAACTCCGGCGAGCAGGCGTTGACGTACATTGCGTTGGACCTCGCGGGCATTGAGATTCCGTTTGAGGCCCGCGGCCTGCGGGTCGTGGCGGTGGACCTGGGGGGCGGCTCGCCCGGTTTTGATCTCGGAAGCATCCAGGCTCGCATCTCCCACGACGCCGAGGCCTGGGCCTGTTGTCCGAACCCCGTCAGCGGGGCTTGTGATATTGCGCCCTACGTCGAGCTGCGCTGGACGCCGGGCAGTTCCACCCGGGAGCAGGTGGTCTATTTCGGGGAGGTAGCCTCCGACGTGCGATCGGGGGCGCTGGAGGTTCGCTATCCCGCCCGGCCGCATGACGCCAACACGTTCGCGCCGCCGGAGTTGTTGCTGGGCCGAACGTACTACTGGCGCGTGGACGAAATCGGCGCCGACGCCAACCCTCGCGGACAGGGTGACGTCTGGTCCTTCACCGTCTCGGATCGGATCGTGGTCGATGACTTTGAGTCGTACGACCTCGTGGACAATTACCTCTACGAGAGCTGGCCGGTGCGAAGCTGGGCCTGGACCTCGCTCGAATGGGACGTCATCGGCAGTTGCCTCCAGTCAATGCTGCTGGAGTACCACTACGACGCCGTCTATTTCGCCGAGACGTTCCGCCGTTTCGAGAGGCCGCAGGATTGGACGCGCCACGGGGCGCAGGGGCTCGAGGTCATGCTGCACGGCAAACGCGGCAACGCTACGGACGGTCAGCTCTACCTGACGCTGAGCGACGGCGCCGCCGAGCAGTACGTGCTCTATCACGGTGACATGGGCGCGCTGGCCCGAGATGAATGGACCGCTTGGCGGATGGCGTTCGATGACTTCAACAGTATCGATCTGACCCACGTTGAGAGTATGGCCATCGGGCTGCGACCGCTTTCGCCGCAGCCGGCGCACCGCAGCGCCGGGACGATCTATATCGACGACATTTGCCTGTACCCGCAACTCTGTATGACGGAGCTTCAACCGTCGGCTGATGTCACGGCCGATTGCACCGTCGATTACCGTGACGTGGAGCAGATGGCCGCTGACTGGCTCCAGGTCCGTCCGCTTGAGTTGCTTGTAGCGATTCCGAACGAGCCGGTCCTGCGGTACCGATTCGACGGCAACACCAGGGACGACGCCGGCGGCGCCGACGGCGAGATGCAGGGCCGGCCGACGTATGCGCCCGGCAAGTTTGGCCAGGCGCTTCACTTCATGAACCAGAACGATGCGGTGGCGGTCCCCGATGCGCCCGCCGTTTTTGCTGGTATCCGGGAGGCGATCACGGTCGCGTTCTGGCAATACGGTGACGATTCGCCGCACGTCAACGACACCGTCTGTTGCTCCAACTACATCTATGGGCAAGCGAATCCCGCTGTGGCGGTCAACCTCGGTCTCTGGCGCGACCCGGGCCAGTATCGCTGGGACTGCGGCTCTCCCTGGTCGATGGACAACCGCCTCGCCGGGCACCACGGGAGAAGGAGCGAATGGGCGGGCCGGTGGAACCACTGGGTCTTTACCAAGGACGTCCGCCCGGGCCCGCGGGGCCAGGCCGGCCGGATGGAAATCTACCTCAACGGAGTCTTGTACGACCGCCGCACGGGAACGGATTTGCCCATCGAGAACGTCACATCCTTTGCTATCGGCTCCGGCTGGTACGGCCACTACGACGGCCTCATTGACGATTTTCGCATCTATGACTACGCCCTCTCAGCGTCCGAGGTCGCCTGGCTCGCCACCGACGGCTCCGGCGTCTTCCACGATCCGATCTCCTTCCCGGCCGATCTCAACGCCGACGACCGCGTCGATCTTGGCGACTTCACCATCCTCGCCGACCAATGGCTCGAAACCGGCCTGCAACCCTGAAGCCGGGCGCCAGCCGCTGGTGTCTGTGCGACTAACTGAACTTCTGCAAAATGGAGAGTAGGCTTATTGTAGGCAGGAAAAATCTTCTTGTCGATTTTTCCTCCCGAGAACGTAAGTGCTTTGGGTATTGGTGTTTAAGCCCCGTCTTCAAGCAAATCACACCAACGATTTCCTTGAAGAATATAAGGCTCATCCGGTTTCCGGGTACTTCCGTGTCTCCTATGGGCTCTGCCCCCAAACCCCCGGCATTTGCCGCTTTTGACCAATGACATGAAGAATGTCCCGGGTCCAAGGCAATGCTGGTTTTCCTGGCGGTCCTCCGGCCCGAAGGCATGACGTTGCAGAAAGGCGAACCGAACGAAATCGAATCGCTTTTTGAAACGCAACATCTGCGGCAACGATGCGGGTGTTGTCACATCTCGACGATTTCGCCGAGGCCCTGGTGTTTGGCGCTTTCGAAGGCGTGGGCCGCGGCGGCGAGGTCCTGGACCGCCACCCCGACCGATTTGAACAGGGTGATCTGGCTTTCTGATGTTCGCCCGGACGCCTTCCCGGCGACGATCTCGCCCAGCTCCGCGTGGATGTCACTCGGTTGCATCAGGGCCTTCTCGATCGGGATGATGAGGTCGCCCGTCTCGGCCAGCGCCGATTCGCGATGGTCGACGACGAGCAGGGCGCGCAGCACCGTCTCTTCCGGGATTTCCTGGACGTGTGGTTTGTACGAGCCGACGGCGTTGATGTGCGCTCCCGGAGCGAGGTCGGCGTCGGCGAAGATCGGCGTCGGCGATACGGTGGCGGCGCAGACGACGTCGGCCTTTTCCAGTGCGTTGCGCGGCGACGTGGCCGCAGTAACATCGATGCCGAGCGTTTCGCTCATCTCGGCGGCAAACGTGCCGGCGGCACCATCCGCCGGGTCGAACACTCGCCCCTGGCGGATCGACCGCACGGTGCAGACCGCCTCCAATTGTGTGCGGGCCTGGGCGCCTGCGCCGAAGATGGCGACGGTCGCGGCCTCGGGCTTGGCCAGCAGGTCGGTTGCGACACCGGAAGCCGCCCCGGTGCGCAGCGCCGTGAGGCTGCCGCCGTCGAGCACCGCCAGGGGGTGGCCCGTGACGCCGTCGAAAAGACAGACGAGGCCCTGGATGCGGGGCAGGCCTTTCGCCTCGTTGCCGTCGAAGAGATTGATGACCTTCAGGCCGATCTTCCCAAAACGGTCGGCGTGGCACGGCATGAACAGGGCGGTGCCGTCGTGCGCGGGGACGTCGATGTCGGCCCGCATGGGCATGTTCACGCGGCCGGCGGAAAGTTCCGTGAAGGCCTCCTTCATCGCCGCGACGGCCTGGCCCATCGGCAGGGCCCGGCGAATGTCCCGGGCCGAGAGAATGCGAATGCTGGTTGTGGTCATTCAGGTTCCTTTAATTTCGCTTGTGATATCTTTCCGCGGCTCTCCGCCGTTTTTCTGTGGCGGTTTTTGCAGCCGCGCCTCAATCGCTTTCGAGGTCTCGGTTATGGAGAGACCTCCCAGCGCTGTGCAGCGCAACTCATGCGGCAGGCTTCGCCCGACCCGGTCCATCGCCTCGATGACCTCGTCGAGCGGGACCACCGGATCGTATCCGGCCAGGGCCATGTTCACGCAGGCCAGGGCGTTGCTCGCGGCCATGACGTTTTTCCCGAGGCAGGGGACCTCCACGCGGTTGGCCACGGGGTCGCAGACCATGCCGAACGAGTTTTGCAGCGCCATCGAGGCGGCGGCAACCGCCTGCTCTGCGGTGCCCGCGCCTAGCGTGGCCAGGGCGGCCGCGGCCATGCCCGAGGCGGCCCCGCACTCGGCCTGGCATCCGGCGACCTCGGCGGCGAAGGTCGAGCTCGTGGCGATAAATACGCCGACGATGCCGCCGGCCAGCATGGCGCGGGCTGCGTCCTCGTCGGTCGCGCCCCGCGCATCGGCGGCGCCGAGAACCGCGCCGGGCAGGGCCGCGCACGCTCCGGCCGTCGGCGCCGCGACGATCACCCCCATCGCGCTCTTGACCTCCATCAAGGCCGTGACATACAGGATAATGCGGTTCAGCATGCCCGCCTCGAGCAGGCTCGCGCTTTCCAGTCGCTCGGCGAACCGGCCGCACTGGTACCCTAAGATGCGGTCCTCGTACTCGGTCCCCTCCAGGCCCTGTGCCAGCGAGGCCCGCAGCGTCCGCACGATCGCCAGCATGCGTTCCAGCACGTCCTGCTCGCTGAGATTGCCGCGCGCCGACTCGTACTCGGCCGCCAGCTTCCACAGGGGTACGTCACGGTCCCCCTTGCAGCGAAACATCGCTTCGCACGTGGCGAAGGGGACCTCCAGACCCGCACGCGAGAGCACGGGCAGGACGGGACCCAGCCGCTTGACGGCAAGCACCTCCCGCTCCTGCTCTATCGCCGCCAGGGTTGCCTCGGATACGAACTGCCGGCCCTTGAATTCCACCAGTTCGGCGTCCTGATGCGTATGCACGAGAATCTCGTCAGCACGAGCCGCCTCGGACAGTCGGTCGGCGATCTCTCGACCGCCGGCGCTGACGAAGACCAGTGTCTCGGCGTAGTCGCCCGCCATGGAAATGGTGAAGCCGTCGATCTCGATGACTTCGATCATGCCGCCGCCGGTGGAAAGGGCGGTCAGCGTGTGTTGCTGCTCGGCGTTGTTCAGCGTCAGGCGGTAGGTGTTGGGGTGCGTAAAGCCGAAATCGTCGATGGCGATGCGAACCTCGACGCCGGCGGCGCGGATCGCATGGGCCGAGTCTGCCAGCCGCTCGTCGGTGGCCTCCCAGCCCATCAGCCCGCCGAACAGGCCCATGTCCGAGCCCTGGCTCGCATGCGTGGTCGCCAACGACCCGCGCCGGTCGAAGTCGACCGATACTATCTTAATGTCACCGTCCATCAGGTCGCGGGCCAGCCGGCCGATCCGCAGCGCCGCGGCGCAGTGCGAACTGGACGGTCCCCGCATAACCGGACCGATGACGTCGTTGAAGATGCTTACTGTCATTGTGTTACTCCAAATCGTCGAGCGGCCGAGGCCGCGTGGCCTGCCGTCGGCGGCAAGCTCGCCCCCTTATGTAACGTTTTGGAACCGCCATGGCAATGAATCAGTGCGAAACGCCGTCAGCTCCGTTGCAGTCGCCTTGCCCAAGCCGGGGCCGCACCTTCCAAACGGTGTCTGTGAAAATGTCCCGGCATGGAGGTATTGGCCGGATTCCCGTAGGGGCCCCGGCGCGCCGGGGTGCCTGCCCTCCTCGTTGAAGGCTATCGGGTGTTGCTGCCGTCCGTCTCGTGCGAATGAACGTGCGGCGGGAGATCGGCTCTTTTTTATTTTCGAGGACCTTCACGAAACGGAAAGAAATCGTTTTGCTCGTCGGCAAGTCCAGGCATGCTCCAGATTGTCCGAGGCGTGCACGTGCGGGCCGGATTGTGCGCCAGGGTGTCAGTGGCGGACATCGTTGATGTGTTCCATGAGCTGGAGCTTGTGGTCGTGATCGGCGGGCTTCATGCGCTCGTAGAGGTCGTGGCGGTGCCGCCACAGAATCTTGGCGGCCTTGTCCAGCTTGCAGTGCGTTACGTGCTTGCGCGGATCGGACCAGTGCGAGTCGCAGCAGTCGCAGACGCCCCGGTGCCGGTCGTACCACCAGAGCTGAAAGCCCCCGAAGGCGCGAAACTCGGCCCCCTTGATCCCGAGCACGTGTTCGGCGTACAGAAGCTCCTTGATGTGCGTCTTATCCCTGACCTCGATCTTCTTCATCGCTCTCACCCCCGCAGGCGGCCAAGCCACCTGCCCAAATAGAGAGCCAAAAATACGCGAAGCCAAATCGTGGTGTTATGCCAATCAAGCGTTTTCCCCATTATACCCAACCGGTCCGCAAACGCCAGAATATTCTGCTTGTCGCTCCGCGCTGATGTGTGTGGAAGTATTGCGGCGCGCATGCCACGATATTCCTCCTGGCGTTGCTCTGAAAGGCAGGTGGGTTCAGAGTCAACGGGGCGGGATTTCTTCAGAGGCGTTCGATTTTGCAGGCGATGTCTTGATGGAAGGCGGGGATGGGGATATTGAGGCCTTCGCGGTCTGCGGTGCGTTCCTGCGTTTGTGTCGTTTCACCGGCGTTTGTGTTCCACCAGTGGATGTGGTAGCGGCCTGGCTGGAGGCCGGGAATCCGGATCGTGGCGCCTGTGACCGGGTCCGGCTTGCGGTTCTCGAGGACGCGGGTCCACCAGGTGGCTTGACTGTTGGAGAGCCACAAGTATGCGCAATCGTTGCCCTGGTAGCCCAAGGCCCGGATGCGCTCGTCGGAGGGCGTGACATGGGCGGGCTCGAGGCCGACGAAGGATACGTTTTTCAGGAACGTCGCCAGCGGGCGGTAGTGCTTGTAGGCGTTTTGCCGGTCCAACTGGTCCCACCACCAAAACATGGCGGTGCCCGAGCTGCCGGCGAAGGCCGAGGCCCACAGGCAGTTGTGGAAATGCACACTTTCGCTGTCCTGTTTCATGTAGTTGCTGAGCCCCCACTTCTCGTCGGCCAGGCCGAACTCGCCGATCAGGGCCGGCTTGCCCGGGGCGTGCTCGCGCAGGAACCGGGTCTGTTCGATGATCGAGGCCACCTCGTCTTTGAAGTCGTCGCGGCTCGGGCGCATGTAGTGGTGCTGCTGGGCGATGTCCAACTGTGGATGCCGGCAGTCGCGCGCCGAAGGGTGCCACGTGCTGGTCGTGCGCAGGTGCTGGTAGATGTCGATCTGTCCGAGGTATGCGCCGAGATCGGTATAGAACGGATTCGTCGGCTTGCCCGGGTCCATTTCGTTGAAGTATTCCCAGGCCGCGACGCTGGTGGAGTATCCCCAGCGGGCCACGGCGTAGCGCATCAGTTTCCTGGCCTCGTCGGTGGCCTGCCGATAGTCGGCGCTGTCGATATCTGACAGCGAGTTCATGTAGAGGTCTCGCGTGATCAGGCAGAGCATCAGGTAGATGCCGTTCTGCTCGGCCGCGGCGACAACCTGATCCAGCATGAAGCAGTCGAGCGGGTTGTAATAGCCTCGCCGCGGACGGTTGACATCCGCTTCCCAGAACAGTTCGGCGTCGCCGGCGGCCTCCTTCAGTGACAACGCGTCGAGCCAGGCCGTACCCGCACCGACAAGGCGGAAGGTGACGCGCCCCAGCCAGTAGTCGCCGGGGCCCGTGACAAACTCCTTTCGGAACGTCTGCCATCCGTCGTCCCCGGCCGGCAGCTCCCATTGATCGCCGCCAACCTGCAACCGCAAGGCCTGGCAGCGGTCCGTTTTGAATCGCCCCGTGATGGCGTAGCGCGTTTGCGGTCGCAGGCCGATGGGGTGGCAGGGCGATGCCGTTATGGAGGCCCCGTCTTCTCCCGCGAGCTTCACGCACTTGCGGGCGTCGGCCTCGCTATCGCTGCCCGGCAGGGCCACCACCGGCGATTGACGCGTCCACGATCGCGTCCAGGCGCTTTTGCGAGCCTCAATGGCGAGGGCCCAGTCCTGGCAGCAGGTCCAGATGCGTACGAAGTTGGCCCCGTTTTTCGCGAGCCGGGCGAAGATCGCCTCGGCGCGGGGCACGTTGACGTACTGGCCTTTCCCGACGAACGCGACGTTCTGCCCGATGACGAAGAACGGCTCGCCCTCGGTAAATTGCAGGAACCTCGGGTCCTTCTCGTGCGTCCGCAGAAAACCTGTGCAGGGCGAATCGGTGCATTCAAACCGCACGGGCGACGAAAGGACTTGCCCATTCGCATCCTTCAACAATGCGCGGGCGGTGTAGGTCCCGACCTCCATCGGTGCAAAGCGTGCCTGCCAGGAACCGGTCCCGGCCGGATAGTACCACGCGGTCGTTTTGCCCCGCTGCTCGAAATCACGACGTTCGTAGTCCTGGGCATAGAACGCCGGCAGGCGCAAGGATTGCCCGCCGGGAGTGGCAAGCACCACGTCGATCTGCACCGCGCAGGGATCGAAGGGGTTGTCGTAGTCGCGATCCACATCGACCAATAGTTCCAGCCTCTCGTATTTGCCGGTTTCCTGCCTGGCCGGGCGCAGCGCAAGCTCACCCCGCACGCTGCAGTGGGCATAGAGTAGGATGAGCAGGGCCGGGACAATCGTTTGGGCAACAGCTCCTCGGTGAGACATCGGCACTTCCTTCCGCTTGTCGAACCACATCAGATGCGTGTGCAAAGAACCGGTACTGTCACGAGATTATAACGTCGGACCATCGTCCTGGAAACTCAGGTTTGCCTGTCGGGCCGGGTGTGTGAGAAGATTCTGGGATACGGGTGGCAGCGTCAAGCGGTAGCTTGGCGATGGGGGACTTGTCTGCTGCATGTGGCGCGATACGAACCCCGGGCGTTGAGCCATCGCCAAGCCCTTCGGACTTGACGCTGCCACCCGTAGCTGTCCAGCGTCCAAGACACTGATGCCCGAAAGTTTGCCCAGACACTCGGGCCGGTCGGCGGGCAAATTGCACTTGCGTATCGAGGCCGTTCGTTTCATACTGAGCCCCGGCGCAGAGCAGTCGTACGAGCACGATACAGAACCGGCAAGCGTTTCTCGTCAAGGAGCTATACATCATGATCGATCCCATTTCCTCTCGACGCAGGTTCCTGCAAGATATGATGCTGACGTTGCCTTTGGCGGCGGCGGTGCCCGCGAACGCGGCAAGGACCGCACGGGTCGCCGGCGGCAAGCTGCACGTTTCGTGCAATCAGTATCCGTGGGCTGTATTCTATGGACGCGAAGGCAGGGATTTCGGTGCCTCTCTCGATGGGGCCCTGGCGGAGGTCGCGGCCAGCGGAATCGACGGTTTCGAGCCCGGCGTCGGCGGTTTGCAGCAGGTGGAGAAGATCGCGCCGCTGTTGAAGAAGCACGGGTTGGAGATGCGCTCCCTGTACGTCAACAGCACGCTGCACGAGACCGGGCAGGTGGATAAGAGCATCGAGCTGGTTCTTGCCGCCGCGGCGAAGGCCAAGGCCGTCGGGACGCGCATCATCGTAACCAATCCCAGTCCGATTCGCTGGGGCGGGCCGGAGAACAAAAATGACGAGCAGCTCACGACCCAGGCGGCGGCCCTGAACACGCTCGGCGCCGAGCTTCGACGGATGGGCTTGACGCTGGCCTATCACAACCACGATATCGAGTTGCGGCAGGCCGCCCGGGAATTCCATCACATGATGGTCGGCACGGACCCCAAAAACGTGACGTTGTGTCTCGATGCCCACTGGGTCTATCGCGGGGCCGGCAATTCGCAGGTGGCCCTCTTCGATGTTCTCAAACTGTACGGGCGGCGCATCACGGAGCTGCACCTGCGCCAGTCTCGAGACGGTGTCTGGACGGAGGTCTTCGCCCCCGGCGACATCGATTACCGGGCCCTCGCCGAGTATCTGCTGAAAATCGGCGTCAAGCCGCTGCTGGTCCTGGAGCAGGCGGTCGAGGCCGGCTCGCCCAACACGTTGAAAGCGACCGAGGCGTTCACGCAGAGCACGCGGTACACGCGGCGCCTATTCGCCGGTTTCGCGAGCTGATTGCCGCCGGAGGTAAAAAATCGTTGACAGGCTTCGGCCGGGGCAGTAGAAGAAGCTCAAGTTTGCGGCGGCAGGCGTGACATGACGCACAACTCGCATTCGCTCCGGATTCGTCTGCATGTGTTCCGCAAAACCGAGAACGCTATGACCATCATTATTACAAACCTTTGTCGGGGGCGCCTATGAAGACGGGAATCAATCTTTTGTTGTGGACTCCCTTTGTGACCGAAGAGCAGTTCGACGTTCTGGAGACTCTCAAAGCGACCGGCTACGACGGGGTCGAGGTCCCGCTGTTCAGCGGGGAGGTGGATCACTACCGCAAGGTCGGCCAGGCGATAAAGGACAATGGCCTGGGCTGCACGACCTGCACCGTGATGCCCGATGAGGAGCACAACCCCATCAGTGCCGATCCGAAGCATCGCCAGGGCGCGGTGGATTACCTCAAGTGGGTGATCGACTGCAACGCGGCGTTGGGGTCGGAGGTTTTGTGCGGGCCGTTCTATCAGCCGCTCGGGACGTTCAGCGGGGGGCCGCCGACCGAGGAAGAGAAGGACCGGGCCGTGGAAGTGCATCGGCAGGTGGCCGACCATGCGCAGCAGGCCAACGTGCAGCTCGCGGTGGAGTGCCTGAACCGCTTCGAGTGCTACTTCCTCAATACACTCGACGACGGCGCCGCGTATGCGCGGAAGGTCAACCATCCGAACTTCGGTGTCATGTACGACAGCTTCCACGCCAACATCGAGGAGAAGGACCCGGTCGGCTGCATTACGAAGAACCTCGATACGATTCGCCACGTCCACGTTTCCTCGAACGATCGGGGCACGCCGGGCAAGGGGCACATCCCGTTCGACCGGATTTTCCAGGCCTTGCGGGCAGGGGGCTACGATCAGTGGCTGACGATCGAGGCCTTCGGCCGGAGCCTGCCGGAGTTGGCGGCCACGACCTGCGTCTGGCGCGACCTGTCCGCCAGTCTGGAGGAGTGCTACGGCGAGGGTCTGAAGATGATCAACGCGACGTGGGACGCTGCGGCGTGACAGTGACACTTGTAGGGTGGGGCTTGCCCCGCCGGAAGCAATGGAGCGGTGGGGCGATCCCCGCCGTAGCTGCTACCGAACCGGAAAGGAGCCAAACATGAGTTCGGATACTCTCCCCAAACTTCACAACGCCATGTGGCCCGGGTTGGTCGGCAAAGGAGACGAAGAAGGCCAGGAGCCGCCGATCAGTCTGGAACGAATGCTGGAATTGACCGCCGGGGCGGAGGTGGACGGCCAGAAGTTCGATGGAATCGACTACTTTCTCTTCCTGCCGCACACCGACCCCAACGCCAGCGACGACGAGTTGAAGAAGATTGCCGATCTGATTGCCGGATACGGCTTCAACGTTGGCTCGCTGGTGGCGCCGATCTGGCCCGGGACGGTCGGTGATTCGGCGATGGGCGATGCTGCGGCACGCGAGAAATTTTTGGATGCCGTGCGGATGGCGTGCCGCATCGCCGGCGTGTTCAACGACCATGGCGTACGCAAGTACGGCGCGATCCGCATCGATTCGGCGGAGTTTGGCGTGGAAAAATGGCGCGAAGATCCGAAGGCGAACACCGCGAAAATCGCCGAGACGTTCCGCGAAGCGGCGAAAATCGCAGCCGATCACGGCGAACGCCTGGCCGCCGAGGGCGAGATTTGCTGGGCCGGCATGCACAGTTGGAAGGACATGCTCGATCTCCTGGAAGCCGTCGGGATGCCGGAGACGCTGGGCTTCCAGGCCGACATGGCCCACACGTACCTGTACCTGATGGGCTACAATGCGCCGGAACACGCGCTGCTGCAGCCGGGTTATTCGGACGAGGAGTTTTACGCCGCCTACGAAACGATGGTCGAGAAGCTAAGGCCCTGGACGATCGACTTCCACGTCGCCCAGAATGACGGCGAGGTGCACGGCGCCGGCGCGCACGACAAGACGGGCAAGCACTGTCCCGCCGGCGATCCCAACGGCAAGCTCGACATCGTCCGCTGCGCCGGCTACTGGCTCAAGGACGCCGCCGCACGCGGCATCCAGCACATCTGCTGGGACGGCTGCATGTTCCCCAATGCGATGCTCGAAGCGCCCGAGACCTGGAATGCGATTCTCGACGCGATGCTCAAAGTGCGGGCCGCGCACGGGTGGACGGCGCAGGGGTGAGTTCGGAATAGGCGCTTTAGACATGTTTTTGCCTACGATCTTGAATAAGGAGTTACTGCAATGACCAAACCACTGAAGGTTGGCATGATCGGCTACGGGTTCATGGCCCGCACGCACTCGAATGCCTATAGCCAGGTCTCTCACTTTTTCGATGTGCCCTACAAACCGGTGCTGCAGGTCGTCTGCGGCCTGGAGGAGAAGGAGGCCAAAGCCTTTGCGGACAAATGGGGCTACCAGTCCTATACCACCGATTACCGCAAGGTTCTCGAGGATGACAATATCGACGTGGTGGACATCTGCGTGCCGAACAACATGCACGCCGAGATCGCCATGGCCGCCGCCAAGGCGGGCAAGGCCATCTGCTGTGAAAAGCCTCTGGCCCTGAACGCCGCGCAGGCCCAGGAGATGGTGGATGTCGTGGAAAAAGCCGGCGTGCCCAACCTGGTCTCGTTCAATTATCGCCGGGTGCCGGCGGTGACGCTGGCCAAGCAACTCATTGATGAAGGCCGATTGGGACGCATCTTCCACTATCGCGCGAATTTCCTGCAGGACTGGACGATTTCGACGCAGGTGCCTCAGGGCGGCATGGCCACGTGGCGGCTGGACGTCAAGGCGGCCGGCTCGGGCGTCACCGGCGACCTGCTGGCCCACTGCATTGATACCGCCATGTGGCACAACGGTCCCATCACGTCCGTCTGCGCCATGACCGAGACTTTCGTGAAGGAGCGCATGCACGCTGAGAGCGGCAAGGTCGAGCCGGTGGGCATCGATGATGCCTGCACCTTCTTCTGCCGGTTCGACAACGGTTCGCTGGGCAATTTCGAATCCACCCGCTATGCCCGGGGGCACAAGGCTCTTTACACCTTCGAGATCAACGGCGAGCACGCCTCGATTGCCTGGGACCTGCACGACCTGCATCGTCTCAGCTATTTCGATCACCGGGACGACTCGATCGTGCGCGGCTGGCGGTCGGTGCACATCACCGACAGCGACATGCCGTACATGGACAAGTGGTGGGTGCCGGGTCTGCAAATCGGCTACGAGCATACGTTCATCCACCAGGCGGCCGAATTCCTCGAAGCCATGGCCAAGGGTCAGCCCGCCTCGCCCAGCTTCCGGGAGGCCCTGGCGACGCAGAAGGTCTGTGACGCCGTGCTGGCTTCGGGCAGGAGTCAGCAGTGGGAGAAGATCGAGCATTGAGCCGCGCCGGCTGCGACCGGACCGTGGCAGACAACTGACGTATTCCAATGGTAATGGTGATTTGACGGCTTCGGTGGTCGGGGATTATCGTATCAATGAAGGGGTAGCAGATTATGTCGAATAAAGCCATAGCCGAAAAGGCTCTCGAACAGGGAAAAGGGGTTTTGCGTCTGGCGCCGAACTGGGTGCCGCGCTCGTTTTGCGTGCCGGGCCGGCGGATCAAGCTGCATCCGGACGATTACTACGCCCTCGGCGGCGAGCGGGGCGGGATCGATGAACGGTGGTTCTCGTCGACCACGCCGGCCGACAACGGGCCGCTGACCTCACCCAATGAGGGGTTGAGTTTCGTCGTCGTCGAGGACGGCGGCACGACCGAGAAGGTCCTTCTGCGCGAAGCGGTCGACGAGCTCAAGGACCAGGTCATCGGCGCACGGCTCTGGAACGAGCACAAGCGCTGGCCCATGTACTCGAAGTTCTTCGACAACAAGGCGGCGCTTCCGCACCACATCCACCATCGTGACGAGCACGCGGCGCTGACCGGTCAGCTCGGCAAGCCGGAGGCGTATTACTTCGCGCCCCAGGTCAACAACCACGGCGGCGATTTTCCGTACACTTTCTTCGGGCTCTATCCCGGCGTGACCAAGGACCAGGTCCGCAAGGCCCTGGCGGACGCGGCCGAGGGAAGGGACAACGCGATTACCGCTCTGGCGCCCGCCTATCGACTCACCCCCGGGAGCGGATGGGATGTCCCGCCGGGCGTTCTGCATGCCCCGGGAAGCCTTTGTACGTACGAGCCGCAGAAGGCCTCGGATGTCTTCGCGATGTATGAGAACGTCACCCACGACCAGGTCGTTCCCGATGAACTGCTGTGGAAAGACACACCGAAGGAAAAGGCCGGTGACGTCGATTGGCTGCTCTCGGTCATCGACTGGGATCTCAATGTCGATCCGGATTTCGCGAAGAACCGCTTCATGGCCCCCAGGCCGGTAAAGCCCGTGGCGGAGATGGAGGCCGAGGGCTACATCGAGAACTGGATTTGTTATAAGTCCACCGCTTTCAGCGCCAAGGAGCTTACGGTTCTGCCGGGGGCGACCGTGACGATCAAGGACGGCGGCGCCTACGGCATGATTATGATGCAGGGGCACGGCACGATGGGCGCCTGGAACATCGAGACGCCGACGATGATTCGCTACGGCCAGCTTACCTACGACGAATACTTCGTCACCGAGCAGGCCGCGAAAGAGGGCGTCGTAATCACCAATCCCTCTAAGGCCGATCCCATCGTCATGCTCAAACACTTCGGCCCGGACAACCCCGACCTGACAGTCGAGTAGGCCCGGGGCGGACATAGATCGCAAAACAAAAGGGTGCGCCTGGAGGAGCGCACCCTTTTTTCGTTGGTCCTGTCGGCATCAGCCGCCGAGCGTTTCGACGATGCGGGCCGCGACGCGGTGGGTGCAGTCGTACTTATCCTTCGCCGCTTTGCGGATCGCTTCCAGGGCGGGTCGGGCGTTTTCGCCCAGGTCCTCCAGCGCCAGGGCGGCGTAGTGCCGCGTCGCTTCATTCTCGCTGGTGCTCATTTCTTTGATCAGGACGGGCAGGGCTTCGGCCGGCGTTCCCATCAAGCTGATGGCTCGGGCTGCGGCTACCCGCACGTAGTCTGTCTCGTCCTTCATCATGGTCGACAGCGTCTTGTAGGCCGGTCGCGCTGCGGCGTGCAAGTTGCCGAGCCAATACGCTGCGGTGTAGCGAATCGGCGCCTCATCGCTCTCCAGATGGCCGACCAGCTTGGGAAGGGCTTGCTGTCCCTGACAGCCCAGGTCCCAGACCGCGCTGAGGCGCCGGGCCAGACGCTGGTTTTTCCTGTCCCGCAGGATGGCGTGGGGACTGTCGTATTCCTGGAGCATCTCGTCGAGAACCGGTTCGGGGAATTGCCCGAGGTCGCCGGTCTGCCTGATCCACTCCTCGAGTTTCCCGCGCAGCTGTTCGAGCGTATCCTTTTGCGCGCGGCTGTGAGCCAGGTTGTTCATTTCGTGCGGATCGGCCTGCAAATCGTACAGTTCCTCCACCGGCCGGTACGGCCGGAACACCCGCGCCTGGTGCGGCGGCAGCTTGCCCTCGGCATACAATTCGCGCATCCGAATCATGATCTCCTTGTTGTTCTTGTACCGGTTGGGCTGGGTGTGCGCGCGGTTCGGATAGTAGTTGCGAATGTACTTGTACCGTTTCGTGCGGGCGCAGCGGATTCTCTCCACCGTCTCGTCGCAGCGGTCGCGCGCGGCGAAGATGCAGTCTTCCTCCTGGTAATCGGAAGCAAACAGGGCGCGTCCCTGGACGTGCTTGGGGATGGGGATTCCCGCTAAATGCATCGAGGTGGCGGGAATGTCGATGTGCACGACGAGATCCTCCCGCGTCGTGGCGGGCCGGATGTGCGGGCCGCGAACGATCAGCGGAATGTGGATGCCGCCTTCGTAGAGGAACTGCTTGTCGCGGACGTGGCTGATCCCGTGGTCGGTCCAGAAGAAGACGACCGTCTCGTCGGCGATGCCCTCGTCCTCCAGACGCTCCATGATCCGACCCACCTCCAGGTCCACGTAGAGAACGGAGTTGAGATACCGCGCCCAGTCCTCGCGCAGGACGGGGTCGTCCGGATAGTAGGGCGGCAGCGTGACGTCGGCCGGGTCCACGGGATTCGGCACCTTCGCCTTGCGATTCTTGCCTCCGTGCAGTTGGATCTGGGCGAAGAACGGTTGGCCCGCCTTGCGGCCGCTCCATTCCGGGGCGTCGTAGACGTTCTTGTCCCATACGAAGTTATAGTCCGTCTTGCCGGCGCGGGTCTTGCCCGGTGCCTTGGCGTCGAAGATGCGTCCGTTGCAGGTGTAATAGCCGGCCTGCTGAAAATACTTCGGAATGAGCGGGATGTCAGCAGGCAGCGATATCTTGACCGCGTGACGCGACGACCGGTGATTGTGCGTGCCCGTCGAGGTCTGATACATCCCCGTGACCATCGCCGACCGGCTCGGCGAACAGACCGGGCACGTGATGAACGCCCGCGTGAACCGCGCCCCCTCGCGCGCCAGGCGGTCGATGTTCGGCGTCTCGATCGTGGTTTCCCCGTAGCAGCTCATGTTGGGGGACATGTCCTCGGCGCAAATCCAGAGAATGTTGGGCCGTTTCCGTTTCCCGGATCGAGCCAATGCGGCCGATGAGCCCGCCTGGCCCAGCGCCAATCCCACGGCGCCGAGACTCACACTCTTCAGGAATTCCCGCCTTCTCATAGTCCGATGTTCCATGTTGCCAACCTCCAGTTCTGTTTCCAAGAGAACACTGTTGACCCGCCAGAAGATTCTATCGTCCGCGCGCGGCCGTGCAAAGCGCAAAACGGGGAAGGAGTCACTCGCTTACCGGTCGCCGGGGTGGCAGCGTCAAGGCCGCAGGCCTTGGCGATGGTCCTACGCCCGGGTCTTGCATAGCACCACACGCAGCAGGCAAGTCTTCCATCGCCAGGCTGCGCTTGACGCTGCCACGCGTATGTCAGAATATCCTCACAGCCCGGCCTTCGGCCGGAGCCAAATACCCTCTCGCCAAGAGCGCCAAAAGCGCAGAGAAGGCCTCAATGGAAAGGCCCTTCAACCTTGGCGATCTTTGCGTCTTTGCGAGAGGCATAACTTCACCGCTGGCAAGCCCTTATCGACGGTCGCAGAAATTATCGGCAAAGAATTTCCAGTTCTTGCGGGTTAGTAGCACAGGCATGTCACTCGGTTCGTGTCTGGATGTGGATGCGACGCTGAACCGCCGTTTCCGTCTACCCGCTGCCGGGGTTTCGCGGCACGACGACCTTTGCCCCGCATCGCGGACACGTTCCGCTTCGACCGGCATGGATGGCGGGCACCTTGAACCTTCGCCCGCAAGCGCAAGCAAAGCGGATGTACTTCGCGGCGGGAGAATCTTGCGCTGCAACCGCATGGGACGATTTTCCACCGGCCACTCGGTGCGTTGACCGCCGGCCGGGGATTCGGACGCTCCTGTTACAGTCCGGACAGCGCACGGCTTTCCCGGCATATTGCCAGGGGACGCCGAACGTGTTGCCGCAAATACAGGCAGTGCGGATGAGCGTTCGATCAGGGGCCGCGGGGTTGAGGTGGTCCGATGCTCGCTTTGTCGGCGCCGGCGAAGCCGTCACTTCGGGCTCTGGATGCTGCGCGACCATGTCAAGCTGCGCGAAGGTTCTTGGAAGGGAATCGGCGCCGCCTTTCCTGGGGTGACGTTCCTGCCACCACTGCACGAGCGACCGCTCGTACCGTTCCATGGTAATCCAGCCAATGCAACCCAGCGCGGCCTTGCTTCGCTCGGCCGCAACCAAAAAGAGTGAAGGTATCCTCGCAACTTGGTAGGATAGGAAGTTCGTTTCCGACAAGCTTCCTTTCACCACTAAGGCGAGGATACCATGAATCA
>Ga0272441_10004468_pt1 | contig 25282 bp, 19 predicted proteins | sample SSMProp6N_FD_193582 | JGI IMG/M metagenome (GOLD analysis project Ga0272441, IMG submission 193582) | Marine sediment archaeal communities from Little Sippewissett salt marsh, Falmouth, MA, United States - SSM-Prop-6N | ecosystem: Environmental > Aquatic > Marine > Wetlands > Sediment ...
GACGGGCCGTCCTCAAACACCTTCCTACTTGGCCTTGCTCCGGCCAGGGTTTACCGAGCCGATCCGGTCACCCGAATCGCTGGTGGGCTCTTACCCCACCGTTTCACCCTTGCCCGCCTGCACCGGACGGCACAGACGTCGGCGGTCTGCTCTCTGTTGCACTTTCCCGAGGTCGCCCCCGCTGGGATTTCCCCAGTGGCCTGCCCTGTGGAGTCCGGACTTTCCTCAGGGGCGTGTCAAGCGCCCCCGCGGCCCCCTGGCCCTCTCCGTCACGAACGATAGCGGTCCAGTATACCACTGGCTGGTGTCGGGGCTCAGGAGGGAGCGACGTATAGCAGGCGGGAGCAGTTCTCGCAGGTAACGATCTCCTGGCCCCCGCGGGCTCGTTCCACTGTGCTGCCGCTGACCCTGAGGTTGCATCCACTACAGGAGCCGCCGCGAATCTGCGCGATGGGGTCACGATGAGCCCCGTGGAGCTGTTCATACCGGCGCAACAGGTGTGGCGGGATGTGCTCCGCGCACTCGCCGCGGGCGGAGGTGTTCGCTTCGATCTCCGCGATCACGTCGCGGATCCGGCTTGAGGTCGCCTCAACAGCGGCTGTGAGCTCCGCCGTACGACGCTCCAGCGCGTCCGCCGCCGCGTCCAGTTGCGCCTTCTCCTCCTCCACGCGATCCATCATCTCCAGCGCCTCGTCCTCGAGGGCGCTCATCCGCGCTCGCTGGTGGACGATCTTCTCGCGCAGTGACTCCATCTCCTTGTAGCTCATGATGTCGACATCCAGGCGGCGTTGGTAGTCGCGGATCTCGCCATCAAGCTGGTCTACTTCGAGAGTCCTGAGACGGCAATCACGCTCTAGCTCATCGATGGACCGCCGTTTGGCGGCCACCGTCTCCTGCTCTGCCGCAAGTTTCGCACGCAGCTGCTCCCCGTCGCCATGGAGGCTGCGCTGGCGAGCGTGAAGCTCATCGTGCGCCTGATCCAGGCGCTGGAGCTCAAGCAGGCTCTCAAGATCTCCCATGCACCAACCTTTCGGAATCCTCGGCTCGGACGACTATAAGCCGGCTGGAAGGAGGGCACAAGGCAACGTGCTCCGGTCTGCGAGCGCTGTCCTGGGGCGCATGGTCACTGACCACGCCGGCGCCTTGCCCGGCAAAGGCGGTAGGGTATCTACAGCTGTGTCCGGCTCTGCAGCGCGCGGCCCAACGTGATCTCGTCGGCAAACTCCAGATCCCGGCCGACGGGGACGCCCTGTGCGATCTTGGTGATGCGCACGCCGAGGGGTTTGAGCAACGACACGATGTGCATGCCCGTGATCTCGCCGTCCAGTCTCGGCTCCAAGGCAAGGATCACCTCATGGATTCCCTCCGCTTGCACACGGTGCACGAGGGAGTCGATGGTGAGATCGTCAGCATCGACCTCGTCCAGCGGGGAGATCAGCCCGCCGAGCACGTGGTAGAGGCCGTGGTAGGCGCCGGTGCGCTCGATCTTCAGGATCTCCCACGGCTGCGCAACGACGCACAGCGCCGTCTGCTCTCGTCGGGGGTTCGTGCAGAAGCTGCACAGCCGGTCGACCGACAGGTTGTGGCATCGTTGACAGCGATGGACCGCAATTTTGAGCTGCCGCAGGGCGTCAGCGAGGGCGGCGACCTCTGATTCCGGGGCATTGAGAAGGTGGAACACCATGCGTTCGGCGCTCTTGCGTCCGATCCCGGGAAGCGCCTTGAGGTGCTCGATCACTGTCTCGATCGGCTCGATCATGGAACCGGAATCCCCATTCCTTGCGCCAGAGGGCCGAGCAACTCCTCGGCCTGCTTCCTGGCCGTGCGCTGTGCCTGCTGTACGGCGGCGACTACGAGATCGGTCAGCATCTCCAGATCGTTGGGATCAACGACCTCGGGCTCGATCTTCAGGTCGGCAAGCTCTCCCTGGCCGTTGACCGTGGCCGTGACCATGCCCCCACCCGCTGAAGCGGACACCCGCAACGCCTGAATCTCGGCCTGCTTGTGCTGAAACTGCTCCTGCAGCTGCTTCGCTTGGCGTAGCAGCTGCCCCATGTCGCCGAGCCCTTTCATCACTCCTCCCTCACGACCGTTCCCTCGAAGACGTCGCAAACGACCTCAGCATCCGCGCGAAGCGTCGATGCCCCGTGTTCGTCTTGTCCGGCGAACGCAAGATCCACCCGAACGGCGTCACCCAGCGCGCGGCGAACCGCTCCCGCAAGGTACTGGAAGCTCTCCGGCTTCTCCAGGCTTTCCTTGTGGAAGGCGCAGGACCTGCCAAACGTCAACGTCAGGCGGTCTCCCTCGAGCGCCGGTGTGGCCTCCGCCAGGAACGCTGCGATGGCGATACGCTCCTTGGCAACAGTGCCGAGGAGTGCTGCCCACGTCGCCTTCCACGTCTCGGCATGGACGTCACCCGTGAGCGTGGCCGCGACGGGGGGATCCACGTCCGGGTCGGGCGTCGACGGGCCGGCGGCCTTCCCTGGCTCCGCGTTTCCGGCTGGCGCGTCCTGTGAGGCGGTTTCGGGCGGAGTGCACGCGGAGGGGGCGGCAGCGTCCGGTGGAATGCTGCTCTCGTGGGGGGCGACGCGATCCATCAGCGCGAGCAGCCCGATCTCCAGATGGATGCGCCGATCAAGTGATCGGTACAGATGGCTCTTGATCTCCAGCAGATCGCGGCACACGGCGACGTCCATCGCTGCGATGGGCGCCGAGGCGGCGATGCGATCCCGTAGCGAAGCGATGAGATCGGCAAGGAATGACTCCAGATCCTTGCCTCGGTCCACCAGGGAGTCCACGGTCGCTAGGATGAAGGACCGATTCCCGTGGAGCAACGCGTCGAGGAAGGCGCTCAATGTGTCCTCCCCGACCAAGCCCAGCATGTCGTGAAGCGTCTCCTCGGTGATCGTGTCTGCGCCGTACGCAGCGGCCTGCTCGAGAAGGACAATCGCGTCCCGCATTCCGCCGTTCGCACGCCGCGACATGAGCCGCAAGCCTGCCGCGTCGGCGGGGATCTTCTCTGCATCGCAGATCTCGCGAAGGTGGGCGGCGATGTGCTCCGTGGGAATTCTGTGGAAGTCGAACGCCTGACAGCGGGAGATGATCGTCCTCGGCAGTTTGTGCGGCTCCGTGGTGGCGAAGACGAAGACGGCGTGTAGAGGGGGCTCCTCGAGCGTCTTGAGCAAGGCGTTGAACGCCTCGTTGGTGAGCATGTGAACCTCGTCGATGACATACACCTTCGTTGGCAGCTCGGTGGGGGCGAAACCCACTTCCTGGCGCAGGGTCCGGATCTGATCGATGCCTCGATTCGATGCGCCGTCGATCTCGAGGATATCCAGCGTGCGGCCCGCTAGCGCCGCGAGGCAGTTGGCACAGCTGTTGCAGGGCTCTCCGCCTGCGGGGTTGAGGCAGTTGACAGCACGCGCGAGGATGCGCGCGACCGACGTCTTGCCGATGCCCCGCTCGCCGGAGAACAGATAGGCGTGTGCTACTTCACCGGCGGTGACAGCATTGCGCAGCGTGCGGGTGATCTCCTCTTGTCCGACGACGTCGGCAAACGTCTGGGGGCGCCAGCGGCGGTAGAGAGAGATGTACGATGTGGATTCAGTCAACGTTGGATCACCCCCTGGTCGGGGAGACTGGATTCGAACCAGCGACCTCCTGCTCCCAAAGCAGGCGCGCTACCAAGCTGCGCCACTCCCCGATGATCGTTCGCACTGCCCGGACGGGCCCGTGCCGCGCGGGGCGATTATAGGTGGTCGGGGCGAGCTGTCACCACAGCTCGCCCCGTGCGGCACCTCCCGCAGCCGCCCCGCACCGCTCGCTACCTCCTCCGGTCCGGGATCAGGTAGACGAGATCCATGGTCAGGCCGTTGGCCCCGCTCGGTGTGGCGACGGGATTCGCCACGTTCCCATTGCCCACGATACGGTAGTAGGCGTAGGTGAACGTAGGGTTGACGGTGTACACCAATCCCAGATCCTCCGAGGTCAGCAACGTCTGGTACTCCTTGTAGATCTCGAACGCTTCGTCGTTGTCGTAGGTGGATACCCCGGCGGCGAGCAGTTCGTCGATGCGGCGCTCCACCTCGTAGGGCTCCTGACAGCCGGAGGGATGCCAGAAGTGGAGGCCGCCGCACGACCCGTAGACATTGGCCCCGCTGTTGGGTTCCGTGCCGCCGGTGAGACCGAGAAGCACCATGTCGTAGGTCCCCGCGAGGATCATCGTCACCACGGTGTTCGACTCCTTCGGAGCGAACGACACCTTGAGCCCTATTCGGTGGAGATCCTCTGTGAGGATCAGGCATAAGTCCTGCCCGTTGGTGCTGCTCCCGGTGGTGAGCTCAATCTCCACCGTGGTGCCATCCTCGTAGTCGCGCCAACCGTCGCCGTCACGATCGATGATGCCGATGTCATCGAGCAGCGCGGCTGCCGTGTCGAGGCTGAACTCGTAGACGACCGCACCGGCCTCCGTCACGGGGCCGCCGTAGCCCTCCCGCCCCGCGTAGAACGGCGACATGTAGCTCACAGGGCTCCACTGGGGAACGGCGAGACCGTTGTAGACGTTGTTGATGATCGTTTCCTTGTCGATGCTGTGGGCGATAGCCTTCCGGAAGCGGACGTCGCGGAAGATCTGGCGCAGACGCTCGTCTGTGCCCTCTGCCAGACCGACATCCTGGTTGATCGCCACCCACGACGTGCCGAACGCCGGAACGTCCGGATCCACGAGTACCTCGATCCCCAGCTCATCCTCGAGATCCACAAGGACGGGAACGTCCAACGCGCGGATGCCGAGCACGTCGAGCTCGCCGTTGCGGAACTTGAGAAGCGATGCGTCCTGGTTCTCCACGATGACGACCACGTAGCGATCCACATACGGCAGCTGAACGCCGTTGGGGTCGTAATGGTAGTAGTAGGGGTTGCGTCGCATGGCGACGAACTGGTCGGGCTCGAATCGCTCCACGACAAACGGTCCGATGCCGACGAGTTCCGACGGGTCCGTGTCCAGGCCCCAGACCTCGTTGAACGCCCCGGGAGTGAGCTGTGGGTTCCGTCGCGCCACGTGCTCCGCGAGGACGTGCTTGGGGAGGATCGCCGCCCCCATCGCCGTCAGAATCGGCCGGAACGGTGCGGACAGGGTCACCCGGACGCGGTGCTCGTCGAGCTTCTCGATGACCGGCAGCGTGCCATCGGGAAGCTCCAGGATGTCGCGGGTATCGCTCTCGATGTCATCGTTGAAGTAGAGGTCGTTGAAGGTGAAGACAACGTCGTCGGCGGTGAACGGCACGCCGTCGGACCAGCGCAGCCCGCGGCGCAGTTCGAAGACGATCTCCAGCCCGTCCTCGCTGACCGTCCATCCCTTTGCCAATTCGGGCACGAGCGCCGAAGTGATGGGGTCGATGTCCGTCATCCCGCGGAACATGATGTTCGTGAATTGCGTCGTGCTCGTTTCGTGCGCTGTCACGTGATTCCACTTCTTGGGGTTGCTGATCGATGCGCAGTACAGCGTTCCGCCGGGGCTCCCCGGCTGTAGATGCTCGTAGGACGTGCCGACCTCACCGAGCGGGACGACGATGCGATCGACGGCATCGGGCTGGAGTTCGTCCATGGCGCTGAGGTCGACGCGGAACCCTGAGGGGAACATCGCCTCGGCTACGTCCTGCCCGAGGCCGGGGCCGATTTCGACGTGGACGCGGAGCCGTCCCCACACGAGGTACTCCCCCGCGGGGAGCAGGACGATCCGACGATCCCCAGTGGTTTCGGACACCTCGACCTCGCCTCGCTCGTCGAGGTGTCGATCGAACACTCCCGGAGTGCCATCGCTTCCGAGCCGCAGCGTGTCCACATCGGCGCCCGTCAGCGCGTTGCGGATCCCGGCTTCCGCGTGGACTACAGCGAAGCCAGGGGTGTCCTCGAGCCTCAGCGCTCCGGCAAGGTGGCCGATCAGGCGTACGCGCGTCGCCTCGGAGAGCGTGAACCTCCGGCTGAACGCGAGCGACGCTGAAGCGGTCGACGTCTTGGACCAGAACAGCGCCCAGTTCTCATCTACCGCGGCGGCAGCCGAGGCGACGGCGGTCTCCTGCTCGACGGCGAACCCGTTTGTGCAGAGCAGAACATCACCGGCTTCGACACACGGATCGAGGATCCACTTCCAGGGTTCGTCGTAGTCGATCTGCCCCACCGCCGCGTGGGCGCAGCCGATCACAACACCGCATACCAGTCCTAGGATCCACGCCGAGTTCCCGCCAGGTCGTCGAGCCATGCTCCCTCCTCCCTTCTTCGCCCCGCTGTTGCCGGCACCAAGCCGCGGCGCGCCGGCGTGATCCGGCGCAGTGACGGTGCGTCGCCATCTTATCACGTGAACTGATATGCGGCAGTTCCGACGGCTCAGTGACGGATCGGACGCCAGCGCGGCAGCTTCCTCAACATCAACTCGCAGAGGAACGCAGCGAGCGCCGCGAGCAGGAGCGGCCCGTGCAGCGACACCCACTGCCAAGTTCCGCCGCCCGTCATCGACGGTGGGAGTGCATAGCCACCGGTGAGCATGATCCCCCCGGTTTCCTGCGCGACGAGGGCGAGCCCGGCTTCGTCGATCCCGGCGGACCGATACTCCGTTCGATAGGGAACCGAGAACGGTACGGCGGTTCCGCGGTGCCGCGACAGGTCGAGAACCTGCAGCGCGTATCCTCCCTTGCCTGGGAGCGGAAGCTCCGCGGCGTACAGGCCGGTGCCGACTTGCGCCACGGTCGCGCGGGTTCCTTCCGGGAGGATGATCGCCTCCAGCTCCAGCCCGTTGGCGAACTGCCCGCTCTCGTCGCTGGCATCCACGAGGACCTGCAGCTTCCCACGCTCCGCTCGGATGAGAACGTCGAGTCCGGGCGAGACGGGTGATGTCGGCTCCACAGCGGAGACCATTGCATCGAACAGCAAGGACGCCCGCGGCCATTCCAACCACTCGGCGGACCACACGCCGGAGAGATCGGTGTTGAGCACGGCGACCCAGCCTTCTCCGAGTCGCCAACGCGTGAACAGCGGATCCCCACCGGCCGAGAGAAGGACGTCCGCTGTCGGCTTGGCGTACGTCAGGCAATAGCCGCCGAGCGGCGGCAGGTCACGCAGAGGCTCGGTGAGCAACGATCCGGTCGCGTCGATGGTTCCGGTGATGAAGCGGCCGCGACTCAGTTGCTGCGTGGCGCGAACCGAAATGGCGGGAAGGTCGCGGATGTCCGTCGCCTCGTACAGTGTGCCTCCGCTGGCGTCGGTCAGGCTGCTCAGCAGGGGCCGATTCGGGTGCTCTCCGATGGCGACCGCGGACACCCCGATGTCCCCTTCGCCCAGACGGCGGTACAGCCCCGCGTAATCGCGGTAGTCATCGACTGTCTTGCCGTCCGAGAGAAGGATCACGTGTTTGACGCGAGCCGTGACAGCGGACAGGGCGTCGAGCGCCGCGACCAACGGGTAGTAGATGTCGGTTCCGCCCTCCGCGGTCAACGCGCGCAACCGCTCGTAGATTGCCTCGCCCTTTGCCACCACCTCGATCGGGGATAGCCAGGCGTACTCGCGGTCGAATGCGAGAATCCCCACCAGATCCTCCTCCTCGAGCACGCGAACACTGGCTGCGGCCGCCTCCTGGAGAATCTCAATCTTGGTCGCACCCTCTGCGTGGCCCCGCATGCTCGACGAGCGATCCAGAAGGAACACTACGGCCAGGCTTGCCTCCTCAGCACGCTCGGGGACAGAAAACGTCACGGGAAGGATCCGCTCGAGCGCCTCACCGCTGTAGCCTCGCACGTCCTCCTCGCCCTGCACGAGCAACACACTACCCCCGAGGTCGAGGGCGAACGATCTCAGGGTGGCGATGTCGAGCGCGCTGAGATCGCGCAGTGCGACGCCGGCGATGAGGATCTGCCGTATCCCGGCGAGCCCCTCCAGGGTGGGTAGATCCTCGCGGTGGACGAAGCTACGGCTCGCCGCATCGAGAAGGGCAATCGCAGGAGGTTGGGCGTCCTTGCTGAGCAGGAGGATGCGTGGGCTCTCCGAGGTTCTCGTGAACACCGCAAGGCTGTCGTTCTCGCGCCACGGGTCGTCCGCCCCGCGGACGACGGCACGGTACTCGTAGCCGCCTCCCTGCGGCAGTCGATCCACATAGGTGAACCGTTGCAGGCCGGGGATGATGGCCTCGCGGGAGCTGTGCAGAAGGACGTCGTCGCGATACAGAGAGATGTCCGCAGCGCCAGGCTTGTGGGCGAGAACGTCAAACCGCACGGAGAGGGGCTGGCCGACGCCGACCTCGGGCGGGGCGTACACCGCGGTGAGCGCGACGTCTTCGGGGACTGGCGCTCCGGCGGGGACGCAGGAGATGGTGACCCCCGCGCGCTGGGCGCGTGCGATCGCCTCGTCGCGGCCCGCAGTGAACCGGCCGTCGCTTACCAGCACGAAGCGGGCACGCTCGGATGAAGACGACACGGCGAGGGCCAGATCCACGGCAGCAGCGAGGTTGCTGCCTTCGCCGAGCGCCTGCCCCGGCATCCACGGGGGGGGCTGTGCCGCGACTTCCGGAAACGCGAGTGCGACATCGGCAAAGGTGATCACACGGTATCGCAGGCCTGGGTTCGCCTCAGCGATCCCCTGGATCCGTTCGTGCATCGCCGCATCCGTGTCCGTGCGTTCGACGCTCGGGGACTGGTCGACGAGAAGGACGACGGAAGCGATGTCCCGCTCCGTCGCAATCCGTGGTCCCGCGAGCGCGGTGATCAGGAGACACACCCCGATCGTCCTTGGCAGCAACGAGCTCCATCGACGCCGGAACACGACGAGCACTGCGACCGGTAGCGCCAGCAGGAGCAAGACATAGGGCTGCGCGAATCCGATCATCGAGCCCTCCGCGGGACGATCCTGTGATAGACAGCAGCCTCGGCAAGCAGGACGAGCAGGGCGAGGGCAGCGAACGCGGACCAGATCGGCAGAGGCTTGATGGGCCCCGCGCCGACCGCTGGCAGGGGGCTCTCCACGGCGAGGCCCCCTGACGGCTCCGACTCGCTGAGCGGAACATTGACCGCAACCGGGTAGCGTCCCCGCTCGGCAGTAATCCAGTACACACCCGGTGCCTCCGCCACCAGTGTGGTGGCACCCGCCGCTCCAGGGAGCGACGCGCCGCGAGGATCACGGATCTCCAGGATCGCACCGAACCCGACGAGAGCGACGACCTCGCGGACGGCATGCCACCGGATCGCGTCCATCGTCGGCGCGCGTCCGAAGCTGTCGAGGATGTTCCTTGCGAGCAGCGGAAGATCGACGGAGATCGGCAGGTTTGTGCGCTGGATGGAGGGTGTCCACGCGACAACGCGGCGACTGGAGTCCTCCCAGGTCAGCAGTATCGGGATCCGATCCACGACGAGCAACGGGGTGGCCGCGATCCCAAGTTGGAGCGCGGGCCGCTCGCGGACGCGGAGAGCGGCCGTATCGATGTCCCGGAGTAGCGGGTGCTCCACCATGGCGCGGACCTCTCCACCCTCCTGCTCCTCGCCGAGGATCAGCAGTCCTTCGAGGCCGGCGTGGAGGAGAAGCACATTGCCGCTGGTCGTCGCCCGCAGCGTGGTGTCGTGCGCGACGATGAGGTCGGGAGCGACGGGGAGCGCAGCTCCGGAGGAGTCCGCGTTGCCGGGAGGCGACTCGCCGCCGTAGTCGATCACCACGGCGCGCCGGGGATCTGCGCGCAGCGCGGCAGCGACGTACGGATCTTCGGGGCCGAACCAGCGTACAACGTACTCCGCAGAGCGGCGCAGCGTTGCGTAGCGTACATCGTCGCCGGGAAAGCCATCAGAGGGAGCAATCGAGGCCGTGAATGCCAGAGCCTCCGTCGACTCCATCGTGAGGAATGCGGCATCTTCAGCGAAAGGAGGGAGCGAGAGGGTGGTCTCCACGCGGGTGGTCCCATCGGAGACGGCCACTGTGCCTTGCCACGGCGCGGAAGCGGCGTTTCGCACTCGGACGAACGCCTCGACATCCGATGACGCGCCCGGCTGCCGGACGTGGAACGCGGTGATGCCTGTGTTCTCAACATCTGTGGCGATCCATGTCTCCAACCCGGGAATGTCGATGGGAAACGGGCGATCCGTGAGGAGGATCACCCGGTCGAACGCCTCCCCGCCGATCCCGCGCAGAACGGCGACAAGCGCTTCGCCGGTGCCATCCCCTTGCCAGGTCGGTTCGAGGGCGTTCACCGCCTGCCGTGCCGCGATGGCGTCCGAACTCGGGGAGACGACGACCTCGCATTGCGCGGCGAAGGCGACGACGGCGACGGTGGTCGCTGCGAGTTCCTCGAGTCGCCGAATCGCCTCCCGTTGTGCTTCATCGAACAGGCGTCCTTCGGGGCCCACAGCGCGCATGCTGGCGCTGACATCGATAACGATGGCGGCGGCTGTCACCTGTGCGCTCCGCTGCAGCCACGCCGGGCCTGCGATCGCGACCACGATCAAGCCGGTGAACAGAAGCTGCAGAAGGAGAAGAACCCCGAGCCGCTGGCGCAGCGTCGCCGCGCGGGCCTGAGGGTCGGCCCGCACCGCTTGCCACAAGTAGAGTGCAGCCACGTCATATCGCCGGCTCCTGGGCCTGAGGAAGTACAGCAGGATCACCAGGAGCCCCGAGGCCAGCAGCGCGAGCGACGATGCATGGATGAGCGTCACTGCAACACCCCGGCATCCCGGAATCGTCGGTGGAGGAGCTCCTCCAGTGGCGCGTCCGTGGGAGCGAGGAAATAGGGGATCCGGATTCCGGCGAGAAACGCCTCCAAGCGCGCGAGCTCCTCACGCAAACGCTGCCGGTACTGCAGCAGCGCGTGGCGCCCGACTTGGAGCTCGAGGGACGCCGCCGACTCCGTCTCGGTGATCCGCAGATTCCCCTCGACGGGCGGATCGATCTCGTCCCGTCCGAGGATCTGGACGACGACCACGCGATCCCCGCGATGCTGCAGGCGAGCGATGCCGCGCTCGTAGCCGCGCTCCGCCAGCATGTCCCCGAGCAAGAAGACGAGCCCGCTCTCGCGTGAGTGACCGACATACTGCTCCAATGCTTCGTCGATGGCGGTCGCGCCGCTCGCCGGGAGATCCTGAAGGAGACGTACGATGTGCCCCATCTGGCGCAACCCGTGCCGCGGCGGAAGCCCCGGATGGAGGCGATCGGAGAACGGGTACACGCCGACGCGGTCCATCCCGTGGACCCCAAGGTACGCCAGCGCTGCGGCAAGACGAGCTGCATATCCGAGTTTTCGCGGACGACCGAGGTGCATCGACGCCGATGTATCGAGGAGGATGGTCACGGGGAGATCGACCTCGTGAACGAAGCTCTTCACGAGGACACGATCAAGACGACCGTAGACATTCCAATCAACGTAGCGCAGGTCATCCCCAGGAGCGTATGCCCGATAGTCGGCGAACTCGAGGCTCACACCGGCTCGTCGCGAAGAGTGGACGCCGGAGAGGTGCCCCTTGTGGCGACCACGCACGATGAAACGAAGGTTGCCGAGCTGCCGCAGGAATTGCGGGTCGAGCAGCTGTTCGCTCATGCGATGTCGATGGCACGCCAGACGTCCTCGAGGAGCCCGGCGACACCTATCCCTTCCGCTTCGCCGCGGAAGTTGAGGATGATCCGATGCTGGAGCGCCTCGGCGAACACGGCTTCGATGTCGGCGCGGCGAACGCTGGCTTGTCCTACAAGGAACGCCTGCGCCTTCGCTGCCTTGATCAGTGCCACGGCACCACGAGGGCTCGCGCCGTACTCCACGAAGTCCCTGACCGATGCTGGGGCGTTGGGATGTGCGGGGTGGGTGGCGAGCACAAGGCGGGCGATGTAGCGGCGCAACTCCGCGCCGATCGGAATTCCACGTACCACACGCCGTGCGAGGAGGATGTCCTCTGCCGTGGCCACCGGCTGAGGAAGGACAATGCCGTCGCCTTCTGTGTTGCGCTCCGCGATGGTCACCAGCTCGTCCAGCGACGGATACCTCACGACAGCCTTGAGGAGGAAACGATCCACCTGTGCCTCGGGAAGCGGATAGGTCCCCTCCATCTCAATGGGGTTCTGCGTCGCGAGGACGAGGAACGGCTCATCCAGCGGGTAGGTGGTCGTTCCCACGGTCACAGTTCGCTCTTCCATCGCCTCCAGAAGAGCGGATTGCGTCTTTGGCGTCGCCCGGTTGACCTCGTCGGCAAGAACGACCTGGGCGAACATCGGCCCTGGGGCAAAGGAGAACGTCCTGTGTCCATCGGTCTCGGTGATGATGTCTGTGCCCACGATGTCGGCGGGCATGAGATCGGGTGTGAACTGAATCCGCGAGAACTTCAGTCCGAGGGCGGTTGCGAGAGACCTCACCAGAAGCGTCTTCCCGAGCCCTGGGATCCCCTCCAGTAGGACATTCCCATCGCACAGCAGCCCAATGAGCGCAGCGCGCACGACGTGCTCGTGCCCGACGATAACGCTGAAGATGGCCTGTTGAAGACTCTCAAGGACGCCTGCAGCCCGCTCGAAATCCGCCTCGGTGATCATGTTCCTCCTTGTGTGATCGCCTCGAAATACCGACGCACCGTCTCGCGGTCCTCAGGCGCCACGCTCCGCTGCTCAAGCACCGCGCGCAGCGCATCGTAGTCCACCGTCAGCACCTGATGCGCCTCGGTGCTCCCGGTGGCCGGCTCCAACGGCACGCCGCGGGTGACAAACTCCTCGAACCCGCCCTCCAGCCCGATCTGACCTTCGACCGCCACGTCGTAGAACGCAGGTTCCCTCCGTTCCAGGTGAACGACGCTCTCCGCTTCCCTGCTCTCCTCCCCGCCGAGCATCCTCTCAACGCCTGGCGACTCCCCGGCAGAACCCGTTCCGGAGTCGGTTCGCGAACGTTGATCCTCCGCATCGTCGGACCCCTGCCCTGAAGCTCGTACGGCTTCCCCCGGGCTCAAGCTGTCGGGCTCCGGCTCAGGAGGCTCCCAGAGACCTTCCCCAGGCGCCTGCGTCTCTCGGTCGGCATCCCCTTCCGCTGAGCCGTTACTGCCTGACGCCGACTCCTCGGACAGCATGTCTCGCAGGTTGTCCAGCGCCTCCTGCACGGCCTCCGCATCCGCAGCCTCCGTCAGCTCCTCGACGGCGTCACGAAGCGGCGATCCGGGAAGCTGCGACGCGAGCTCCTGCAGAGCCGCAGCATCCTCCGCAGAGAGCTCCTCGACCGCGTCTCCCAACCCGTCAAGCTGTTTGGAGAGCTGCGAGAGCAGAGCGGCTTGCGCAGCCAGCAGCTCGTCGAGGGCCTCTCCCGCCGCGCTGAGCACCGTCTGCCCCGAAGCCATCGATAGGGCACCGTCGAGCTCCGGCGTCGACACGGTACGCTCCAGGACATCGGAGGATGGCCCCACATCCGCGCGAACGGCGTCTGCCTCGGTCGAACGCGGCAGCTTCGGACCCGGCTCGAGCGCCGGCTGCGCCGCCGGGGCTATCGCTTGCGTCTCCGCGGCTACGCGTACCACATCGTCCCTTGCGCTCCTCGATGGGAGTATCGACATCCCCACCGACAGGGCAATCGCCGCCGCCCCGAGGGACAACAGGAACACCGACGATCGCGTCAAAGGAAGCGCCTCGCGGGCGTTCACCGTGAGCTCGCCGAGGGCGGCCTCGATACGGGATCGATAGATCGGTGCGCCTCCACGAAGGCGAAGCTCGTACAGCGCCGCGAGCCGCTCTTCCGTGCCCGCAGCCAGGTCGACCCTCAGCAACAGCCGCGCCAGATCGCATCGTTGGCGGCGACCGAAGAAGAAGCCGACCGTGGCGGAGATGACAGACGCCGCAAGCAGTGTGGCACAGACCGCCGCGCTGAGACGCCCTCCCGCGAGCCACACGCCGGTCAGAACCGCGAGGGCTGTTAGGCTCGTGGCGAAAAGCGCGAGCGCCGCGAGCCGCGCCCCGCGGACCGATCGGGCTCGCTGGTCGACGCTGCGCAGAATGCCGGACAGATCAACCACCACGGTCTCCCCCAAGCCTGTGTCGCAGCAGGATTACGGCTACGCCCACCGCGACAAGCGGCACAATCGTACCCAGTGCGATGCGCCCTCCCGTGATCCCCTCGATGAAGCCGGCTCCCGAGGTCACAGGGCTCAGCGCCGGTACCGCCGGGATGGGCAGAAGCACACAGGCCGCGAATGCGAGATACTTGATGGCGCGGCGTCTGCCGGGGGGGCGTCGCCGATTCTCCTCTACCAATCGGCTGATCACCGCCCAAAGCAAGCCCGAGAGGAAGGCCGCCGCCACCGACAGCACGAGCGCCATTCCGTTGTCCGGACGCAGGGAGCGGACGAAGACGACCAGCGGCAGCGCTGCGACATTCGCGACGGCGATGCGGCCCGCAAGCCGCGCGACGACCCAGCGTCTCTCTTCGCGGAAGGCGCTGATCGCACCGAGGTTCAGCCCGAGGATCCCAGAAGCGAGGGGGTAGACGTAGAGGAACAGCGGAGCCGTGAGCGGTCCCAGCACTCCGCGGTACGCCTCGAGACTTATCGGCAGCGGGATGGAGACAAGCAGGGCGACACCGCAGGCTACGAGGAATCCCAGGTATGACGGCGCCATCGCTTGATCGAGCCAGATCATCTCACCACGGCTCCGAAGTCCCTTGCACGAGCACCACCTCCGTCACGCTCACTTTTCTCGACAGGTCCCCTTGGCTTTCCACGTCCCGGTGGGTGTTGACGCCAACCAGCCAGAACCCACTCCTTCCCGTACCCGCGGTGGAGACGTGAAGGCGGGACAGCAGCGCTGCTCCCAGGCGATCTGCCACAGGACGCCACGGGGAGTCTCCGAACTCCGCGCCATGCAGCGGCTCGCCCTCATCCAGGGCGAGCTCCCACTCCCCGATCCCGATTCCTTGTGGGAAGTGATACACCGACCCGCGGCGGAGGATGAACGCCTCCTCCAACGCGCTATCGAGGGCATTGACGACCCTCAACGTCGCCTCTCCGGTTTCGCGCGCAGAGATGCGCGCGGGCATCGCCTGAAGACAGGTCGCGTAGACATCCTCTCCTGCCCCGACGGGGATCGACCCTCCGCGCCCGGCGTCCCAGCGGCTCGCGATGTACGTGCTCACGGGATGGCGTGGGGAGGACGCCAGCAACGGGGGCGCCACACCGTCAAGGGCGACAGCCGTGGGCGTAAGAGCCATCATTCCGGTGCAATGCATCTCACTACCGACCGATGCTACAACCTGTACGACAGTACTTGTGATATAAAGGTCTATGCCGCGCTTCGTAGCGTCTCCTGCTAAACCGGAGCAGACCGCGGCGCACCCGGCACCGACCACGACCAGGAGAAGGGCCGTTCGCTGCCGACGCACGGTGTACGACGCGACGGCAACCAGCGCAATCGAGACGATGACGATCGCTGCGCCGGGTCCATGCCCCGGCGTCTGCAACGGCGTCCTCAGGAGTGCGGTGGCCGTTCCCGCAACCAGCGACGGAACCGCCGCGGCATCCACATGCGCCGCGATCTGTTCCAGGATCTCGCGCGAGCAGCGTCCGGCACCGACCGTCACGGCGTACAGCGTGCCCAGCCCGAGATCGTGCCGCACCAGTTGGATGTCAGGCTCTTCCGTCCACACGATCTCCGCAGTGGGTCGAAGCTTCCCGCCGGCGACGTCCGTTCCATCCGGGAGACGAACGACCTGGGGTGAAATCCACGGAAGGATCGACTGCAGTGGTTCGCAGTCGATCAGCGGAAGGTCGGAGCCAGTGAACACGACCGCGCTCCCGCCAGCCACGATCCAGTGGTTGATCGCCTCCCACGCGGGAATCGCCAGCCCGTCGGCGACGCGCCCGATCCAGACGACGCCGACACCCTCGTAAGCCCACCACGAGATCGGAAGCGACGATGCGTCCACAGCGACGGCGTCATCCCCAATGGAGTACGGGAACCGCCCGACGCGCAGCGTGAGCGGGTCGGTTCTCGCGCCCGCCCTGAGTTCCACGGTCTCCTCGGCGAGGACACGCCCGTCGGCATCGAGCGCAGCGATGTGTAGCGGTGACGTGAAATCATAGACAGGCAGGACGGAGCATAGCCATGCCGGCCCGGCCGACGCGACCGACCTGTGAAACTCGAAGCTCGCTTCGCCGTGCCAAGCGTCGCCGAGGACGTGGGTGAATCGTAGTTGGTCAGTGCGGGCACGGAGATCTTGAGAGAGCCGGACATCGATCGGCGCGTAGCTTCCGGCACGGAACGCACCGGAGAACGCCAGCCGGACATCCAGATTCTCGGATGCCCAGCCCGTAAGCTGAAGCACCCCGATCAACGCAACCGTCGTAGCCACAGCCTTCTGCCTCGTGTCCGCTCCATTCTGTGCCGTTGTGGCGGCCCGAGCCTCACCACGTCCGTGGTTCGGCCCAGAGAATCGGCAAACACCTCCACCAGCAGGACGAGGCGCAGGGGGCAGCTACCTGGGCGGAGAGTAGCGGTTGCCGCTGGCGCTGTCAATCGGGAGCCGCGCCGCAGACTGCGAAGGGATGCCAGCGGCGTGTGGATCTCTACTGCGGGAGACGGTTCACCGCAGCCGCGGTGTCCACATCCAGAACATCGGCATAGACTTGGGTGGTTTGGATGGAGCTGTGACCGAGTTGCTTCTGCACCAACCTGAGATTGAAGTCCGACGCGCGATACAGGAATGAGGCGTACGTGTGACGACACGAGTGGATGGAGTATCGCCGGGGGATGCCCACGGCACTGGCGTAGGCCTTGAACAGCCTGTACACCGCCGTGCGCGTCAACGCCCTACCGGTGCGCCCGGAGACGAACAGCGGGGCCGTGCTGTGCGTCGCCTCACCCTCAGCCTGTTTCCAACCCAGGAACGCCTCAAGGTGGACGCGAAGCGCTTCGCCGACGCGCACACCGCGTTTCTTATGTCCCTTTCCGTCGCGCACAATCAGCGACGCACGGCCGTGATCGAGAAGGAGATCGCCGATCGTGAGATCGCAGATCTCTGAGACGCGGAGGCCGCTGTCCAATGCCACGTGGAGGATCGCCCAGTCGCGCACGGGATGCTGACGCCCATCGTCGGCACCGGCTTCCGCTTGCTTCCGACAATGCTCCTTGAGGGCGCGAACCCACTCCGGGGCGAGGAAGTCCTCTTGGGTGATCTCCAGCGGCACGGTCCCTCCCTTCGACGCGAGGAGGGTACGCGTCGGGTCCGGCTCGTCGCGGGACAACTGTCGCAACAAAAGAGCCCTTTTGTTGCGATACCTACGGAAGGCGATGAAAGCGACCTGAGCAACGGCGCTATCAGCCGTATTGGAGCGCGCGCGCCCCACGGCCCAGCCGCCGGCGCGCCTACCGAAGCCTGGGTCGACGGCCACGAGGCGACTACAGGGCCTCTCAGTCGATCGGCGCGGAACACGTCGCAGCACCGGCCAGCCCCGGTGCCGCAGTGCGTCCTCTACGACATGGTGTAGCGTTCGAGGATCCGGGCCTCGTCGCCGACGACCTCACCGACCACTTCCACGTGCTGTGCGATCCCCGAACTCGCGAGCTTCGCGCCGAGGAGGGTGTCGAGTTGGAAGATCCCCGCGGAGTTCGACATCTCGACCTGAATCCGGATTGGCCGCTGCTCGCCCCGCAGGAGCCGAACCTTGCGGATGGCCAGCGCGGACACGGAATGGATCGTTTGCTCGCCGGCATCGAACGGAATGCGCGCGCGCCCGGCCTCCATGTCCAACGCGTCGGCGACCTTGACCACGCCGGCCTCGACCGTCAACGGTTGAACGTCCCGGCGATGGGCGTAGATCGCATGGAGGATCTCGCCCTCGAGGATCGTTAGCTGCGGTTCGTCGTACACGCCGCGCAGAAGTTCGGCGATCAGCGCAGGTGCGAGCACCAACGAGAGCGCTTCGTGATTCTCCCTGTGGATCACGTGCCCGATGTCGTGGAGCACGGCGCCGAGGAGGACGACGACTTCCGCGTCGTCCTCCTCCAGATCGTGATCCGAGACCACGCTAGGGACCACGGCACCGGCGATCAGCAGCCGCAGCAGGCGCAACGCGATGTTGGCGATGATTTTGACGTGAACGGGACCGTGATCGTTGATTCCCATGCGATCGATGGCCATCGTGTTCGACGCCGTCCACAGCGCTTCGAGTCGCGCGGAGCCTTCGATTCGACGGGCGACCTCGCCCAGCCTTCGATTCGCGCGAACCGGCAGACTAAGCTCCATGGATCCTCCTCGGGGCAACCGCGAGCCGTGCGTGGTTCGGCGCCGCCCATGGCTGTCGGCTATAGCCCATCGGTCTCCTCCTGCAGGAGCAGCCACCAGCGAAGCTCTAGGTTGTGCGCACCGTTGGCGTTGCCGGGAACGGGGGCGTTCCGCGGTTCCGCCTGGGCCTCGAGGCGCGCGATCCTCTCCTCGAGGGACACGAGTTCGGTGCGCTGAGGAGCATCGAGGATCCCTGGCGCGGGACTAGCTGCACGGGTTCGTTGCGTTTCCCGCGAAACCGGACAAGACCTTCGGCCGTCTTTATATGCATACTCCCTCATGACCGAACTCGCCTCGCTTAAGGTCAACCCACCTTCGTGAAGCTCTTGAAGCCGTCGAAGCGCGTCCAGGCCCTCGGGCGACACGAGAAGCTGGTTGTTCGGGCCACGTCGGAGATGCTCGGTGAGGATCGATCGGATCGCGTCGATGCGGTTGCGCACCTGATGTGCCGTGAGCAGGCCGAGCTGTTCGCGGAGATCGTTGATGGTGTACATGGGCCTCCCTGCGGTTTGAGGATAGCGTGCGTGGGCGGGTCGGCGCAATGCGTTGCCTCGTCTTAGGCGATGGGATAGGGTCGCGTCATGGCTATCCGTGTTCTTTCCGCCCAGCTTGCCGCGAAGATCGCTGCCGGTGAGGTGGTTGAGCGTCCGGGCTCCGTCGCCAAGGAGCTTGTGGAGAACGCGCTCGATGCGAGAAGTGAGAGTATTGAAGTACGGATCGAGAACGGAGGAACGCAACTCGTGTCCGTACGTGACGACGGTGAGGGGATGAGTGAGGAGGACCTGCGCCTGTGCACGCTCCGGCACGCGACGAGCAAGCTCGGGCACGAAGGAGAGCTCGATCGGATCGCGACCCTGGGGTTCCGCGGTGAGGCGCTGGCAAGCATCGCTGCGGTGGCGCAGCTTCGGATTTTGACTTGCTCAAGGGAGAAGGACGGTGCTGCGCTTCAGCTCGATGTGGGACCGGGTCACGAGGCGACGGTCGTGCCCGCTTCGCGTGGCCCAGGGACGACTGTGGAGGTTCGCGATCTGTTCTCCAGGACGCCGGCACGGGCGAAGTTCCTCGGCAGCCCCCGCACAGAGTCGTTCCACGTGGCGCGTGCGGTGCATCGGCTCGCCCTCGCGTTTCCTCGGGTCGGGTGGGCACTCCACCATGGGGCGCGACAGATGCTTCGCGCTCCGGGCGTACCCACGCCCGCTGAGCGAATCGCCCAGATCTACGGCCACGATGTCGTGCAGAAGCTCATTCCCATAGACCTTCTGCGTGGAGAAGTGAGCGTTAAAGGGTACGCCGGCCCTCCCGAACTGCATCGAGGGCATCGTCGCGACATCGTGTTCATCGTCAACGGTCGTCCGATTCAGGACCGTGGGCTCAGCTTCGTCGTGGGCAACGCCTATCGAGGTATGTTGCGTCGGGGGAGCTACCCGATGACCGTTCTCTACCTTGATCTCCCTCCCGATGCCGTAGACGTGAACGTGCACCCGCGCAAGGACGAAGTGCGCTTCCGCGAGGCGCGCAGGATCCAGGAGACGGTCAGCGCTGCGCTGCAACAGGCACTGGCGTCGCAGGTGGCCGTTCCACACATCGCTCTGGCGCAGGAGCCACGAGGCAGCACACCGCACGCTGGGGCGGCCGTTCGAGAGCCGCTGGGGTTGGATCTTCGCAGCTACGGGAAGGCAAGTCGCCAGCAAGACGCACGAGAAGCCCTGGGTGCAACGAGGATGCACCGTGTTCTCGGGCAGCTACGTAACACGTATCTGCTTGTGGAAGGCCCCGAGGGCCTGGAGATCGTGGATCAGCACGTCGCACACGAGCAGGTGCTGCACGCCGCGTTGGCGTCGCAATTCGCTGCTGGCGAGATGCCGCGGCAGCGGTTCCTGCTTCCGGTGAGGGTGGAGCTGCCGTTCGACAGCGCGGAACAGCTGAGCGCGGCTGCGGAGGAGCTATCGCGCCTCGGCGTCGTGCTCGAGGATTTCGGTGGTGGGACGTTCCTCCTGCGAGAGTACCCGGCTCCTCTCGCCGAACACCAAGCGCGTCGTGGCTTCCAGGTGGCGATCGAGGAGCTGGTCGACACCCTTGGCCAAGGGCTCGACGCGAAAGCCGCGCTTCACCATCGGCTGCTGTCGTCGCTGGCGTGTAGCGCGGCGATCGTTGCCGGCACGCCGATGACCGTTGTCGAGCAGCAGGCGCTGGTGGATCGGCTGATGTGTCTCGACGACCCGTACCGGTGCCCGCACGGACGACCCATCGTCGTGAAGCTGCATGAAGAGGAGCTGAAGCGTCGGTTCGGCCGTCGCTAGGCGGGAACGAGAACGCGCAGCGCGTCCGGTACCACCTCAACGGAAAACGCATCGCGGGGCAAAGCGAACGGCTCGCCATCCAGGTGCGCGACGAGTCTCGCTTGCGAGGAGATCACCACCGACGAGGCTTGTCGATAGCGCACTTGAGACAGCCGAAGGTGGGTTCCCGCCCGCGCTTGCGGAAGCCGCACAAGCCGCACAAGCCGCGGAAAGTCGCCGATGGCAACGATATCGAGGGCGCCATCTGCGACGTCGGCGCGGGGGGCGAGCTTGAAGCCTCCGCCGGCGTAGCGGCCGTTGGCCACGCCGAGAGAGATGCACGTCAATTCCTCGACGTGATCCTCGAACTGCAGACGAACAGGGAACGCCGGGAATCGGAACACCTCTTTGACGGCGGCGTAGATGTACGCCGCGGCGCCTCGGATACGCTCCATGCGCAGTACGTCACGCGCGACCTGGGCGTCGATCCCTATCCCGAGGCCGTTGACGAAGTGATGTGCGTTGGCCACTCGGCCGAGGTCAATCCGTCGCTCCGTCCCGCCGAGGAGAAGGTTCACAGCGTCCAGTGGGTCGGGCGGGATCTCGAGCATCCTCACGAAGTCATTCCCCTTGCCCGCCGGGATCACAGCCAGCGTGACATCGGCGCCAACCATGCCGTTGGCGACCTCGTTGATCGTTCCGTCGCCGCCCATCGCCACGATATGTGTGAACCCAGCCTCGATACCCATGCGGGCGACATCTGTCGCTTCGTGGGGCTCATTGGTGTAGTGGAGATCGTAGTCAACGTGGAGTCTGTCAAGCCTCGCGCGCACGCTAGGAAACGTCCGCTTGCATCGCCCTTGACCGGCGATGAGATTCACGATCAGGAAATACCGCCGCGCCACCATGTCGAGCATCCTAGGTACAGCTCCGCGGCGTGTCAAGGCCGATGCCAGGCGAGAGCCTATGGCGGGGCCATGCAAGCCTCTCACGTTGCCCGATACAGACGAACCTGATCGGCGTCGGCCTCGATCCGCATCGGTGTGCCGACTGGCGGCGCCTGTCCGTCGACCCGCATCCTAAGCTTCCCCAGATCGGTCAGCAGCTCGAGCAGGATACGATCTCCTTCGTAGTGCGTCGCCTCAACCCGTGCGTCGATCGCTGTGTCTCCCCCTGCGGAAGGCCCCGGAAGCAGGGCGTCTTCAGGCACAAGAGCGAGGATCCGTTCTCCGGCATCGAAGCGCTGGCCGGCGCGCAGTCGCAGCGTCCCAGCACCGATTTGGACGACCATCTCGTCTCCGGATCGCTTCAACACCCTGCCGGGCAGAAGGGCGCCGGCATCCACCGCCGCAGCGACGGCGGCGGTCGCCGGCGACCGAAACACCTTATAGGGTGAGGCCATCTGCTCCAGTCTGCCATCGTGGATCACCGCCACGCGATCGCCGAGTGCGAGCGCTTCGCGGCGATCGTGCGTGACGTGAATCATCGTCACGCGGAGCGCACGCTGAACGCGCTTCAGCTCCGTCCGAAGCTCCTCGCGAAGCGATGCGTCGAGCGCGGAAAGGGGCTCGTCGAGCAACAGCACGCGCGGTTCCGGGGCGAGCGCTCGTGCGAAGGCGACGCGCTGACATTGACCTGCGGACAACGCCCCAGGGCGCCGCTTCGCAACCTCTGCGAGATGCACAAGCTCCAGGAGCTCATCGGTTCTGCCGCGCACCGTTCGCCGCGCTCCACGGAGACCATAGGCGATGTTCCCGCGCACCGTCATGTGTGGGAACAGCGCGTACGATTGGAAGACGAAGCCGAACCGCCGTCGCTCGGGGGGGATCCGCAGCACGCTTACGCCATCGACGCGCACGTCTCCGCGGTCCGGCACCTCGAAGCCCGCGATCAGACGCAGGAGTGTGGTCTTGCCGCAGCCTGACGAGCCGAGGACGGCGAGGAGCTCGCCATGGGGGAGGGTCAACGTGATTCCGTCGACCGCAAGAACCTTCCCGAAGCCCTTGGTGATCTGTATGACCTCTAGCCTTCCCATCGCAACCCCTGGAGGGCGGTGCCCATCCACTCCATGGCGATGAAGCACATCGCGGTCACGCCGATGAGTACCACGGCCATCGCGCTTGCGGCGCCGAATTGGCGTGCCGCAAGGAGGCTGTGAATGGCCAGCGGAAGCGTCGCCGACCCGGGCCGAAGCAGGACGATCGCCGCGCTCATCTCTCCCATGCTCAGGGCGAAGGCGAACACCGTGGCCGCGATGAGGCCTCGCCATACCGACGGGAGCTCGATCGTCCACAGGCGCCTCAGCGCCCGCGCGCCGAGCGCACGGGCCGCGTCAATCTGCTCCGGGTCCATGGCCTCCACCGCCGGTCGAAGGACGCGCGCCACGAACGGGTAGTGCAGGATGCCGTGGGCGATCGCCAGTGCAGTCCACCAGCCGAGTCCGTGAACGATTCCGCCGAAACCTCGAAGAATGGCGTAGCCGACGGCGATCGACGACATCGCCAACGGAGCCATCAGAAGGACCTCCATCGCGCGATGGCCGATGACCCGCGACCGCACGGCGAACAACGACACAGCGAAGCCCAGAGGCACAGCCAGAGCCGTGGACGCCGTGGCGACCACCAGACTGTTGGCGAGAGCGCCGAGCGGGGAGACGCCCAACAGCGGGTTGTAGCCTGCCGTCATGAGGAAGCGGTAGTGGGCAGTCAACCAGCCTCCCTCCGCACCGCGACGCAGCGAATCGACGATCATCGCCGCGATAGGGCCGGCGAAGAAGACGAGGGCAAACGTTGCGTAGACGAGAAGGACCACCCGCGAGCAGCTCACGGGCTTGGCGAACAACGGTCTGAGAGCGGCCTGTCGTCGGCCGATATTGGGAACGGCAATCGCCGCTTCGCTTCTCAGGTAGAGGTAGGCGAGTGCGAGCGATAGCACGGTTTCCACGAGGATCAGCGCCGCACCTCGCTGGGGGTCAAGAAGCGTCCGAATCAGCGTGTAGATTTCCACCTCGACCGTCGCGAAGCGCGCACCGCCCAAGGCGAGCACGATAGGGAAGGACAGGAAGCAGAGGACGAAGACCAGGGCCGCACCGCTCACCAGCGCTGGGGTCAGAAGCGGCAGTGTCACGCCGATCGCGCGACGCCATGGCCCTCGACCGAGGGACGCAGCGGCTTCGTCAAGCTCAGGATCGATGCCCTCCCACACCGCGCCCACGACGCGGGTGATCACCGGGGCGTTGTAGAATGCGTGAGCAAGAACGATCCCCCACATCGAGTACAGGACCCGAACGGGGGGCGAGGAGAAGCCGAACCAGCTCATCAGCAGGTGATTCACCGCCCCACTCCGCCCCCAGAACAGCACGAAGCCGAGGGCTACAGTCACCGCGGGCATGACAAACGGCAACACGGTCATCGCGCGCACGACGCGTCGCCCGGGGAAGCGGTAGCGAGCCAGAAGCAGCGCCCCGGGAAGCCCAATGGCGACCGCGAGCAACGTGCTCCAGGCGGCCTGCTTCAGCGTGAAGACAAGGACCCTGACGATGTATGGATCCGCGATCAGCGAGCGAAGTGTCGAAAGCGACCAGCCGCTGTCGGCTCGAAGTCCCTCAGCAAGGATTCGCGTCAGTGGAACGTAGAACAGCAGAACCAGAATGCCTGCAGTCGCGGCCCACGCGATGCGGCGCACGGTCATCCGCGCTGTCCTTCCGGCTCAGAAGATCGCTGCGACGGAGCGATAGCCGCGGGCCTGTCCGCCGTCGCCCGAAGATCGTCCATGACGTCTCACGGAGCTCACATCGTGGATTGGCTGCATAGGCGACATCGCACATCCCTCCGCTGGCATGACCCAGATCAGGTTCGAAGGGTCGAGGCTGCGCGCCTCCTCTCAGCCCGAGAAGTGGGCTCCCCTAAGCAACTCACTCTACGGCGCGGCGCGGCGAGCGTCAACCGCCGATACCCCGGCCGGCGAGGCTCGCTACTCGAGCACGAAGGTCGAGTCGGGTTCTAGGGCCACCACCGTGTCGGCGATGAGCCGCGATGCGTTCTCCACGTCGCGCAGATCCACCATCTCGCACGGCGAGTGCATGTAGCGGTTCGGCACTCCGATCAGCCCTGTGGCCACACCGGCTCGACTGAGCTGCATCGCATTGGCGTCGGTGCCCGTGCCACGCGGCGCTCCCTGCAGTTGATACGGGATCTCCGATGCCTGCGCCGCAGCGACGAGCCGGCTGAACACCACGGGGTTGATGTTCGGCCCGCGTGTGATCACCGGGCCGCGTCCTAACGAGATCGCTCCCGCCTTCGACGCGACGTCCTTGCCTCTGGGCACGTCGGTCGCATGGGTCACATCGACGGCGATCCCGACGTGGGGATCGATCCCGAACGCGCTGGTGATTGCCCCGCGCAATCCGATCTCCTCTTGAACAGTGCCGACGATGTAGATGGCCGCAGTGGGGTTCATCTGCGCCGCCAAGCGACCCGCCTCGAGAACGACGAACGCACCGATGCGGTCGTCGAAGGCCCGCGCGCACACCAGATCGTCACGCAGCACGGAGAAGCCGTAGTCCAGCACCATCGGATCTCCGATTCGCACGACCTCCTCTGCTGCCTGCTTCCCCGATGCCCCAATGTCCACCCACAGCTGCTCGAACTTGACGACCTTGTCCCGCTCCTTCGGCTCCAGCAGGTGAATCGCCTTGCGGCCGATGACACCGAGGACGTTTCCGGCCTCGGTCTTGATGTTGACC
>Ga0272441_10004470_pt1 | contig 25276 bp, 29 predicted proteins | sample SSMProp6N_FD_193582 | JGI IMG/M metagenome (GOLD analysis project Ga0272441, IMG submission 193582) | Marine sediment archaeal communities from Little Sippewissett salt marsh, Falmouth, MA, United States - SSM-Prop-6N | ecosystem: Environmental > Aquatic > Marine > Wetlands > Sediment ...
GTTTGAAGCGCAACTGTTTGAAGCGATTTCATGGGGTGTCTTTGTGATTGGTTTGAGTGGGTTTTGGTCGGTTAAAAGCTGGTTTTCAGCTTATTAATCCTGCAAAACCAATTGTAAAATACATAAAGGCGCGATGAAGTGGCTTTTTGAGAGGATAAAAAGCCAAAAACCACGATCTACGGCCTAGAAAGCCAAATTTGGTGTTATTCGTCGAAGATACGCAATATCAGTACTTTAGAATTTTGTTTCGGCTTTAAACCAGACCATTATAAAAGATGTCCATTTATGTATACCCTTCGAAATTGGGAGACAATGCGGGATCCGGTGAATCAGGGTTTAAGTTCAGGAATAAGGATGGCCTTTAGTTCTGCTAAATCAGAAGGTTTTGGCGCATTGTAGTTTCTGTAATCAGAAGTGTTATCGATAATCAAATACCGGGGATACCCTTGTCGGATTGAAGTGTCTCTTTTGTTTAAATAAGACCACATTCGCTCTTCAAATGCACGGTCCATCATATAGTGCCAACCGGTCAGGTTGTATTTCTGTATGGCATTTTTCCATAGTTGGAGCGTATTGGGATGACGCGTTTGGTGCGATATATAAAGGTATTCGATATCCTCTTGATCTTTCAGGGACTCCTTCAGTCCTGGAAGTTGTTTGAACTCCTTTATGCACGGTGGACAGGAACTAAACCAAAGGTCCACATACACTATCTTGTTATTAAAAGGATTTTCGTTAAACAGGTCTTCCAGGCTCGTATACTCTCCTTCGAGAAACCGGATGTCTGAATCCCCTTCGTAAGATATGTCCCGAAAGTAGTCAATCCCGAAAATTAGGATTCCGAGGATTCCGATCCCAAAAACAAGCAGCACGAATTTTTTGTATTTAGACGACATGGAAATTACAATCTGGATTGTTAAAGATATGGCGAAAAGCTATCCTTTAAAAACAAATTCGGCCAGTGGTTTCGATTGGCAGATTTAGAGAAAAGGCTCAAAGTCATCCGGAAGTTTTAGTTGTGGATAAACAGTCCGACGTAACAATTTCTCGAATCCGCAGACAAATACGATATACCCGGGAGCTACATTTTTCCGGACTTTGCAATTCATTTAAAAAGAAGCATTTATGTTATTATCCACTACGCATACCCTGGAGAATCAAAGCATCACAGAGTACCTTGGCATCGTTACGGGGGAAACGATTATCGGGGCAAATATTTTCAAAGACATTTTCGCAGGGATCCGGGACGTCGTCGGAGGGCGTTCGGGATCATACGAGCGCGTGCTGAGGGAGGCAAAGGACAATGCCCTTTCGGAAATGACCGAACAGGCCAGGCGCATGGGCGCCAATGCCGTCATCGGAATCGACCTGGACTACGAGACCCTCGGTGCCAACGGCGGGATGATCATGGTAACGGCTTCGGGTACGGCCGTAAAATGTTGATATAATTTTATTTAAAGGGAATCCGAGGGGGGTGACCGGATTTCTGGTTCAAAGAAATGGGTAATCCTTTTACTTTGGGGTAACTATGCCCACTCCCCCCGCAATTGCCTATAATTGAGAATAGGGCAGGGGCTTCAAAAACACCCGGGTAATATCGTTCATAGCATCGGCGTATTCCTCAAGTTTGGTAATCCGCTGCCATTCGGGGTGGGGTCCGAATTCTGACCACGCTTCCGCGTGGTGGGCCTTATCCTTAAAAGCCAATAGATAGGTAAGGCAGGGCATCTGATCTCCGGAGATATTTTCGCCGAAAAATACCATGGGTAACCCTACTTCCTCGAATATCTGAAACTCACTGTCATTGAACATCTTCACCTTTCTGCGAAGCGCATCTTCGTTGCGACTTTCATAAATCCGCAATTCGAAGAGTTCTGAATCCGCAGGTTTTTCAAGGGCCGGAAAACCCGTAACCGATCGGATAAAACTGCTTTCATACCTCGTATAAGCGATCTGGTCCTCAGGAGCTTCAAAATACGGTTTTGCAGCAGACAGGTACCCGCGATCCGCCCTCAAGCCATCAGTTACTGTCGCATAAGCTCCCATATTATCATAGGCCACCACGAGATATATCTTTTTAGGCAGGGCCTCTCCTGCCTCTTCAAATGCGCCTATATGTTCAACACCCTGTCGATTCAGGGCCGGGATCAGCGCTTTTTCCAGGTAGGTGTGCAACACCTCGGCAGGTCTGAAGAAATCCAACTCGTAAACCCGGAGTTCGTAGATTTCGGCCTGGCTGAATGATGGGTTGAAAATGAGTACACCAAAAAGAAAAAGGATCAATCGCTTTAACATGATTTTAATCTGAGGTTGCGTTTCACCGGAAAGATACAATTTATGTGTGTGTCCATCGACAAGGGGGGAACAATACTAATTTGCATCGAAATGGCCCCTCTGCCGACCCTCAATAGCTACTGCCTACTGAGGACTACCCTTTTGACCCTTGAACCCCTTCCGAAGTACGCAGTTTACAGTCGCAGTAAGCAGTCTCAATGTATGCACCCGTTAACCTTAAACATATTAACTGCCACCTGCCCACTGCCCACTGCCCACTGCCCACTGCCCATTGCCACCGCCCACTCGCATTAAACCTTGAACCTTGAACCTTGAACTGCAAACTGCCTACTGCTACTACCACTGCCTACTGAGGACTTCCCTTTGAACCTTCACCCCACAACCCTTTCCCCAATCCCCACAGATCATTATCTTTGCAAGACCTGAAAAAAGGCTTCTAGAATATGTTCGATAATTTAAGCGATAAACTGGATAAGGCCATGCATGTCCTTCGCGGGCATGGGCAGATTACTGAGATCAATGTAGCGGAAACCACCAAGGAGATTCGCCGCGCCCTGCTGGACGCGGATGTCAATTTTAAAATCGCCAAGGAATTCACCAATACGGTGAAAGAAAAGGCCTTAGGGCAGAACGTACTTACCACCCTTCAACCCGGGCAGCTCCTGACTAAAATCGTCAAGGATGAGCTTACCGAACTCATGGGTGGCGATGCCGAGGGGATAGATCTCTCCGGCAACCCATCGGTCATCCTGATGAGTGGCCTGCAGGGTTCTGGTAAAACAACCTTCTCAGGGAAGCTGGCAAACTTTCTCAAAAGCAAAAAGAACAAGAATCCATTACTGGTTGCCTGCGATGTGTACCGTCCTGCAGCTATCGATCAGCTTCATGTGGTCGGAGATCAGATAGGCGTACCTGTGTATTCGGATCGGGAGAATACAGATCCTGTTTCTCTGGCGCTGGCCGGGGTGGCCCACGCCAAAGCAAATGGTCAGAATGTTGTTATTATAGATACGGCAGGTCGTCTGGCTGTAGATGAGGCGATGATGACCGAGATTTCCAATATTCGCAACGCCGTCAACCCACAGGAGGTTCTCTTTGTTGTGGATGCCATGACCGGGCAGGATGCTGTCAATACTGCAAAAGCCTTCAACGAAGTACTCGATTTTGACGGGGTTATCCTGACCAAACTCGATGGGGATACCCGCGGGGGGGCCGCAATTTCCATCAAATCCGTGGTCAATAAACCGATCAAATTTATCGGGACGGGGGAAAAGATGGATGCCATCGATATTTTTTATCCTTCCCGGATGGCCGACCGAATCCTGGGGATGGGTGATGTGATCTCCCTTGTGGAGCGTGCCCAGGAACAGTTCGATGAAGAGCAGGCCCGTAAGATTCAAAAGAAGATCGCCAAGAATGCCTTTGGTTTTGACGACTTTTTGAGCCAGATCCAGCAGATCAAAAAAATGGGGAGTATGAAAGACCTCGTGGGGATGATCCCCGGGGCAGGAAAGGCACTGAAGGGGATGGATATTGACGATGACGCCTTTAAGCATATCGAGGCGATTATCCACTCCATGACCCCGGATGAACGGGCGAACCCATCCAAACTTGATGCCCGTCGCAAAAAGAGGATTGCCAAAGGAAGCGGTACGAACATTCAGGAAGTCAACCAGTTGCTGAAGCAGTTTCAGCAAATGAGCAAAATGATGAAGATGATGCAAGGCGGGGGCGGCAAGAAAATGATGCAGATGATGCAGAATATGCGCTGAGGTTGAAGTTGGCAGTTGGCAGTTTCAGTAGGCAGTACTCTGGCATGAAGATTCCTCCAAAGTGCAAGAGTGTTTCGTTTTCCCCCTCTTTCTTTCCCGAAAATTGAAATGGATGGGTTTTCAAAAATTACTGGCGTTTCAAAAGGGGTATCTGCTGGCGATGGAAATTTTTGAAGTATCACAGAGATTTCCACGGGAAGAGCGCTATTCACTGACAGATCAGATACGTAAATCCTCCAGATCTGTTTGTGCCAATATTGGAGAGGCTTTGAGGAAAAGAAGGTATCAAAAGCATTTTATTAGTAAGCTCACTGATGCAGACGCAGAGAATTCTGAAACCCAGGTTTGGTTGCATTTTTCACAGGATTGTGGCTATATTACACTTTTAGAAACGAAAGAACTTTTAAAACAATCAATGGAAGTTGGAAAGCTCATCGATTTCATGATTCGGGATCCGGAGAAATTCGGATCTGATCAGCTGCCAACTGCCACTGCGAACTGAAGAATATGGTATTACTCGATGGCAAAAAAATCTCAAACGAAATTAAAGATGAAATTGCAGCTGAGGTCGCTGGCATGAAAGCGCGGGGGGAAAAAGTGCCCCACCTGGCGGCTGTTTTGGTCGGCAATGACGGAGCCAGTCTTACCTATGTGGGCAGTAAAGTCAGGGCTTGTAAGCGTATCGGCTTTGATTCCACCCTGAAACAATTGCCCGGGGAAACCACCGAAGCCGAACTCCTGGAAGTAGTACAGGGGTTGAATGAGGATCCCGACATCGACGGCTACATTGTACAACTGCCCCTTCCTAAACATATTGACGAGGAGAAGATTTTGATGGCTGTGCATCCGGATAAGGACGTGGATGGCTTTCATCCGACAAACTTTGGGAAAATGGCCCTGCAGATGGAAACTTTTATCTCGGCCACGCCTTTTGGTATTATGGAATTGCTTAAAAGGCATGAGGTGGAAACTTCCGGGAAGCACGCAGTGGTCATCGGTCGAAGCAATATCGTGGGAAGGCCCATCAGCATATTACTAAGTCAAAAGGGGGCTGCCGGAAACGCTACAGTGACCCTGACCCATAGCCGTACACAGGATATTGCCGCTTTGACGCGTCAGGCAGATATCGTGGTCTCCGCTTTGGGAATCCCTAATTTTCTAAAAGCCGATATGGTAAAAGAAGGCGCGGTCATTATCGATGTGGGGATTACCCGGGTACCCGATGAGAGTCGTGAACGCGGCTACTATATTTGCGGAGATGTAGATTACGAAGCCGTAAGTCAAAAGGCTTCATACATAACCCCGGTTCCGGGGGGAGTAGGCCCCATGACCATAGCTATGCTTTTAAAGAACACCCTGCTGGCGCGGGAGCGTCATCAGGCAGGGAGTTGATTCTTGCACTTGAAGTGTTTTTATTGCTGCTGGTTTTCTACCGGATTGAGCGTGTCAAATTCGGAGTCACCCTCGTCATTTCTACAACTGGAGCACCAGATAAGCAGCCCGAGGAGTATTGCAGCGTAATGCCAACGTTTCATAATGGTAAGATTTGGGGTTAATGCTTTAACCATTAACGATTCATTCGGCATTTTCGTATACTGAATCGTTGAACTCCAGTCTTTTGTGATCAATGCGGTAGCACTAAAATGGAAAGAGGTATTGTAGCGACCCTTAAAAAGCCCTATCTTTTTTAAAAAAATAGGGACATGCGTATTATACTTCTACTCATTTTTTCAATCTTTCTCTTCCCTGGATGCGAGTCCGTCAAAGACCCGGGTGATACTCATGATATTCGCATCTCCTTTGCGGAAACTGTTGCGGATTCCCCTAAGGACGGGCGGTTGTTGTTGATGTTCTCCAATGACGCTTCGGCAGAGCCCCGGTTTCAGATAGGAGCCGGACTCAACACCCAGTTGATCTTTGGGATGAACGTGGAAGGGATGCAGCCCGGCACAGCGACTGTGTTTGATTCCGAAGCTCTTGGTTTTCCATATGAAACGCTATCGGAAATTCCCCCCGGGGAGTACCAGGTGCAGGCGTTGTTACACACCTATGAAACCTTTAACCTCTCCTCAGGACATACGGTTAAGCTTCCTATGGACAACGGGGAGGGGCAGCAGTGGAACCGCTCTCCCGGTAACCTTTATAGCAAACCGATTTCGGTGACCATAGGAGAGAATGGAATCACCGGGTTGGATTTGGTCATGGACCAGATCATCCCGCCCATACCGGAACCCGAAGACACTCCCTGGATCAAACATGTTAAAATGCGTTCCGAACGTCTTTCTGAATTTTGGGGCCGGGATATGTACCTGGGCGCGCATATTTTACTCCCCAAGGGATTTGAAGGCCATCCCGAGGCCCGGTATCCCCTAATGGTGTTCCAGGGACATTTTCCCTCTGACTTCGGGGGCTTCCGAACCTCTCCCCCCGATCCTGGTCTCGAACCTGAATACTCCGAACGCTTTGGGGTGGAGGGCTACAACATCATTCAGCAACAGGAGGCTTACGACTTTTACCAGCGCTGGAATGCGCCTGACTACCCACGTTTCCTGATTATCGAAATCCAGCATCCTACGCCCTACTACGACGACTCCTATGCGGTGAATTCGGCAAGTCAGGGGCCTTATGGGGATGCTATTACCTATGAGCTTATTCCATATATAGAGGAGCAATTCCGCGGAATCGGAGCGGGTTGGTCCCGATTCCTCTACGGAGGGTCTACGGGAGGTTGGGAGGCCCTCGCGGTTCAGGTAAAGTATCCTGAGGAGTACAACGGGTGTTTTGCAGCCTGCCCGGACCCGATAGATTTCAGGGCCTATTGCCTGACCAATATTTATGAGGATTCCAATGCCTACTGGACGGAAAGCGCCCATAAACCTGTGGAAGTTCCGGCCCACAGGGATTATTTAGGAAACATTCAGAGTACTGTCCGGGAGAACAACCTGCTGGAACTTGTCCTGGGAGATAAAAGCCGGTCGGGCCAGCAATGGGATATCTGGGAGGCGACGTATTCTCCCCAGGGGCCAGAAGGGTATCCGCAGCGGATCTGGGACAAGCGTACCGGGGATATCAATCCCGAAGTGGCAGAATACTGGCGTGAAAATTATGACCTCAGGTATATCCTGGAGCGGGATTGGGAAAAACTCGGTCCAGAGCTCAGGGGGAAAATCCATATTTACTGCGGGGATATGGATAATTATTATTTAAACAATGCCGTCTATCTCATGGAGGATTTTCTGGAAGGCACCACGGATCCCTACTATGAAGGTGAAGTACTCTATGGAGACCGGGCCGAACATTGCTGGAACGGGGATCCTGAGCAGCCCAATCATATCAGCCGGCTGAGGTACAACAGTATGTATGTTCCCAAAATAATGGAACGTATAGCTAAATCGGCACCCGAAGGGGCAGACCTGACGAGTTGGAGGTATCGGTAGGGCGATTATAAAACAACGGACATGAAACCAAGAACGAATAAATTTGCCTGGGTTGCCTTTGGGATGCTGGCAATAGCCATTGGGTTTTATCCCCTCTTGTATATCCTTGGTGGACGTGATATGGGACTCCTGGCGACCAAACCAGAGGAGGTTCTCGGCAGTGTCCCCTGGAATATCGCGTTTTACGGCCATATAGTTTTTGGAGGAATTTCCCTTTTGGTTGGATGGACGCAATTCAGCAGGGAACTCCGTCGAAAATACCTTAAAACCCATCGAAATCTGGGAAAGGTTTACGTAAGCTCAGCCCTGATTAGTGCCGCCTGTGGAATCTATTTGTCATTTTATGCTACGGGGGGCTGGATCACCGGACTTGGATTTTTTCTTTTGGGGCTTTTTTGGATCTTTTTTACCCTGCTGGCCTATACAGCCATCCGGGCAGGTGACCTGACGGGCCATGAGGGATATATGATCTATAGCTATGCAGCATGTTTCGCTGCGGTTTCCCTGCGGATTTGGATGCCGATACTCATTCTGATTTTTGGGGAATTCCTGACTGCATACAGGATTGTCGCCTGGCTTTGTTGGGTCCCCAACCTGATATTTGCTTTTTACTGGGTCCGTCGACGTGGCCTTCAACTGGGATAGTGAGATGCAGGGGCAACGCTTTGTAACGGTTCGTACAGATTACCATAATCCGGATTTCAAGGCTCTTGTAAAAAAGCTGGATGCAGAACTCAATCTGAGGGACGGATCGGATCACGGCTTCTATCACCAGTTTAACGGAATTGAAGGTTTAGATCAGGTCGTCGTGGCCTATGAGGGCTCTATTCCTGTGGCATGCGGGGCGATTAAACCCTTTGGAGCCGATCGTATGGAGATCAAGCGGATGTTCGTACTTCCGAAATACCGGGGGCAAGGCGTATCTCAAAAAGTCATAAGGGCCCTCGAGGTATGGGCAAAGGAATCAGGCATGGCCTGCTGTGTGCTGGAAACGGGGAAGCGCCAACCCGAGGCCATTGCCTTTTACAGGAAATCCGGCTATGTTCAAATAGAGAACTACGGACCCTATCACGGCATTGAGAACAGTCTTTGTTTTGAGAAGCGCTTTAAGGAAGGATAATGTATTTTGGGGATCTTAATCAAAGGAAAGTATGACAAAAAAACGTTTACTCGCTCAGGCCCTGATGGGTGGAATGATCTATTTTGTGATCTCACTGGTGCTCGAAAAGGATTACTCCGGGGAGACCATGCGGACAGAGGGGGCTGAAGCTCTGATCTTTGCCATGATCTATGGAGCAGGGTTGTGGGCCTACTATAAGTTCATAAAAAAATAAGAGCGGCTATTTGGCGAAGAGCTGATCGATATTGCGGAATGCCTTAAATTCCAGGGCATTGCCCGCAGGGTCCAGGAAAAATAAAGTCGCTTGTTCACCTACCTCCCCTTCGAACCGAATATAGGGTTCGATGACGAACTCAATTCCTTTTTCCTGTAAGTGTTCCGAAAATGACTCGAAGGTCTCCCAGGGTAAAACCACCCCATAGTGGGGAACCGGGACATTTTTACCATCTACTGCATTGGTGTGCAGGGCTTCTTCCGATTTGGGTTTGTAATGGATGACCAACTGGTGTCCGAATAAGTTAAAATCCACCCAGTGATCGCTGCTGCGACCCTCTTCACAGCCGAGGATCTCCCTGTAAAATGTCCGGCACTCCTCCAGGTTGTGGACTGGAATGGCGATATGGAAAGGTGAAATATTTTGCATATGAAATACGGTTTAGAGGATAGTAAAAATACAAAATACACCCGTTTAGATGCAGGCTCTGGGACTAGTTTTTGAGGAAATCTACAATTTGCCTGTTGACGTCGTCCTGGTGCATCGAATGTCCCAGGCCTTCGGTCGGGATAAGAACACTGTTTTCCCAGGCTTCATGCACTTTTTCGGAGGCGTGAAAAGGGGCGATCCGGTCTAATTTGTCGTGGACGAGAAGGCCTTTTTTCGGATTGCCCCTGATAAATTCGGCGGTGGCGAATTCATGGATATGGTATCCGAATTCTTTGTAAACCGCAGTGTCAAATGCGCGAAGTACGCGATCGTTAAAGCCGAGCATTTGCTGGTAGGACCTGGCAATAGCCTCGAATTCGGAAGGAGATCCTATGGTGACTACTTTCTCTACGGATTCATTCGGATGTCTGTGGGCGTGGTATAGGGCGGCCATCCCCCCCATAGAATGCCCGATGATGTATTGGGGTTTAAACTGCCGGACCATATGCTCCACACACTCCCCGTACAGGGGTACATGGAGAATTTTCCCAGAGGAATAGCCGTGTGCAGGTGCATCGAAAGCAATAATGTGGAACTGGGCAGCCCGGAGTTCCTCGATGAGCAGGCGCCAACGGAAGGTATTGCTCTCCCACCCATGTACCAGCAAAACACGGGGTCCTGATCCTTCCCATTGATAGGTCTGTATCTGGTACCCTGCGGCCGTTTCGGTACTGTGACGCGCTTCATCCAGGTACTGTCTTTGTTCGGGTTTTACCCTGCCATCCCTTACTTTTACAAAGGTGTCATAAGCCAGTTTCCCGGCCCGGGGCGGACTGAAAAAAGCGACCAGGTTAAACCATTTCCCGTAAGATGTGGCGAGCAGGTTTTTCAGTAAAGCGCTTATTTTTTCTATTCCCATCCCACCATCAGGTACTTTACGCGCGCCTCGTCCGGAATCTGAAGCGCCTCGACAGTTGCCCTCGAGTACTTCAGGGCACCGGGAAGTTCTTCCCTTGAAATAGTGAAATACATGGGATGCTCCCTGAGCAGGACCAACACATTGTTAAGGGAACTGACCACTTTTCGGACTTCGTAGGCTTGCCCGATTTCACCGTAGGTGGCCTCCAGCCCGATTCCCTCCGCAGTCTTATACCTCGGATCGTGGATCCACACAGATTCTATGGTACGTGTGGTATCCTGCGAAGGTGTTAGGGTAAGCAAATGGGCACCTCCCTTTTCATAGACTTCAATCTTCCGATTGCCGCCCATATCCAACCGGGTTGTATCCCGGACCAGGGAATCTGCCTCAAAAAGGGCTTCCAGGTCCGAAACCTTATGGGTTTTCATGAGCTTTCCGACCCGGTCTTTTTCAATAAGAAAGGGATCTTCCTTCTCAGTGGCGCATTGAACAAACAAAAAGACTGTAATGAGTACAAAGAAGTATTTTTTCATTTCGTGGAATTCGTATGGGTTGTAGAATAGCTTATTTGATCACCTTATTTAAAATACCCATCACCCCGCGGATAAAGGTAGCACTGGTGAGCACTTTTACCAGGGGGTCCTGACGTTGAGAGCTTCTTCTCCGGGTACTTTTGGGTTTGGAGGTGGTCTGCCGTGCATTTGCCTTTTCAATTTTTTCGGTCAGGATTTCATAGGCGCTCTCCCGGTCGACAACTTCATTGTAGGAGGTTGCGATTTCAGAGTTCTTGACCAGGGTATGGAGTTCTTTTTCCGTCAGGATATCCATCCGGCTCATCGGGGCCCGCATCAGGGTTGCCGCCAGGGGTGTCGGTCGTCCCTTTTCATCCAGGGCCGTGACCAGTGCCTCGCCAATACCGAGTCCTGTAAGCACTTCTTTGGTGTCGTAAAACTCTGAAATCGGATAGTTTTCGGCTGTCAGTTTAATGGCTTTACGGTCGCGGGCGGTAAAGGCCCTGAGGGCGTGCTGTACTTTGAGTCCCAATTGGGAGAGTACCTCATTGGGAATATCCGTGGGGTTCTGAGTGACGAAATAGATCCCCACTCCTTTCGATCGGATCAATTTTACAATACTCTCGATTTGTTCCAGCAAGGCCGGGGAGGCCTCTTTAAAAATCAGATGCGCCTCATCGATAAATAAGACAAGTTCAGGTCTTTCGGTATCCCCCTGCTCCGGAAAGGTGCTGTAAATCTCGGCGAGTAAACTCAACATAAAAGTTGAAAAGAGTTTGGGCCGGTTTTGAATATCGGTCAGGCGGAGGATATTAATAAGTCCGCGGCCCTGAGCATCGATTCGGGTGAGGTCGTCGACATCAAATGACTTCTCTCCAAAAAACAGGTCCGCACCCTGTTGTTCCATCTCAATGACTTTTCTTAAAATCGTACCCGTAGAAGCCGTGCTGATCCGGCCATAGTCCTTTGAAAAGGCCTCTTTTCCTTCGGCAGTCGCGTATTGAAGTACTTTTTTAAAGTCTTTGAGATCGAGGAGCGGGAGTTTATTGTCGTCACAATACTTAAATATGACAGCCACAATACCGGCCTGGGTGTCAGACAAATCCAGGATTCGCGAAAGCAATACGGGCCCGAATTCCGAAACCGTAGCCCGAAGCCGAACCCCTCCCTGTTCGGAGAGGGTGAGGATTTCTACCGGAAAGGCCTGGGGCTGAAAAGGAATGCCAATTTGCTCGTGGCGGTCATCAATTTTGGGATGCCCCGGGCTGGGTTGGGCCAAACCACTGAGATCCCCCTTTAAATCCATGAGCAGGACAGGGACTCCCTGTTGTGAAAGGTTTTCTGCCAGGACCTGCAAAGATTTGGTTTTGCCGGTACCCGTAGCCCCGGCGATCAGGCCATGCCGGTTCATCGTCTTAAGGGGTACCTTTACCAATGCGCCTGTAAGGGCCTTTCCCTCGAGCATGGCTGCTCCCAATGTAATGGAATCTCCTTTAAAGGAGTATCCCTTTTCAATCTCGGAGCGGAATTTTTCCTCCTGGCTCATCTTTTGAATTTTGCGTAAAAATAGCGGAATTCAACCGAATACTAAAGGACCCTTTTCTCCGGGATCCTATCGGGCACACTGGCATAATTACTATCTTTGCACCCATGGAAAAAGAGGCGGTTACCTCCAGGGTTGAACAAGGCTTGATGTTACCCCTTATGGAGGCCTTTTACACGATTCAGGGCGAAGGATTTCACAAGGGTACGGCGGCGTATTTTATCCGGGTTGGCGGATGTGATGTCGGCTGCCACTGGTGTGATGTAAAGGAGAGCTGGAATGCCGAGACGCATCCACCGACAGATATCCTGACCATTGCTGAGGACGCTTCCCGATACTCGGATACCATAGTGATCACCGGGGGTGAACCCCTGACCTGGGATATGGGCCCGCTCACAGAGGAATTGAAGCGAAGAGGGATGAAAATTCACATCGAAACCTCGGGCGCCTATCCGCTTACCGGCATTTGGGACTGGATTTGCCTCTCCCCAAAAAAGAACAAGCTACCTGTAGAACCAAGTCCTTCCAGGGCGGATGAACTTAAGGTAATTGTATATAATCGCCACGATTTGATTTTCGCCGAAGCCCAGGCAGAAGGTGTATCGGAAGACTGTTTGTTGTACCTGCAACCCGAATGGAGCGTGCGTGAGAAAGTGACGCCTATGATTGTAGAGTACGTCATGAAAAATCCGAAGTGGCGGATTTCCCTTCAAACCCACAAGTATCTCAACATACCCTAAAGGAATTGGCCTGTTTTGAGGCAGGAGGTCCTGTTTACCTGCCCCCGATGGCCTGAAGATCCCGGATGCATTCCGCATCGAGCGCGGGAAGTTCGGACAAGCCTTTGGCCGCTCGTTTTTCAAGTGCATTGAGGAGCCCGGACCCAAATTCCAGTTCTGCCCGCATCAGGCAACCTTCCACATCGCAATGGTTACGGGCCTCCGGGTCTTCATGGGGGTTTACTTGAGCTGTGCCGAGATCCACCAACCCGAACAGGTGCCCGAATTCATGAATAAGAGCTGTACTCTCAACTTCAGTAACCGTGATCAGGGTACTCTTTGAGGCGAGTTCCCGGATGGTACTCTCATGTATCACCATGGACGTGTTTCTGTAAACCGCTCCAAGGGTGACTAAACCTTCAGATTCATCGTCGTTAACCGACGGAGCGTCTGCAAAATAGATGTAAACCGAGAGGTCGCGTCCCTCGTTATATGTGGTCCGGTTTTCGGTTTCCAGACGGGCTATTTCCTCCAAAGAGAGCGACTCGTCGTCCGGTGAAGCCAAAGGACGAAAGCTGTAGCGGATATCTTCTTTTTGAGTGTGCGCCTGCAGGTATTCCGTGAGGTTGTCCAGAGACAGGTTTGTAGGTCGGAAACCGTCGACATAGGCGATTTCAATGAGGATACGGTCAAAACTCGTATTGTTGACAATATCCTCTCCGCTCGCACCGGCGCTCAGTAAGTTGCCAGAACGATCCACGGTGCCGGAGATCCCATCCGTGCCGTCAGAGTCATCCGAACAGCCATAAGGAACCAGGAGGGTGATGAGTACGACCAAAAACAAAATCTTTTTAAACATCTTTTTTTTGTAAATCTAAGATTTTCAGGGCAATTTACTTTGCAATCGGGGTCAGGCGTGCTAAATAATCGAAATGGGGTCCGTTTTTGATCCATTCCACATCAAACCCGGCAGTGGAAGCTCGTTCACTAAGGGTCTGCAGATCCAGAAACAACCATGGAAATTCCGGGCCAAAGCTCCCAGAGTATTCCCAATTGTAACGGACCTCCCCATAGTATTCCAATTCTGCAGGAACCCAAACACCCCCGTCATCATCCGCATCAAACATATAGATGAGGTCACTGGAATCCATCAGGATTTGGCCTCCGGGTTTCAACAAAGCCTTCAGGTGCTTTAAGAATTTTGGAAACGCTTCCAGAGAACCTGCGATTCCAATCCCATTCATCAACAACAGAAGTGTATCGAATTTCCCCGACTGAAAGTTTAGGATATCGGCGCAAACGGTATTTAAAACGCCTCTTTGGATGGCTACTTGTATACCCTCATCGGAATTGTCCAGACCTGTACAGTCCAGTCCTGATTCCTGTAAGTAAAGACAATGACTGCCGGCGCCACAGCCTATATCCAGGACAGATCCGCGGCACTGTAATAGGGCTTCCTGCTCAATAGCGGGCATTGTTGGAAAAGGCCTGAAAAAATAGGAAACGGGTACTTCTTCCACGGTTCCCAGGGAACTGTGACTGCGAAGGGGTCCTTTGGACTCTTCCCTATAAAAATCCAGTAAAGCCTTTCCCAGGAGATCCATGGAGCGTATTTTTGAGCATCAATAGGTTACCCATCTGATTTTTAAGAGTCTGCAAAGGTAGCCAAATACGCACTTATATGCAGGATGAATTAACGGGACTCCCCCAGCAAGCGGCTCAGAAACATCCTGAGAGTGCCCGGTTTTTTAAAAAATTAAAGGCGCGGCCCCCGAAAGATCTGGACACAACCATGCAGGAGCTGCACACTGAAGAATTCCAAAGGACGGATTGCCTGCAGTGCGGAAATTGCTGCCGCACCACAGGTCCCTTGTTTACAGCCCAGGACATTGTTCGTATTTCCCGCCATTTGAAAATGAAACCTTCAGAATTCAGTACCACCTACCTGAGGCGAGATGAAGAGGGGGATATGGTGCTTCAGGAGGTGCCCTGTGCCTTTCTGGGAGCGGATAACTTCTGTGCGATATACAGCGTAAGGCCCAAAGCCTGTCGTGAATTTCCCCATACCGACCGTCGTAAATTTCAGCAGATCCACCAGCTCACCCTCAAAAACGTCGCAATATGCCCCGCGGCCTTCCGCATTGTGGAGGCACTAAAAGCACAATATCCCATGTACCTGTAATCTGAAAATAGAAACGGAGGTCAGAAGTCATTCCGGAATTTGATATTTTTACACTATGGAAACGGTTATCACCTATTTTGAAAGTATTCCTTCTGCGCACAGGAGTCTGATTTTAGTATTGGGGATTTCTTTTTTCTGGATTCTGGAAGGGGCCGTGCCCCTTTTTAAATTCAACTATAAAAAGTGGCGACACGCTTTGCCGAACTTCTTTTTTACCCTGACGACCATTATTGTGAATTTTGCACTGGCATTCCTGCTCTTAAAGACCAGTGACTGGGTGCAGGCCAACGACTTTGGAATCATCAACTGGCTCCCGGAAATGCCCCTGTGGCTTTATGTCCTGCTCGGGGTATTATTTCTTGATTTTTTTGGTGCCTACCTCGCCCACTATGTAGAGCACAAAGTCAAACCTTTGTGGATGGTTCACCTGGTGCATCACTCGGACCAGGAGGTAGATACAACCACCGCAAACCGACACCACCCCATTGAGAGCCTGATCCGTTTTGCTTTCACACTTACCGGGGTTTTCCTGGTAGGTACACCCATCGGGATTGTGATGCTTTATCAATCACTTTCCCTTGTGGCTACCCAGTTCACCCATGCCAATATTCGCCTGCCGAGGAACGTGGATAAAGCCCTGAGTTGGGTGCTGGTTTCTCCGGACATGCATAAGGTACACCACCATTATGTCCTCCCTTATACAGATTCTAATTACGGCAATATCTTTTCAATCTGGGACCGGCTTTTTGGAACGTATATGGAGCTGGATCGGGGTTCCATTGTCTATGGAGTGGATACCTTCCCGGACAGAAAGGAAAACAGCAGCGTCTCAGGACTCCTGAAGCAACCCTTCCACAAATACCGGAGGCCCACTACCGTGGAAGTCCCCGGAGAGGATTCCCTTTAATCGTAGATCAGGTATTTCGACCTTGTTTTTTTAAATTCTTCAAGGGCTCCCTGCCATGTTTCGCGAATTTGAGCAGCAGTCATCCCTTCTTCTATCTGCTTCTGCAGCAACGTTGTACCGGCGTGTTTGGTGAAACCTCCTGTTTTAAAGAAGTCGGTATTCGTATCCCGGTATGTATAGGCTTCCACAAGCCATTTTAAATCTACGGCATCCGGGGGGACTGCACTGCTCAAATCCCTGCCCCGACATAATGCTCCCAGGTGTTTGGGATTCCCGGCTCCGGGACGTGACTCCGGGGTGTAGGTATATTGGAAATGGGATTCGGACAAAAAGGGTGCCCCAAAAGATTGGAATTGCAGGCTCGTTCCCCGTCCCGCATTCACGTGTGTACCTTCAAAAAGCCCGAGACTTGGATACAGGCGTACGGCTTGCTGGTTGGGCAGGTTCGGGGAGGGGGGGATGGGAAGTACATAAGGGGTATTTCTGGTGTAACGGGCCAGGGGAATAACCGTTAAGTCTGCCTTTACACCGTCCTGCAGCCAACCTTCCTCATTGATCATTTGGGCGTATTCCCCCATAGTCATTCCGTAGACGAGCGGAATTTCTGTTTTCCCTAAAAAACCCCGATGTTCTTTTTCCATGACCGGCCCGTCTACAAAGTGAATATTCGGATTCGGGCGGTCCAGCACCACCATCGGGATACCTGCTTCTGCACAGGCCTCCATCACGAGCTGGAGCGTAGCGATATAGGTATAAAAGCGCACCCCCACATCCTGTATATCAAAAAGAACGAGATCCAGTCCCTTCAACTGTTCGGGTGTAGGTTTTCGATGACTGCCGTGGAGGGATAACACAGGGAGGCCGGTTTGCGCATCCCGACCATCCGGCACCTTTTCCCCCGCATCTACCAGACCCCTGAAGCCGTGTTCCGGGGCGAATACTTTTTTCAATCCAAGCCCTGCACCGAGAAGGCTGTCTGCCAAATGTACCCAGGGAAGCTTCCCACTCCCTGGTTTCTCAAAACCATTAAAGATTACAGAGGTCTGGTTGGCTACCAGCGCAAAGTCTTTATCCCTGAGGAGGTTAAAGTAAGCTTCCGTGCGGTTTGCAGCAACAATGACCCCCTCTTGCGGGGCATCGGTCGGTTGAAGACCCGATAGGCTTTCTGCCTCTGGAAACCTTCCGCAAGCCATAAAGGTCAGAAGAAGAACTAAAAATGTATTTTTGAAAGCAGTTAAGACAAACATACATTGAATTTAGAGTGGTACATCGCCAGGCGACTTATCGGGAGCAAGGAGCATAAAAGTAGTATTTCCGCCCCGATTATTAAAATAGCCATAGCGGCCATTGCCCTTGGGGTGCTTATGATGCTCATTGCTCTGGCCACCGGTGTCGGGCTCCGGCACAAGATCCGCGAAAAGGTCTCTGCATTTAACGGGCATATACAGATTTACAACTACGATAACAACAATTCCGAAGTTTCCATAATCCCGGTGAGCACCCGTCAGGAATTCTACCCGGAGTTCAACACCATCGAGGGAATTCGCCATATTCAGGGGGTGGCGACGAAAGCCGGTATTATCCGTACCGAGGATACTTTCGAAGGTTTTATCGCAAAAGGTGTCGGTACGGATTACAATTGGGCGGCCGTTGAGGAATTCCTGGTCGCGGGTCGCCTTCCGAATTACGGGGAAGCCCTGAATTCTGAGGTTTTGATTTCTCGACAGATGGCAACCCGGCTCAACCTGGAACTCAATAGCCAGTTTAACTGTTTCTTCCTGAAAGAAGAAAATCCCGAAAAGATCCCCAATCAAAGGCGATTTCAGGTAGTGGGAATTTACGACAGCGGTTTTGAGGAATTTGACGCCACCTATATTTTCACAGATATTCGGCACATCCGGCGGATGAACAACTGGAAGTCCGACGAGGTAGGGAATTTTGAGGTCTTCCTGGAAGATTTTGATCAAATTGAAGAAAAAGGAGCTGAAATCTACAACAATACGGTTTCAGATCTGGACACCCAGACCATACAGCGCAAATATTACCAGATTTTTGAGTGGATCGGATTATTCGATTTTAACATTGCCCTGATCATTGGAATCATGATTTTGGTGGGCGGAATTAATATGATTACGGCCCTGTTGGTGCTTATCCTGGAACGAACGCCTATGATTGGAATTCTGAAATCTCTGGGTACCACCAATTGGAGCATTCGCAAGGTCTTTCTCTACAATGCGACCTACCTCATCGGCTTGGGGCTTTTAATCGGGAATGTTCTCGGATTGGGACTCCTGGCTATTCAGTGGAAGTTCCGGGTTTTTAAGTTTCCAAACCCCGAGGAATATTATATGGATTACATTCCCGTATATCTGGATCTGCCTACGGTCCTGATTCTCAACGCAGGGGTACTGGCCCTGTGCTTACTTATGCTTCTGATTCCTTCCTGGATTATCACCCGAATCAGTCCCGTCAGGGCCATCCGTTTTGCCTGAGCGTTGTGTTTAATCTCAATGGGCTTTGTATCTTTGCCGTCCATGAAATACGCTGAGAATATACTGGATACCATAGGGAATACCCCCCTGGTAAAAATTAACCGTATTACGGCAGAATTACCCTGTATTGTGCTGGCTAAATACGAAACGTTTAACCCTGGAAATTCCGTAAAAGATCGAATGGCGGTGCGGATGGTTGCCGACGCTGAAACCCGGGGAGTATTAAAACCGGGCGGTACTATTGTCGAGGGTACGTCCGGCAATACAGGGATGGGATTGGCCCTGGCAGCTATTGTAAAAGGGTATCGCATGATTTGTGTCATCAGCGATAAACAATCGAGGGAAAAAATTGATATCCTGAAGGCTGTGGGTTGCGAAGTGCATGTATGCCCTACGGATGTCGCCCCCGAGGATCCGCGAAGTTATTATTCCACGGCACGGCGGCTCGCTGAGGAGATTCCGGGCGCTTGGTACGTGAATCAGTATGACAACCCGGCCAATACCCTGGCGCATTACGAAAGTACCGGACCTGAAATCTGGGAACAAACAGGGGGTAAAGTCACCCATTTTGTGGTAGGTGTGGGTACCGGGGGAACCATTTCCGGGGTAGGATCTTACCTGAAATCCAGGAATCCCAATGTTAAGGTGTGGGGTGTAGACACCTATGGCTCGGTCTTTAAAAAATATCACGAAACCGGTATTTTCGATGAGAATGAGATATACCCCTATATCACGGAAGGGATAGGGGAAGATATCCTTCCGGCCAATGTCAATTTTGATATTATCGATGGGTTTACCAAGGTGACCGATAAGGATGCCGCTGTTTATACCCGAAGGCTGGCACTGGAGGAGGGGATGTTTTTAGGAAACTCAGCCGGGGCTGCGATTTGCGGTGTCCTGCAGCTGAAGGACCACTTCAGTCCTGAGGATGTGGTTGTGGTACTTTTTCACGACCACGGGAGCCGGTATGTGGGTAAAATCTACAATGATGACTGGATGCGGGAACAGGGGTTTCTGGAACCCGATCCGACTGCTGAAGTCCATAAAAAGAGTTAATTCGCAAGATCTGTAACAAAGCGTTGCGCGCTTCGTCTTTATTTAAAGGAAAAATCGAAAAAAGGCTTAGTTGAGATTCGTTCCGCAAAAAGATCGAAAAGTGGTATTTTTACTTCAGACATCTTAAAAATGTTAAATATATCTTAATATTTTTTTGACTTTTTTGTATCTTTAACCTAATTCGAACTGTAATGTTCAAGGAATTTGTGGAACGTTTGGGCTGGATGAATGTCGTCCTGCTCGTAGTGGTGTTATCAATAATTGTAGTTTCTGAATTGCGTTTTCTCCAGGGAGAGAAACTTGAAGCCATTTTTATAGGTCTTTGGGCCCCTACCATCCTCGGCTTTATGAACTATCTGAAATATAAGAAGTAGCGTGGATTTCGTGCTAATTTACTCCATTTTTGTAGGGGCTATTTTCCTGATGTGGCTCTTTTTCGTCATCCGGATGTACTATAAACTCCGGAACAAATAGCCTTATAGCAACCTTCCGGTTTCGATATACCGTTGAATATTCATACGCTTTATTTCCCTCGCCCTTTCCGGATGTTTCAGCAGATAGGAGTTGATGATTTGATCGGTCTCCGGGTAGGCTTTTTGAGGGGTTAAAAACGGTTCCAGATCCTCAAGGCTAATTATCTCGCTCATTTTCGGCACAAAGCCGTATCCTCTGTATACACCTCCGGCGATCCAAACCAGGGCTTCCTCCTCACCATGACGTCCTTTTTCACGAATCAGCATGTTTTCTGGTTTTTCTTTAAGTGCCCGTACTGCATCCGCTATCCTGAGGTTGTATGCCTCCGGAGTTTCACTGCCCCTGCAGACTCCTGCGCATTGCGGGACTCGGAAATGGCTGCATTGAGATACGCCGTCCTGCAGATGGCAGTATTTGGCACATAGTCCAAACTCTGTACAAAGGGTTTCCAGAAACAACCGCGCTTCAGTGGGTTTGTAAAATACCTTCAGGGCTTGCTGCCCTTTTTGCAACCTGTTTACCGCCAGATGCCGGATACCTGACTGATCTGTATATGTAAAAAGACCATAGGTTGGCTTTCTGGATTTTTGGGCTCTGTTATATGGGGGATAGTATTTTTTAATCGCTGCGGCTTCCATTAACAAGGCGACCAGTTCAGAACCTGAGCGTTCGAAGTCTAAATCTGCCGTTTCCCGACACATCAGCAATTCCTTTTCAGACTTATCGTAAAAGTGGCTGAGCACCCGCTTCTTGAGGTTGATGGCCTTGCCCACGTAAATGATCTCCTTTTTCGTATTCAGAAAATAGTAAATACCCGGGGTTTCAGGGATTTTTTGATAGGACGCTTTCGGCAGGTGAGGCGGGAGGGTAGCCTCCTGGGAACGGGCATTGAGAAAACGGCTGATCGCTTCCTTTCCCTGGGGGTTTTGCAGGATGCGATTGAACAGCAAGGCTGTTGCATGTGCATCACCGGCCGCCCGGTGCCTGTTTTCCAAAGGAATCTTAAGACTGCTACAGAGTTTGCCCAGGCTATAGGACTTTAGACCCGGAAAGACCTTTCTGGATAGCCGGACGGTACAGAGTTTTTTACGGATAAAGTCCAACCCGGCACGCCTGAATTCCTGTTGGACAATGGGATAGTCAAAATTAACGGAGTGAGCTACAAATACCCTGCCCCGGGTCATCTCTTCGATTTTTAGGGCTACTTCGTGAAAAAGCGGGGCCTGGCGCACCATGGCCGTGCTAATCCCGGTAAGGCCCGTTATAAAAGCGGGGATATCGCATTGGGGGTTTACCAGGCTACTGAATGAATCAGAAATCCCATGCTCATCCAGGTTATAGAGAGCAATTTCGGTAATTCTGTTTCCCTGAATCCCGTTCCCTGTGGTCTCTATGTCGACAATCGTGTACACGATCTTTTCTTTTTTTTTGTTCTTTCAGGCGGATTCCATTTGTCATGGGAACCTTTACCCCCTGAAGCGATCCCCGGGATTTAACCAGCTTTCCTGTCCATTGGTTGAAATATGTACTTTATCGGGGTTGGATGCCGGACTGATTACTTCTATGCCGGAGGCATCTATTTGTATATTGAGTAAACAACCCTTGATTAGAATCTTAAATGCCAGGGAATCCCAGGCCGATGGCAGGGTGGGTTTAAAGGAAACCCCATTTTCCGTAAGGACGAGTCCTGCAAAACCCTTGACAATGATCAGCCACACCCCACCGGCGGCTGCGGTATGGATCCCACCGAGAAAGGAACCCCCGCTCATTACTTTTTTGCTGGCGTTATAGAGATCAATCCCGGCGGATTCGAGAAAATAGCGGTACGCTTCCTCTGGGTGATCCGCCTTGCTGGCAACCAGGGCATGTACGCTGGGGCTCAGGGAAGAGCCATGCTCTGTGCGGGGCTCGTAGTACTCGTAATTGGCCTTGAGGACCTCCTGTGGAAATCCGTCGAGCATGGCCAGCAACTGTATAATGTCGGCCTGCTTTAAAACTTGTGTATGTATGGCAATGCCGTTGGGCCAGCCCCAGTATTCCTCGGGGTGGATGAGTCGCTTGCGCAGGGCATCCGGCTGAATGTCTTCCAGCTTGAAATACCCATCGAACTGTTCGATTACTCCGGTTTCAGAGTCCGGTTGGGGTAGCCATAGCTTTTCTGAAATATCCTGCCAGTCTTCCCGAGCCTTTTCAGGAAGTCCTGCTTTGGCACCAATGGCTTTGAGGATTTCGGGTTGCTCTGCCTTAAGGCGGTCGTAAACCGCGCAAGCCTTTTGCAGTGCAAAGCGGGACAGGTAGTTTGTAAAGGCATTGTTGTCTACATTCTCGTGGTACTCATCCGGCCCCAGTACACGGATGATTTCGTACCGGTCTTTATCTTTTTTAAAATGCACCCTGGAGACCAGGAACTGGGCCACTTCAAAGAGTACCTCCGCACCTTGTTGAACCATAAAGTCCCAATCCCCGGTGGCCTGGTAGTACATCCAGATCCCGTATACCACATCGGGTGAAATATGGATTTGCCAGCAATTGAAATGATTCCGTATCAGGCGGCCCGTCAGGACATCGGTAAAGAAAAAATCAGGGAAGAGTTCATCTCCGGTCTTTCCACTGGTCCAGGCATAAAAAGCCCCATAATACCCAAGGCCGGCAGCCTTGCGTTTGGCCCCTGCAAGCGTATCGTACCGGTAGGCCACGAGTCGCCGGGCAATTTCGGGATGGGTAAAGGCAAACATCGGCAGGTTGTAGGTTTCCTGATCCCAAAAGGCGGCTCCCTGGTATACCTGGCAGGAAAGCCCCCGGGCACCCACCGGGAGATTAGCGTGGGTAGGGGTAGCGATAAAGGCCTGGTACAGGTTAAACCGGATCAGGACCTGATCCTCCAGGTTCCCTGAAATCTGTATATCTGATATATCCCAAAAGGCCTCCCAGTGTTTTTGATGGGCTTCCCAGAGCTCTTGATATCCGCACTGCAGTCCCGCAATCACCATCTCTTGCCCCTGTTGGAAGGGCTGCTCCAATTCATTGTTATGCGTAATGGCAACAACTTTTTGCATGCCAATGGTATCTCCTTCGGCGAGATGGAAAGAGTACTCTCTGAAAATACCTGTATCGGAAATGGAAATACCTGCTTCTTCCGGCTCCTTACCCGTAAGGGTAACTCCTTCGATTACGGAGATTTCTGTGCCCAGCTCATGGGTATTCAGCTCAATTCCGATCAGTCCCTTGGGTAGTGACTGTGGGTCTAAGTTCTTAAAATGAGATCCGTTCAAACTCCAAACGTCTCCGTCTATTCCCGTTTTTAAGGTGTATACGCCCTTACTTCGGGCCGTAATGCGCAACTCCTGAACAAGGAGGTGGTGGTTTTCGTAGCTTGCGAATTTCCGGCTTTCAATCTCGAGTTCCTGGCCTTTGGAACCCTTCCATTGAAAGGAACGGGTGTTTAACCCATAACGCAGATCCAGGCAGTGCGAATACTCCTGAAGTGCTTCAGGGTGCAGAGCGCAGACCTCCCCTTCGGCCTTTAGTTCCGAAAACAGGCCATTCGGAACGTTGCACAACTCACTCCATCGACTGCCGGGGGCCTGATCCCAGGTATCGGTTACGATACAGGCCACGAATTCTTCAGGACCCCAATTCTCAAAAGTTCCGCGATACCCCAAATACCCGTTGCCGATCATAAAATTACTCCCGGTCGTGACAATTTGCTCCGGGTCAAAGGAATCCTGGATGATTTCCCATCCAGTTTTTGTATGGAGATTGTTTTGTAATTTCATATGACAATGCACTCTTTCTCAGGATCCCTGGCAGATCGTTTTAAAATGAATCTCTAAAATAAGGGTTATAATCCAAAAGAAGCCATCCGGGACCGGGAATGGCAGGTTTCAAAGTTAAGTCTCCCAAGGTCAGGCTGCGGGGACGTATGTCACTGTGCTTATGGTGAAGATAAATATAGAAAAACGGAACTCAATGGGTCTGGGAAACACATCCTGATAGAAACATAAAAAAAAGCTGATGTCTCAAAGGAAAAAAGTAATACATAAAAGGTTGAATTCCAGGATCAAAAGACTTACCTGGATGCTTCGGATTTTGATTTTAATCCTGACGGGTTTTGTAGTCTATGATGCGTTAGTCCTGAAGACGCCACTCTATTACATTGCCTTTTTAGTGGCCGGAGGATTTGCGGGAACGATATACCGTAAAATCTACAGGGTGGACCACGATTCGGAATCCGATCAATTTGAATTGAATACAGGTATCTTTAATGTAGTCCTAACGGTAATGCTGATTGTTTTTCGTTTCGCATTCGCCGAGCAGTTACTCCAGTATTTAAGGGTACAATGGATCAATGATGGGCTCTACCTGTTTTTTATTGGGATACACTGGAGTAAGCTCCATATATTGTATAGCCAGATGGAGGAAATGACCTTTCATTATCTGGTTAGAAATCAGAAATCCCGGGGCCATACCGAGCCGTCTGAAGAGAAGTAAAAAAAGGGAATACGGCCTTTTATTTAATGCTCTCTTGTCGCAGGGCGGTCACTAACTCTTTGGCATAGTTGGAAGTTGCTTTCTGAAGGTCCTGGGGATCTTCGAGCTCAAACCTGCCGAGCCATTGCAAACTGTTGCCGCCTGTAGCCCGAAGGTCGTACAGGGCACTTTCAAGCTCAAGAGTCGTACCTTCTATAGAATACCCGGACGCCCAATCCATAGCTGGGTAATATGTCCAGTAGTACCCCCATTGCCCGTAATAGTTGGGATCTGTGGATGGATAAACCCCTGTAGGGATCAATTCTTTATACTGCTGTGTATTGACCAGGTGTGTGAGGATTACCCCGTCAAAACCCATATCGATTACTTTGTTTTTCAAATCGGCTATCTGGGCTTCGGTCAGCTCAGTATCCACAGGAACCCCAATTCCGGATTCTTTATGGTAGGCCACCCCATTGATGCCGTGTCCATCAAGGTTGCGGGCGACATCCTGTTCAAAAATGGAACGGGAGATCTCATTTTTCCCACGGGCAATAACGAGAATTTTCGAGTAGGATTTTTTTTCTTTTACCACCGTCTGGGATTTGGTCATATACATACTCCCACATCCGGTCATCAGCAATGCACTACTCAGTAAACACAAAAAACTTACAGTAAATTTCATAGAATCCTAGTATGGATCAAAAGTAGGCTTTCCGTTGTTGTTATCCCAGT
>Ga0272441_10004471_pt1 | contig 25272 bp, 24 predicted proteins | sample SSMProp6N_FD_193582 | JGI IMG/M metagenome (GOLD analysis project Ga0272441, IMG submission 193582) | Marine sediment archaeal communities from Little Sippewissett salt marsh, Falmouth, MA, United States - SSM-Prop-6N | ecosystem: Environmental > Aquatic > Marine > Wetlands > Sediment ...
GCTCACTTAATTACATCCGCCGGTTCCCGAAAAACCCGATAGCCCCTACGAGTGGCCTCTCAACCAAGCGAATTCCGCACACTGCTGTAATATTCAGGTGCCGAGCGGCAAATACTCAATAGAGTCGGTTGAGATCTTGTTGAGCCCCATCATGCACCATCGGGTCGGCAACCGACAGGTGAACGTGAGCGAGAACAACCCGAACCCGACGCTGCTGTCGCGCCTGGGGCGCGGCGATGCGGATGCCCTGCGAGAGGTGTACGAGCGGTACGCGGACGATGTGTACCGGATCGCGCTTCGCCTTACCGGCTCGTCCGCCGATGCCTACGACGTGACACACGACGTCTTCGTCGGTCTGCCGGAGGCCGTGCAGCGGTACGATCCGGATCGACCTTTCGGGCCCTGGCTCCGTGGCGTCGCCGTTCGCACGGCGCAGATGAGACTCCGTTCCGCGCGACGACGCCGCGAAGTGGCATTGCCGAACGTTACCGGTCTGGCGGTACGGTCACGCCAGGAAGCGGTGGTCGACCGGCTCACGCTGGAGAAGGCTCTGGATGAACTGAGTCCGGACCTGAGGTCGGTCGTGGTGCTGCGGGAGTTGGAGGGTCTGTCGTACCAGGAGATCGCCGACCTGCTCGGGATCACGAAGAGCGCGGCCGCCGTTCGCTTGCACAGGGCGCGGCGACGACTGAAAGAGATACTGCGAGGCAACCGATGATCGCCATAAAGAGACACCCCTCGTGGCGCGACCTGAATCGGTTGGCGGACGGCGAACTCGATGCGGAGGCGCGTGGCGCGGCGCTGGAGCATCTCGCTTCCTGTACCAGGTGCTCGGGGCACGTGTCTCTATTGAATGATTTGCATGAGGCCGGCCGCGACATGCGGCACCCGAGCCCGCCGAAGGACCTTCTGGACGACATCCTCCGTGATCGAGCCCAGGGTCTCAGGACCATCCTTCCCGCCGTCCCACCGTCGCAGCGCCCGCCGCGCCGATTGCTGCCGGCTGCGGCGGCAGTAGCGGTCATGGCCAGCCTGGCCGGCCTCGCGACCCTCACCCTCACCTCCGAGGCCGGAGCCGGGGCCAGCGAACTCACGGTGGACCCGGCGCTTCCCCTGCCGGGGCAAGAGATCCGGCTTGCGTATCGTCCGGGAGTGGAACTGGCCGGCGAGGCGGCGCTGCGTCTGCGTCTTCGTCTTCGCGCGCCCGATTCCGAACCCCCGCGCGAGACGCTGGGAGCCTACGACGAGGTGATCCTGCAGCCGGACGGCAACGGGCTTTACGTCGGCAGCTTTCAGTTGCCGGCGGATTTCGCCTATGCCGTCATGGCGGTCGAGGATCTTTCGGGTGCCCACCTGGACGACCGGGGCGGTCGCCTGTGGGACCTGCGCGCGCACGGTGACGACGATGTCCCACTGCCGAGCGCTCTTCGGCAGGAGTTCCTCGTCCAACAGAACAGAAGTTGGCCGGAAGCCAGAGACGTTCTTCATGAGATGACCCTTCTGTATCCGGATATGGCTGAAGGCTGGTCCATGCAGCTGACGTACGGGGAGGACACCCGGCTGCCGGCCGAGGCTGCTGTCAACCTGGCGGGTCATAGAGAGCACTTCCGGCGGCTCGAGCGGGAGCTGGAAGATGCGGAGCCGTCGGCCGACGAGGTCGCGGCAATGGTACGTTACGCCGCGGCCCTTCCAGACCAGGAAGCGTTGGACCACTGGTTGGGGCGACTGGAGTCCATTGCACCCGCCCACCGAGTGGTCCTGAGCTATCGCGTGGCGGGCGTGGGCCCGGACCCGAATGACGCTGCGCGGTACCTTGAGTCGCTGTGGTCGGTGGAGGAGTACCACACGGTGCCCGTCTGTCGCGCCGGGTACGGTGCAGCCGTGGCGACTGGCGATGCCTTCCTGACCCGGGAGTGGGCCACGAGATGTCTGCCCCTGGCGGACGACCATTGGTTCGCGCTCGACCTGGCTCTGGCCCTCGTTGCCCACGACGAAACCCGCGAACGTGGTATCCGGGAGATCCGCACCCTTGTGGATCATGTGAGTGAGCGGCCAGCCGATGAGCGGCCGCTGCACTTTGCGCTGGACGAAGCGCGTTGGGAATCCCGGGTTCTGAAGGCAACCCTGCGAATCGCCCTGGGTCGACAGCTGCTGGTATCCGGAGAGCCCGTCAGCGCGGTTTTCGAGCTCGACGCGGCCGATGACCTCGATCTATGGCTTCCTGATCTGTATCGCATGCGGCTCGAAGCCCTGCTCAGCATTGGGGATGAACGCGCGGCGCGACTCGACTTCCATAGACTCGACGCGGATCCGGTGTATCCGCGGGAATCGGTGGATTCGCTTCGTCGCCTTCTTCCTTCGATGACGCGCCTTGACCGGGCGGAAGGTCGAAGGCAGGCGGAGAGCGAGATGATCCGACGGGTGTTCCTGGACCAGGACCCGGGGCGAGGCCTTCCCCCCGTCCAGTTGTTCACCTCGACGGGTCAGTCCCACGCTCTCGAGAGCCTGCTGTACGGCAGGCCGACGGTGCTCCTGATCTGGGATCGCCGGGTGTTCGGCTCCCCGGACGTGGTTGCCGAAGTGATCAGGGCCAGCGATCTCCTCGAGGGCGGTCCCGGCCAGGTCCTGTGGGTCACCCCCGAACCGGATTCCGAGTCGCTTCAGTCCTTCGTGCGCGAGTCCGGGCTGGACCTGCCTCTGTACCACGATCAGGGCTCCGAACTGGCAATCCAGCTCGGCGACTGGGGCATGCGGGGTTATATCGTAATCGATGGGGCCGGACGGATCCGGGCCCGTACTCATAGCCTGATGGAGGCCGTCAGGCATCTCGAGGTCCTTCGCCTGGGATCTCGCAACACGGCCTGAGTCGGCGCGCCGTCCCGGCGCGCCTGGACCAGCTGAACCGGTCGTGGCCCCACGACCGGCCGTTGTTCCCTGGCCGTTCCTATTTCCGGCCTCGCCATTCCGTGACGGAGGTATGTATGCGTCCCAGCAAGCTGGTCACCCGATCGGCCGTGGTATTCGGCCTGCTCGTTCTCACGCCGGTCACGTTCAGTGCCGACGGGGGCATCCAGGACAACCAGGCGTGCTCGAGGGAGAAGGACCCCGACTGCGTGCGTGAGATCGACTCGGTGTGCACCGCCGGTACACAGCCGGTCCTGAACTACTACACGAAGAGGGAGGGCAGTTGAGTCCGCTGCTGAGGGTTCCGCTCGGTGGAGCGGCCTTCATCGCCTGGATGGGGTTGGCGTTCGGGTCGCACACGCCTGCGCCACCTGCGCCGCCCGACGACGACCTGGGGCCGGCGTCGGTGAGCAGCGTCTCGCCGGCGGGGAGCCTGGTGTACGATAGTGGTGTCCTGGCGATGCCCACTCAGATCGCGGTCGCGAACGATCGCATCGCCCTCGTCGACGGTTTCGCCGAGAATCCGATCCACGTCCTGGACGCGGGGGGCCGCTACCTGGCCGGGTTGGGCAGGACCGGTGAGGGGCCGGGTGAGTTCCAAGGCCCGCGATCCCTCGAGCCGACTGCGGATGGCGGAGGATTCTGGGTGTTTGATGCCGCGCTGTCGCGTCTGACCCTGGTCGAACCGGATCGGTGGGAGTCGATGCCGGCGTCCGCGCGGGTGACCCTGTCTGTCCGCGGGCCGGCTTTCGTAACAAACCTCGTACGCCGCGGCGACGACGGGTTCCTCGCGGCCGGGTTCTTCGGCGAGGGGCGCCTGGGACATTTCACGGCCGAAGGGAAATACGAAGGTGCTTCTGGTGCGATCCCGACTTCAGAGATCGAGGCGCCACCCGAGCTGCTGCAACACGCGTATCGTGGCAACCTGAAGGCCGATCCTGCCGGTACGCGGCTCGTGTTCGCGAACCGGCATGCGGGTTTCCTGGAGGTGTTCTCATCCAGCGGAGAGTTGCTCCGGCGTATCGAGGGGCCTTTCGCCTTCGAGCCGGTATTCGGCGTGAAAACGGGTGAGCGGGGACCCAGCCTCACCACGGGAGAGGATCTTCGCTTCGGCTACGTGGACGTCGCCACCACGAGCGACCGGATCTACGCGCTGTTCTCTGGCCGGACCCGGGCCGGCCACCCGGGCGAGGCGGTGTATGGCCGTGACGTCCACGTCTTCGATTGGGACGGCACGCTGCGTTCGGTGATGCACCTCGATGCGGATGCCATGGCAATCGCCGTGGATTCGCGCAGGGATCGCCTGCTCGTGGTGCGCCACCTTCCGACACCCGCCGTGCTGTCGTATCAGCTGTCGCCCGGGCAGTTCCTGGAGGCGGAAACCAGGCAGGCGGATTAAGTGACCGTTGAGGCGCGGTGCGGTGGCCGGTACATTCGGCCACCGTGACCACGCCGACCCGTGCCATTCAGTTCCCGTTCGAGACGCGACAACTCGACAACGGTCTGAGAGTGATCCTGCAACCGGATCGCTCCAGCCCTGTCGTCGCCGTGCATGTGATGTATCACGTCGGGTCGAAGAACGAGCGTCCTGGCGGCACCGGATTCGCGCACCTGTTCGAGCACCTGCTGTTCCAGGGTTCTGAGCATGTCGGCGAGGCCGAGCACTTCCGACTCATCCAGGAAGCGGGCGGCACCCTCAACGGCTCGACGTGGTTCGACCGGACCAACTACTTCGAGACCGTTCCCTCGCACCAACTGGATCTGGCGCTGTGGCTCGAAGCGGATCGGATGGGCTGGTTCCTGCCGTCCATCACGCAGGCCAAGCTCGACAACCAGCGCGACGTGGTGAAGAACGAGCGCCGTCAGTCCTACGAGAACCGACCCTACGGGTTGGCCACGGAGACGGTGCTGCACCATGCCTTCCCGGCGGGGCATCCCTACCGCCACCCGACCATCGGATACATGGAGGACATCGACCGGGCGAACCTCGAGGACGTCAGGCGCTTCTTCCGGACGTGGTACTGCCCCGGGAACGCCGTGCTCGTCTTGTGCGGAGACTTCGAGGTGGAAGACGCCATGCGCCGGGTGAATCGGTTCTTCGGCGAGATCTCGTGGGGCGACGTTCCGGTGCGTCCGGCTGAGGTTCCGCCCTCAGACGGCGGGTCACAGCTCGTCCGCCTCGAAGATGGGGTGAGTGTTCCGCGCGTTTACATGATGTACGACGCACCATCGTTCCGCTCCGCCGAGTACGAGACCTCGGCGTTGATCGCGTCGGTCCTCGCCGGAGGGCGATCTTCACGCCTGTACCAGGAACTGGTGTACGAACAGCGCATTGCGGCCGATGTTCATGCCTACGTATGGCCGCTCGAGGATGTCGGCATGTTGTGGGTGGTGGCGACGGCACGGCCCGGAGTGGACGCAGAGTCTCTAAGGAAGGGTCTGGACGAGACCATTTCCAGGTTCGCCGATCATCCGGCCGGCGACGACGAGGTCTCCGGTGCTCGTCGTCGCGCCCGTCGCCAGCTGTTGCTTCAGTTCGAGAGCGTGGGCGGAAGAGCCAGTGCGCTGGCGCATGCAGCCGTCCTGCGGGGCGAGCCCGAATACGTGAACGCATCGTTCGATCGATACGGCGCCGTGGAGCCGGCGGACCTGAGGGCCCTTGCCACGCGAGTCCTCGCGGAGGAACGCCGTACCGTAGTGGAAGTGGTCCCGCCCGAGTCGTCGCAGGCGTCCGAACCGCCGCCCGGGACTGATCCATGAGCCTGGATCGCTCGCGCCCTCCCGAGGCCGGCCCGGCACGGCCCCTGTCGATTCCGCGACCCGATCGCCACCGGCTCCCGAACGGATTGACGGTGGCCGCGGTGCGTCGCCCCCGGCTCCCGGAGGCGACCCTCGCCCTGGTGCTGCCCGCTGGTGCGGACTCGATGGGCCCGGAGCGGGCGGGCCTGGCCTCTCTCGTGGCGAAGGTCCTTCCCGAGGGTTCGTCCGGGAAGACCTCGCGTGAAATGGCCACGATGCTGGATGGCCTGGGCGTCCATCTCGGGGTGACGGTCGGGTATGACTCCATGATGCTCCGCCTTCACACGCTGTCCGGTCAGCTCGAGCCCGCCCTCGGAGTCCTGGCGTCCGTGGCGCTCGCGCCGGACTTCCTGCCGGACGAGGTGGACCGGTGTCGCGACGAGCGGCTCGACGCGATCCGGCGGATGAGGGACGAGCCCGCGGAGGTGGCGGCCGATGTCATGGCCCAGCTCCTGTACGGGGATCATCCGTATGGACGACTCACTCGCGGTCGCGAGGGATCGGTCGAACGACTGGACCGCGCCGACCTGGTCGAGTTCCATGCGCGCCGCTTCAGCCCCCGGGTGGCCACTCTCGTGGCGTGCGGTGACCTGCCCGACGACTTCAACGACCTTGTGACGGCCTGTTTCGGCGGCTGGCGTGGCGTGGAAGTGGACCACCGTCCTCCGGACACGGTTCCGGACGTAGCGAGTCCGGGCATCGTGCTCGTGGATCGCCCGGGAAGTGGCCAATCCGAAATCCGGATCGGGGGTATCGGACTCAATCGGGGAGATCCAGACGAACCCGCCGCCCGGGTGACCAACGCGATCCTCGGGGGGCTGTTCAACTCGCGACTCAACATGAACCTGCGCGAGGACAAGGGATGGACCTACGGAGCCCGGTCCGCGCTTTCACTTCGGCGTGCCAGGGGTCCGTGGAGTCTGCGGGCCGCGGTCGAGACCGCGGTGACGGGTGCGGCCGTCCGGGAGATGCTCCAGGAGGTCCAGGCGATGCGGGAATCGCTTCCTTCCGACGGCGAGATGCTGACGGCCGCCGGCGCTCTGACCCGATCGCTGCCGCTTCGGTTCGAGACGAACTCGCAGGTCGCGGGCACGATCGCCGAGCAGGTGATCTACGGGCTGCCGGATGACTACTGGTCCACGTTCCCGGGCCGGATCGGAGGAGTTTCGAGGGACAGCGTCAGGGACATTGCCGCGCGGATGCTGGATCCTGAGGGACTGGCGGTCCTGGTCGTCGGAGACGCCGACGTGGTGCTGCCGGACCTCGAGAACCTGGGTCCGGTCACGCTGGGCGACGTGCCTTGAGCTTCGGTATGTTTTCGGTTATTTTGCCCTGGTGTCTGCGGTGACCGATTGAACGAATCTGAGACGAAATCCGGGACCTCGGGTCTGAGGTCAAGCCGTTCCGTGTACCGGGGCCGGATACTGGACGTTCGAGAGGACATCGTGCGGTTCCCGAACGGGAGCGAGGGGATCCTCGAGATCGTTCGGCACCGCGGTGCGGCTGCGGTTCTCCCACTGTACGGGCCGGAGGACTGTGAGCATGGAACGGGTCCGGACGTGGTCCTGTTGAGTCAGTACAGGTACGCGTCGGGCGGCACGCTGTGGGAAGCGCCGGCGGGCAAGCTGGACGAGGGGGAAGCCCCGGAAGTCTGTGCGTACCGGGAGCTGGAGGAGGAGGCGGGGATAAAGGCCAGCCGGCTGATTCCGCTCACCACCCTCCTCACGACGCCGGGCTTCTCGGACGAGCGGGTTCATCTCTTCCTGGCCACTGGCCTGGAGGACGGTCACCAGGCGCTCGAGGAGCACGAGGTCATCGAGTGCCACAGGATGCCCCTTTCGAGGGCGGTGGAAATGGTCCTGTCCGGTGACATCGTGGACGGAAAGACCGTCAGTTTACTGCTGATGGCAGCGGTCGCACCCGATCTGTGGGGCGGATGACCGGTCATTCGGCGGGCGCGGAGCAACAATCGCGGACTGGCAGGTGTCAGAAGGACAGGGGAAGAGATCTGCTCCGGTGTTGACTGCGCCGGGAGACTCATAGAAGACAGGCGATAGCGGAGTGACCGCGAGGGTGCCAACCAGGTTCGGCACCGATCGAACGGTTGCTTGCGGGCGGGGAAGCCGGGGAAGCCGGGGAACGCGGGAGAACGAAATGCTGAACGCGACAGAGTCCAGACGGCTCGAAGGTTCCGAATCGCGCGTCGATGAGCGGACGCTGCGGGCGAACCTCAAGGAGCTGGATGACGCAGCGTTGGTAGCGGAGTACCTGGACGGCCGACGGCAAGCCTTCCACGAGCTCGCGGAACGCTATCACACCCGTCTGCTGAACTTCATCTACCGGACGATCGGAGACCGCGATCGTGCTGAAGACCTGGTCCAGGAGACGTTCGTACGCGTGTACCGTCACCTGCACCGGTTCGATCCGACCAAGAAGTTCTCGACGTGGATCTACACGATCGCGAGCAACCTGGCGAAGAACGAGTTGCGCAATCGGTCGCGCAATCCGCTGGTTCTGTTCCAGGCGATCAAGAAGCACTGGGAAGCAGACCACCGACCCCTGCAGTGGGAAGACAGCTCCTACTCGCCGGATGACCTGTTCCGCAAGCGACACCTGCGGGAGCAGGTCGAGAAGGCCGTGGCCGAGCTGCCGGAGCACCACCGGGTCGTGTTCGTCCTGCGCGAGATGGAGGGCAAGACGTACGAGGAGATTTCGGAGATCACCGGAGTCACCCTGGGTACGGTAAAGTCACGTCTGAATCGGGCCCGGAACAAGTTCGCCCTCATCATTGGCCCCATGCTGGAATAGTCACGCATGAACACGGCGGAAGTACTCAGAGAGGCGGCCACCTGGCCGCCTCTCCGACATCCGGCAACCTGCGGGAACAACCTCTCGACACGCGCGTAGTATTCGCACGCTGGAGGCAATCGACCCGTTCAGGGTCGTTGGGGCGCTAACGAACGAGATCTGGTAATCGCTATGTCGTGCGATCAATTCATTGAACGGTACACGGACTTCCGGGATGGTCTCCTGGATACCGAGGCTGAGGCGGAGGCCGAGACGCACCTGGCCGCCTGCCCGTGCTGTGCCCGCTACGATCGAGTGATGCGGCGTGGTCTGGAGCTCCTGTCGGATATCCCCCTGCCCGAGAGTTCCGACGACTTCATGCCCCGGCTGCGCCACCGGTTGTACAACGTGGACTGCGGCGTACCCGATGGGCGCAGGAGCTTCGGCGGGAGCGCCGCCCTGATCGGAGTGGCGGCAGTGGGTCTGTTGGCCCTTTTCTGGCTCCCTTTCGCGGCAAGCGTGCCCCTGGAGATGGAGCTTCCGGCGGTGTCTGCGCAGTTCCCCCCGGAGGGGTCCATGGAGCCGCCGTCGCTCTTCCGCAGCGGTCCGTTCGTGACTACCCTCCTGCTCGAGGACGAATCGCACCTGGACGGATATCTCACGGAGTTCGAGTGGCCGCCTCTTCCGCAGTCGCATTCCGCTGTCGCCATCGAAGCTTCCTACCTCAGGTCGGAGCCCGCGCTCTTCAACCGCTGAGTTCTGCGATGCGAATGGACAGCGGAGTCCCGCGGCGGGGGATCGCTTGAGCCTCGCGGCAGATCGTAGTCTTCGCAGTCTCGTCGATCGGGGCGATGTCGAAGGCGTGTTCTTCTTTCACGGCGATGCGGAGCGGCTGCGCGACGATGCCGCCCGTGCCCTCGTCGAAGCGGCGATCGATCCAGCCACCCGTGATTTCAATCTCGATACCTATCGAGCCTCCGAGGTCAGCTCCGAAGCCCTCGCGGCATCGCTGGCGATGCCGCCCGTGATGGCTCCCCGGCGGGTGGTAGCCCTGTTTGGCGCCGAGCGCCTGACCCCGACTGGATGTGGTGTCGTCGAGAAGGTGCTCGAGCGAACACCGCCCGAACTCACGCTGGTGGTGACGGCGACGATTCCCAAGGGATCTCGCAAGGCCTTCTATCGGAAGATGAAGCAGGGGGCGGTGGCGCTGGAGTGGGCCGCCCCGCGCGACGCCGAGATTCCTGGCTGGCTGATCGAGCGGGCTACCGAGAAGCACGGAATCTCCCTGGAGACCCGCGCCGCCGAGGCCCTGGCCGCGGCGGTGGGCGCGGACCTTGGATTGCTGGAGGCCGAGCTCGAGAAGCTGGCCTCCACCGGGGACGGTGCGCCGGTGACGATCGAGCGGATCGCCGAACTGGTGCCCAATGTCCGACAGATCAACCGGTGGGTGTGGCTCGACTCGGTCGCCGAACGCGACTACCGCACCGCCCTGAAGGACTTGCCGACCCTTCTCTCGGCTCCTGATTCCAGCGCCGTGGGACTGATCAACGCGATGACGGATCACCACGTGCTTCTCGGAATCGCGGCCGAGGGAGGCGCCTCCCTGCTCGAGCGCACTCTGGGCGAGGTGGGTAAGCCATACCTGAAGTTCAAGGTCCGCACGTTCGCAAACCAGTCTCGGCGTTGGAGCGGGGCGGAGATCGACCGGGCGCTTCGGCTCCTCAGGCGGGCGGATGGAAGGTCAAAGACCACGGGTGGTCGCGATGAGGCCGTTCTGGAGGAACTCCTGCTCGGATTGCAGGCTCTGAAGGCGGAGGGGCGAACGTGACTCGGATCGGCTTCACGGAACTCTCCCGGACCGGGCGGCGATCGGCCAGCTGGACGGTCCTGCTCCTGGTTGTGGGTGCCGGCCTGGCGCCTTCCGCGGCCGGGCAGTCCAGCCCGGTCCTCGACGCGGTAGAGCGCTCCGCCGACCTGGGAGAGGCGGGCGAGGCTCGGCGGTTGCTGGCGGACTGGTTCGCCTCGCCGGAGGCCTCCGACCGGGGAGCCGACGTCGAGCGGGCCCGCTTCCTCAGGGCGCGGCTGACGTCGGACCTGGACTCGGCCCGGGTGGACTACCTGTGGGTGGCCGTGCGGGCCGACGACCGCTATGGCGCCGCGGCGTGGCTCAGGTTGGCCCAGTTGTATGTCGCCGAGGGGCGTCTCGACCGTGCGGAGGAGGCCCTCTCGAGGATGCGAGCCGACTTTCCCGGCAGCTCGCTGACCTTCACCTCCTGGTTGTGGACCGGCAACGTGCGTTCCGCCGCGGGAGACCCCGCGGGTGCGTGTGCCGCGTGGGATACCGCCGTTTCGCTGCAGGGGAGTCCCGCCACGCAGTCAGACCGGGAACTCGTCCGGTCGGCGCTGGAGGGCTGTCGCGATCCCCGGGAACCTTCGGTCTCCACCGAGTCGTTCTCCGTGCAGCTGGGGGCCTTCGGCTCGAGAGAAACGGCCGAGGAGCTTCGAAATCGTGTGGTCTCCTCGGGGGCGACGGCGCGCGTCGTTGCGCCCGTGGATCCGGACCGGCTGTATCGGGTTCGCTCGGGCCGATTCGCCGGTCGCGAGGAAGCGGCTCGTCACGCGGTACGTCTCGCGGAGGCAGGCTTCGAGAGCATCGTGGTTCCGGGGGAGCCGTGAGCCGGACCGCGGCGAATACGCCGCTCATCCAGCAGTATCTGGACGTGAAGGCGCGTCACCCGGACTCGATCCTGTTCTTCAGAGTCGGTGACTTCTACGAGATGTTCTTCGAGGACGCCGAGGAGGGAAGTCGTCTGCTCGGCATCACCCTGACCTCGCGGAACAACGGTGGTTCGGGCCACGTACCCCTGGCCGGAGTTCCCGCCAAGGCGATCGACGACTACCTGCCCAGGCTCGTGCGTCAGGGCCGGCGGGTCGCCATCTGCGAGCAGGTCGAGGATCCCGCGGAGGCGGAAGGGATCGTCCGCCGTGAAGTCACCGAGATCGTCACGCCAGGGGCCACCCTCGAGGATTCACTCCTCAACGCCGGGCGGAACAACTTCGTAGCGGCCGTGGTGGGAACCGATCCGGTAGCCATCGCGACCGCGGATCTCTCCACCGGCGAAGTCGAGGTGAGGGAGTGTCGACCGGGCGCCGTGGCCGACGAACTCACACGGCTCGAGCCGGCTGAAGTGGTAACGGCCTCGGAGTCCGCGGCGCTTCCCGGGGGTCCGTGGATGGTTACCGAGCGCGAGGCCTGGCGCTTCGCTCCGGACGTGTCCGCCGAGGTGATAAAAAGACTGTATCGCGTACGGGACGTGGCGGGATTCGGACTCGACGCCGGCGAGAACCCGCACATGCTGGGCGCCGTCGGTGCTGTCCTGGGGTACCTGGAGGAGGTGCGACCGGGCGGTACGGGACACCTCAAGTCCCCTCGCGTGGAGCGGTCCGGCCACTATCTGCACCTGGACGAAATGACGCGGCGGAACCTGGAGGTGGTCGAGCCGATTCGCGGTGACGCGGACGCGACCCTGCTGCACGTGCTGGATCGCACGCTCACGCCGATGGGGCGCCGGATGCTGAGACGTCGCCTGCTCGCTCCCCTCGTGGATCTTCCGGAAATCGAGGCCAGGCTCGAGGCAGTTGCGGAGATGCATGCGTCGTCCGGTGACCGGCGCGCGATGCGCGAGGCGCTCCGTCACGTTCAGGACCTTGAGCGTCTCGCGGCGAAGATCTCCGCCGGGCGGGTCAATCCCCGCGAGCTCCTCGCTCTCGTCCGTTCATTGAGCGCGCTTCCGGCGATACTCGACGCGGCAGGCGACCCTGCTGCGGCCCGGTTGAAGGACATTCTCAGCGAATTCGACGTGTTGGACGACGTGCGCGAGGCCGTCGAGGGGGCGATCGATCCGGAGGCGCCGGTCCTGCTCTCGGCCGGAGGGGTCATACGACCGGGCTACTCGGCCGAACTCGATGAGATTCGCGCCCTGCGCGACGGCGCCGTGGACTGGATCGCCGGATTGCAGGCCAGCGAGAGAGCGAGCACCGGAATCGAAAGCCTCAAGATCGGCTACAACAAGGTCTTCGGATACTACATCGAGGTCACCCGCAGCAACCTGGCGCGAGTACCCGACCGCTATATCCGGAAGCAGACGCTCTCGAACGCCGAACGCTATGTGACTCCCGAGCTGAAAGAGGGTGAAGAGAAGATCCTGGACGCCGAGACCGGGATCGCCGCTCTCGAAGCGCGCCTGTTCACGGCCCTCAGGGAGTCGCTCGAATCGGCCACCACGCGGCTGCAGGACACGGCAGAGCGCGTCGCGAAACTGGACGTCCATGCGGCGCTCGCCGACGTCGCGGAGAGAAACGGCTACGTGCGGCCGCAAATGAGCACGGAATTCGGACTGGAAATCCGGGCGGGCCGGCACCCGGTGGTCGAGCAGATGATCGCCCGCGAAGACTTCATCCCGAACGATGTGGAGCTTGACCGCGACGCATTCGCGATGATCCTGACCGGTCCCAACATGGCCGGTAAGTCCACGGTGCTGCGCCAGGTGGGCCTGATCGCGCTCATGGCCCAGAGCGGTTCATTCGTACCCGCCGATTCGGCCAGGCTCGGGATATGTGACCGTATCTTCACCCGGGTCGGAGCCTCCGACAGCCTGGCGCGAGGCCAGAGCACGTTCATGGTCGAGATGACCGAGACGGCCGCCATCCTGAGCGGGGCTACCGACCGGAGCCTGATTCTCCTGGACGAAATCGGTCGCGGTACATCGACGTACGACGGGGTCGCGATCGCCTGGGCCGTCACGGAGTTCATCCACGACCGGATCGGGGCTCGGACTATCTTCGCCACTCACTACCACGAGCTGGTGGAGCTGGCCGACAAGCTCGCGGGCGTCACGGCGTGGAACGTGGCGGTGCGAGAGACGGGCGAGGACATCGTCTTCCTTCGGCGTTTGGAGCCCGGAGGCTGCGACCGCTCGTACGGTGTGCACGTCGCCCGACTCGCCGGCGTCCCTCGCGAGGTCATTCAGCGGGCATTTACCGTGCTGCATGAACTGGAGGACGGTCCCGGGGGCGGCACGCGGCTCAGCCACCTGGGCGAGCGTGAGCGAGGCCAGCTCACACTGTTCGACCTGAGACCGTCACGCCTGGCGGAAAGGCTCTCGGAGCTGGACACCGAGCGGATGACGCCCATCGAGGCTCTCGTGGCGCTGGAAGAACTTTGCCGCCTGGCGGACGAGGAGGGACCGTGAGATCGGCACTCTCCCTAGCGCTCCTCTTTGCCGTGGTCGGCTGTGCGGACACGGTGAACCCGACCGCGGGAGGGCTCAGGATCGGGGTTCAGAACGCCCCCCTCAAGCCGCCGGTGCGTGTGGACTCACTGCACCCGTTCGAGTACCCGGCGTCGGCCTGGTCGTATGGAGCCAGCGGCACCACCGTTCTGAAGATCCTGATCTCTGAGACCGGCTCGGTGGATTCCGCCTTCGTGCTGCAGTCCAGCGGCGATCCGGCGCTGGACTCGGCGGCGATCGTGAACTCCCGGCGCCTGGTGTGGGAGCCGGCAGAACAGGGAGGTCGCCCGATTCCGATCTGGGGACGCCTGCCCGTCATATATCCGAGACCGGAGGAGCGTCCCGATGAGCCATAGGCCGCATCCCAAACCGTACGACGACGTACTCCAGACCATCGGATGGACTCCGCTGATCCGTCTGAACAGGGTCACCGACGGAGCGCGCACGCCGGTGTACGTGAAGGCCGAGTCGTTCAACCCGGGCGGTTCGGTGAAAGACCGGATTGGCGTGGCCCTGATCGAGGCGGCCGAGAAGGATGGCCTGCTTCAGCCCGGTGGCACGATCGTCGAAGGCACCTCGGGTAACACGGGAATCGGACTGGCCGTGGCGGCGGCCGTTAAGGGCTATCGGTGCGTGTTCACCATTCCCGACAAGATGAGCGTTGAGAAGGTGCGTCTGCTGCGGGCGTTCGGCGCAGAGGTCATCGTCACGCCGACCGTGGAGCCGGATCATCCGGAGTACTACGGGACGGTCGCGCGGCGCATCGCCGATGAGACCCCGAACGCGTACCTGGCGGACCAGTTCTACAACCCGGTCAACCCCGAGGCGCACTACCTGACCACCGGTCCCGAGATCTGGGAGCAGACCGACGGTCGCGTGACCCACTTCGTGGCCTCTCCCGGCACGGGCGGGACCATCAGCGGTATCGCGCGCTACCTGAAGGAGAGGAATCCGGCCGTTCGAGTGATCGGGGGCGACCCCGAGGGGTCGGTGTTCACCGGGTATTCCGAGACGGGCGAGGTCGGAGAAGGGGCTCCGTACAAGGTCGAGGGCATCGGGAACGACAAGCTCCCCGGAACACTTCACTTCGAGTGGATCGACGAGTTCCGCACGGTGGATGACCATACGTCCTTCGCGATGGCGCGCCGCATTACGCGAGAAGAAGGTCTGTTTGTCGGCGGGTCCACGGGACTGATCGTGCACATCGCGGCGGAAGTGGCCCGCGAGGTGGACGATCCCGAGGCGTGCATCGTGGCTATCCTGTGCGACACCGGCGAACGCTATCTGTCCAAGGTGTTCAACGACGAGTGGCTCGAGGAGAACGGGTTGGGTGACCTGGTGGACCGGGCCCCCGAGCGCGGGGCAGGAGAATGAGTGAGCCGATGAAGGTGGCCGTCGTCCTCGGGGGGACCAACGAGGAGCGCAACGTGTCGCTCGCCACCGGCCGGGCCGTGGTGGCTGCGCTTCGCGAGCGGGGTCACGAGGTCGTGGCGGTGGACCCCGCCCACGGGGCGGTACCGCCTGAGGAAGAGTCGAGGATGCTGGGTGGAGCCGTAGGTGCGGATCCCCCCGGGATCGAGGAGCTGGCCAGGCTCGGCAGTTCGGCGGTCGGAGCCGCCCTTGCGGACCTGCCGGCGGTGCGGCGGGCCGACGTCGTGTTCCTCGCGCTGCACGGCGAGTTCGGGGAGGATGGCACGGTGCAGGGTCTGCTGGACCTGGCCGGGATCGCGTACACGGGTAGCGGGTGCCTTGGAAGCGCCGCGGCTTTCGACAAGCGGATTTCCAAGGAACTGTTCGTGTACGCGGGGGTGCCGACGCCGAAGTGGACGGAAACCTCGGCGTCCCCCCGGGAGATCGTCGAGGCGCTGGGCCTTCCGCTGGTCGTGAAGCCGGCGTCCGGAGGGTCTACGGTCGGCCTCACCATCGTGCGGGCGGAAGCCGAGGTGAAGCCGGCGATGGAACTGGCGGCTCGCTACGACGATGACGTCCTGTGCGAGGAGTTCATCCCCGGGCGCGAGCTCACGGTGGCCGTGCTCGAAGGCGAGGCTCTGCCGCCCGTGGAGATCATCCCGAGTCACGAGATCTACGACTACGAGTGCAAGTACTCCGAGGGCCTGTCGCGGTACGAGGCACCGGCCAATCTGTCCGCCGCCGAGACCGGGCGGCTCCAGGACCTGGCCGTGCTTGCCTATCGGGCCCTTCGGCAGGATTCCTACAGTCGGGTGGACTTCAGGCGGAGAGAGGACGGATCGTTCTCGTGCCTCGAGGCCAACAGCCTTCCCGGGCTCACATCCACGAGCCTGGTGCCCAAGGCCGCGGCCGCTGCGGGAATCGGATTCCCCGAGTTGTGTGAGCGGATCGCGCGTTCGGCCATGCGGCAAGCAGGCGGAGTAGACCGCGGCTGATGGGATTCTCCGACCGCAACTACGATTCTCGGCGCCCGACAGGCGGTGGCTGGCAAGGGCCGGGTGGCTGGCGAGGGCGCGACGGCGGGTACGGTGGGCCTCCCGGCGGGGGCGGTCTGTTCGGCAACTCTCTCACTCCCTGGGTCAAACGGCTGCTGGTCGCGAACTTCGCGCTCTTCGTCCTGATCAGCGTGTTGGGTCTGATACCGTTCCGATGGGCCGTCGATACGCTTGGCTTCTCCACACCCGACCTGCTCCGTCACCCGTGGTCCTTGGTGACCTACATGTTCGTGCACGCGAACGGGTTCGGGCACGTGTTCTTCAACATGCTGATCCTGTTCTTCTTCGGTCCGCCGCTCGAGCGGACCTGGGGAGGGCGGGAGTTCCTGAAGTTCTACCTGCTGTGCGGTGTCGGAGCCGCCCTGACCTCGGTGCTGCTCTACCGGTGGATCGGGCCGGTATCGGTCATCGGGGCCTCGGGCGCTCTGATGGGCGTGATGCTGGCGTTCGCCATGAAATGGCCGGATGCGCGCGTGCTCCTGTGGTTCATCATTCCCGTCAAGGTGAAGTATCTCGTCGGGGTCATCATCGTCCTCGACCTGCTGGCCACTCGATCCGCACTCGGAGGCGACATGGGTGGTGGCGTAGCCACTTGGGCTCACCTCGGCGGGGCAGCCACCGCGTGGATTTACCTGCGGTATGGCGACCGGATCGAAGCCAGGCTGCGTCGAATGAACCCGCGTCGGGCGAAGCTGGGTGTAGAGCAGGGAAGGCCCGCGGCCGACCGGACGCGGACGGCCGACAAGAGGCGAAAGAGCCGCCCGGTGGACGGAGACGCCCTGGACGAAGTCGACCGGATCCTGGACAAGATCCGGGACTCGGGAATCGAGTCTCTGAGCGCGAAAGAGCGAGCGTATCTGGACGACATGAGTCGTCGCTATCGCGGCTCGGAGTGACGTCAGCGCCGCCCCTTTCCAGCGGGCGGCGTCTTTTCTACTATGTGGCCCCCCACTACAGGGTGGAGGCCGTTGGACGTAACCCCTGACAGGAGGTGAGGTGCGATGGGTACCGAGTACGGTTCCTCCGACATCAGAAATATCGCAGTTCTCGGTCATGGCGGCAGCGGAAAGACGACGCTCGTGGACGCCATGTGCTTCATAGCCGGTTCCACCACGCGGCGTGGTTCGGTCGAGAACGGCACCGCGCACACCGATTTCACTCCGGAAGAACACGATCATGGCATTTCCATCAACCTGGCCATGGCGCGAGCCGAGTGGATGGGCGCCAAGATCAACCTGATCGACACTCCCGGATACCTGGATTTCTTCGGTGAGGTGGAGGCCGCGGTTCGGGTCGTGGACGGTGGCCTGGTGGTCGTGAGCGCCACGAACGGTGTGGAGGTAGGTACGGAGCGCGTGTGGGCGGCCTGCAGCAAGCGTTCCCTGCCAAGGATGTTCTTCGTGTCGATGATGGACCGGGAGAACGCCAGCTTCGAGAAGTGTTTCAACCAGATCCGTGACACGCTGTCCGCAGAGGCGATCCCTGTCGAGGTGCCGATCGGCACCGGCGACAGCTTCAGGGGCATCGTGAACCTGTTCTCGAACAAGGCGCACATCTACAAGGGCGGCTCTTCGAAAGGCGAGTACGAGGAGACCGAGATTCCGGGTGAGTTGCTGGAAACGGTCGAGCAATACCGGGAACAGCTGATCGAGACCATTGCCGCCACCGACGACGAGCTCCTCGAGGCCTATCTCGAGGGCGAGGAACTGGATCGCGAAAAGGTGCTGGCGGCCATGTCGGCGGCAATGTGGCGCGGCGAGCTGTTCCCGATCTTCTGCGGTTCGGGCGACAGCGCATACGGTGTTCGAGCCATCATGAACAAGCTGGTTGAACTCATGCCGTCGCCGGCCGACGCCGGCCCGGTCGAGGTCACGAGCGCGAAAGGTGAGATCACAGAGCTGAAGCCGTTGGACTCGGAGCCGCTCACGGCGTTGGTGTTCAAGACGACGCAGGAGCCGCGGGTGGGCGAGTTGACCTACTTCCGGGTGTTCTCCGGCTCCGTTCGCGGGGGCATCACCGCCTCCAATCCGAATCACTCGATCGATGAGCGCCTCACCCATCCGGCATCGCCCGATGGGGCGGACCGTTCGGAAGTCGAGGTTCTGCACGCAGGGGACATCGGGGTCGTCGCGAAGCTGAAGGACACGCACACGGGAGACACCCTTTGCGCGCAGGGCAAGGACTTCCGCCTGGCCCCCATCAACTGGCCGAAGCCGGACATCGCGATTGCCATCTTCCCGGCCTCGCGCGGCGAGGAAGACAAGCTGGCCAACGGCTTGAACCGGGTCCACGAGGAGGACCCGACGTTCATCGCCGCGTTCGATCCCGAGCTGGGCCAGACGATTGCCCGTGGACTCGGCGAGCTGCATCTGAACGTCGCGATGGAGCGTCTGAAGCGGAAATTCGGCGTGAACGTGGAGACCGAGCCGCCTCGCATCGCGTACCGTGAGACGATCACCAAGAAGGCCCAGGGCCAGGGCCGGTACAAGAAGCAGACCGGTGGCCGCGGCCAGTACGGGGACTGTTGGCTTCGTCTGGCGCCTCGCACTCGCGGAGAGGGCTTCGAGTTCGTCAGCAAGATCGTGGGCGGCGTGATCCCCAGTAAATTCGTGCCGGCCGTGGGCAAGGGGGTGCAGGAGGCCCTGAACCGAGGGATTCTCGCTGGCTACCCGGTGGTGGACGTTGCCGTGGAATGCTACGACGGGTCGTACCACGCGGTGGACAGTTCGGAACAGGCCTTCAAGGTCGCCGGATCGATGGCGTTTCAGAAGGTAGCCCGGGACGCCCGCCCGATCATCCTGGAGCCGATCCTGGACGTGGAAGTCCGAACGCCCGAGGAGTTCATGGGCGAGGTCATCGGCGACCTCAACCAGCGTCGCGGCCGCATCATGGGCATGGAGGCCGACGGACACTGGCAGGTCGTAAAGGCCAAGGTGCCGCAGTCGGAGATGTATCGTTACTCGACGGCGCTGCGTTCGCTGACGCAGGGCAAGGGCGCACATGCGCGCGATCTGTCTGGATACGAGCCGGCTCCGGCCGACGTGACCCAGAAGATCATCGCCGAGGCGGAGGCCCGGAAGGAAGAAGAGCACCGCTGATCGCGGTGCCCAGAGACGGAGTAGAGACGTTTGGCCGGACATAGCAAATGGTCCCAGATCAAGCGCCAGAAGGCGGTCAATGATCAGGCCCGGGGAAAAGTGTTCTCGAAGATGGGGAGGGAGCTCGCCGTAGCGGCCCGCCAGGGCGGCGGCGATCCCAACTTCAATCCACGGCTGCGAACGGCGATCGCCAACGCGAAGGCCGAGAACATGCCGCAGGCCAACATCGACCGTGCCGTTCAACGGGGCACGGGAGAGTTGCCGGGCATGGTGTTCGAGGAGACCACCTACGAGGGCTACGGCCCCGGCGGTGTGGCCATCTTCCTCGAGTGCGTGACGGACAACACGAACCGCACCGTAGCCGAGATCCGTCACATCATGAGCAAGGGTGGTGGCAACCTCGGACAGAACGGTTCGGTGGCATGGATGTTCGAGCGGAAAGGCCAGATCTACCTCGACGAGAAGCGCTACGACGAGGAAGTGGCGCTCGAGTCGGCGCTAGGGGCCGGAGCCGAGGACATGCGCACCGAGGACGGTGTCCACTACCTCACTACTTCGGTTGCCGATTTTCACGTGGTGCAGGACGCACTGCGCGAGCAGGGAGTCGAGTTCGAGGAGGCCGAGCTGGCGCTGATTCCCACCAACACCGTGAAGGTGGAGGGACGGGAGGCCGAGAAGCTGATCAAGCTGGTCACCGCGCTGGAAGAGCAGGACGACGTTCTGAAGCTCTACTCCAATTTCGAGGTGGATGACGAAGCGTTCGCGTCAGTCGAGGGCTGAGGTCGCCGGGCAGAACCCGGCGCCGCCCGGCCACCGCGTCAGATCTTCGTGAGAGTACTGGGGATCGATCCAGGATCCACGGCGACCGGGTACGGGGTGGTCGAAGGTCGCGGGACCGATGTCCGGCTCATCGAATGCGGAGTCATCCGCTCGCCCCGTAAGGGCGATCTGGCCGTTCGCCTCCTGCACATCTACAGTGACATACAGGCCGTGATCGAACGGTTGCAGCCGGACTGCATGGCGGTCGAGGGTGTGTTCTACCGGGAGAACCCCCGTACCGCGGTCGTGCTCGCGCACGCGCGAGGCGTGGCCCTGCTGGCCGGGGCGGAGCGCGGTCTGGTTGTGGCAGAGTACCCGCCGGCGGAGATCAAGAAGGCTGTCGTGGGGACGGGACGGGCGACCAAGACACAGGTGGGATTCATGGTACAGAAGCTCCTCGGACTGGCCGAGCCACCCCGACCGTCGGATGCCTCGGACGGCTGTGCCGCTGCCCTCTGTCACCTCATCATCGGTACGGGTCCGCTGGCGAAGCGCAGGGCGGAGCTATGATCAGCCGCATTCGGGGAGAGCTGACCGCCGTCCGCGGCGACCGGGTGGAGATCATGACGGTGGCCGGCGTGGGATACGAGGTCGTCGTCCCGTCCCGCGTGTTCGAGGGGCTGCCGCAGCCCGGCGGTGACGTCGACCTGCACACGGCCCTCGTCTCGCGGGACGACTCGCTGGAGTTGTTCGGTTTCGGAAGCTCGGTAGACCGGGAGCTCTTCCTCCGGCTGCAGAGCGCCTCCGGAGTCGGTCCTCGACTGGCGCTCGCCATCATCGGGACATTGCCTGCGAAGAGGATCGTGAGCGCCCTGAGGAGCAGGGCGCACGAGACCCTGCAGATGGTCAGCGGGGTGGGGCGGAAGACGGCCGAGCGGATGGCGCTGGAACTCGCGGACAAGCTTGAAGACCTGGCGGCCATGGCCGGCGCCGACCCCGCGGAGGAGCCTCTCGAGGGTGTGGCGGCAATCGAGGCACTCAGGGCCCTGGGGTATACGCATCTCGAGAGTGAGACCGCCCTGAGGACGGCGCGGCGGGAGATCGGTGGAGATGCCGAGACCGAGGAACTGATCCGCGCCGCGCTCAGGCACCTTTAGCAGGCTGTTAGATGGAACCTCTGGAGAGCCCGATGTCGGAACGCGTTGAAGTCACGACTCCCCGGCCGCTGGACGGCGAAGCGGGTCACGAGCGCGCGCTCCGCCCGGACCGGCTGGCGGAGTTCGTTGGACAGGAAAAGGTCAAGGAGGCGCTGGACGTATACATCCGCGCCGCCCTGCAGCGCCAGGAAGCCCTGGACCACACGCTGTTCTTCGGTCCGCCGGGCCTGGGCAAGACGACTCTCGCGATCCTGATGGCCCGCGAACTGGATGTGAACATCAAGATCACGTCGGGGCCGGTGCTCGAGAAGCCGGGTGATCTGGCCGGCCTCCTCACCAATCTCGAGCACGGCGACATCCTCTTCATCGATGAAATCCACCGATTGCGTCCCGTCATCGAGGAGTATCTCTATCCGGCGATGGAGGACTATCGGATCGAAATCAGGCTCAGCGAGGGGGCGAGGGCGCAGACGGTCTCGATGAAGATCGAGCAGTTCACGCTGGTGGGCGCCACGACCCGGTTCGGACTCCTCACCGCACCCATGCGGGCCCGCTTCGGGGTCATCGAGAGGCTGAACTACTACCCGGCCGAGGAACTCCACCAGATCGTCGAGCGCTCAGCAGAGATATTCGGAGTTTCGGTCGACCAGGAGGGAGCGGCTGAAATTGCTCGCCGGTCCCGGGGCACACCGCGGATCGCCAACCGGCTGCTGCGGCGGGTGCGGGACTACGCCCAGGTAAAGTCGGACGGCCGGATCGACGGGGATACGTCCCGTGCCGCCCTGGAGATGCTCAACGTCGACGAGTACGGCCTCGATGAAATGGACGCCCGGGTCCTGCGAGCCATCATCGAGAATTTCGGCGGCGGTCCGGTCGGCCTGGGCTCGCTGGCGGTGGCTGTCGGAGAAGACGCGAACACCCTTGAGGAGGTGTACGAACCGTACCTGATCCAGCACGGCTATCTGCATCGGACGGCGCGTGGCCGGGTGGCCACACCGAGAGCCTTCGAACGGTTCGGGTATGCGCTTCCGCCGGACGCGGCCTCGGCCCAGGCAGGACTGTTCGGGGATGACAGCTGAAGGCGGGCCCGCGCTTCTCACGGCCGATTTCGACTATCCACTGCCCGAGGACCTCGTAGCCAGCCATCCAGCGGATCGGCGGGACCACAGCCGCCTCCTGGTTCTCGATCGGCAGACCGGAGCCGTCTTGGATCGCACGTTCCCGGATCTCCTGCACTACCTCGCCGAGGGCGATGCGCTCGTCATCAACGACACACGCGTATTCCCGGCCCGTCTGCTCGGGCGCAAGCCGACCGGGGCCAGGGCCGAGATCCTCCTGCTTCGCCCGTTGCCGGAAGACGATGAAGGACGGGTCTGGCGGGCGCTCGTACGTCCGGGCGGCAAGCTGAAGCCCGGCCGGGTCGTGGACGTTGCGGACGGGTTCGCGGTGCGAGTCGAAGACTCTTTCGCGGACGGCAGCCGGCGAGTGCGGCTCGAGGGGGACGGAGATCCCTGGGAACTGGTCGAACGCCACGGAGAAGTCCCCCTGCCGCCATACATCCGACGTCCGGGAATCGCGGCGGATCGCGAGCGGTATCAGACGGTCTACGCACGCGAGCGTGGAAGCGTCGCCGCGCCGACGGCCGGACTTCACTTCACGACCGGCCTGATCGAGCAGATCGAGGCCCTCGGAGTGAGCGTAGTGCCCGTCACCCTGCATGTCGGTGTCGGCACGTTCCGGCCGGTGGACGCCGATCGGGTGGAGGATCACCGGATGCACTCGGAGTGGTACGACCTGTCCGAAGCGTCCGCCCGGCTCTTGAACCGCGTGCGTGATGCAGGCCGGCGGGTGTGGGCCGTGGGCACGACGTCCGCCAGAACCCTCGAGACGGCGGCCGCGGCGGACGGCTCGTTCGAAGCGACCGGAGGCTGGACGGACCTGTTCATTCATCCTCCCTACCGTTTCAAGGCGGTCGACGGACTGCTGACCAACTTCCATCTGCCCCGATCCAGCCTCCTGATGCTGGTTGCGGCCCTGGCCGGGCGGGAGCACGTGCTGGAGGCGTACCGTCACGCGGTCGAACAGCGTTACCGATTCTATTCGTACGGTGACGCCATGCTGGTGCTTTGATATGAGCGCGATGAGCGGGCGGTTCAGTATCGACGGAGTGGACGGCCGGGCACGCGCCGGCATGCTCACGCTGGATCGCGGCGAGGTGCGAACCCCCTGCTTCATGCCCGTGGGCACACAGGGCACGGTAAAATCGCTCACGCCCGAGGACCTGAGTTCGATCGGATCGCAGATCATACTGGCGAACACCTATCACCTGTACCTGCGTCCGGGCACCGAGGTGATGGAGGAGATGGGGGGGCTGCACCGGTTCATGCACTGGGACGGGCCCATCCTCACGGACTCGGGTGGATTCCAGGTGTTCTCCCTTGCCCGCATCAACCGGGTGGAAGACGAGGGCGTGACCTTCCAGAGCCACATCGACGGATCCCGCCACCTGCTGACGCCCGAACGGGCCGTGGAGATCCAGGCCATTCTCGGCTCGGATATCATGATGGCGCTGGACGAGTGTCCGCCCGGACAGGCGGACCGTCCGACGGCGCAGGAAGCCCTGGACCGGACCATCCTGTGGCTGGAGCGCTGTCGCTTGCGGCACGCCGACCTGGCGGCAGAGGGCGCCGCGCCGGGCCTCCTGTTCCCCATCATCCAGGGCGCCTCGTTCGGGGACCTGCGGATGGAGTCCCTGCAGCGGACCCTCGAATTGGGCGACTGGCCGGGTATGGGTATCGGAGGCCTGTCGGTCGGGGAGGCGAAGGACGTGACCCTGGAGATGCTCGAGGTCCTCGAGCCCGCCATACCCGCCTCGCTTCCCCGCTACCTGATGGGAGTCGGGTATCCGGAGGACCTGGTCGAGGCTGTCCGGCGCGGGATAGACATGTTCGATTGCGTGGCCCCGACCCGGAACGGTCGCAACGGAACGGCGTTCACCCGGGACGGACGATTGAACGTGAAGCGGGCCAACCTGGCTCGCGACGGACGGCCGCTGGATCCGGACTGCCGGTGCGAGTGCTGCCGGAACTATACCCGGGCCTATCTGCGCCACCTGTTCGTGGCGGACGAGCTCCTCGGGCTGAGGCTACTGTCTCTGCACAACCTGGCGTTTCTGATCGACCTGGCCGCCGAAGCGCGGGCGGCCGTACTGGCCTCCGAGTTCGACTCGTGGGCGGACGCGTGGCTGGAGCGATACCGGGCCTGATCCGTTAAGTTATGTGGCTGAACGAGACAACTGAACCACTGAAGGCTACGCCCGCTCGCCGCGGGAAAGGGCCACCAGGAGACGAACCGTGCTGATCCTTTCACTTATGCAGACGCCGGCGGCCGGGCCGAATCCGTTCGGCACAGTTTTCATGTTCGGCGCCATCTTCCTGATCTTCTACTTCCTGCTCATCCGGCCACAGCGGAAGCAGCAGAAGTCTCACGACGAGATGGTCAAGTCCCTGAGCCGCGGCGACGAAGTCGTCACCATCGGTGGCATCATCGGCAAGATCATCCATCTCACCGACGATCGCATGACGATCAAGACGGCCGATGAGACGCGGCTCGAGATCGAGCGGTCCAAGGTCGGGCGCAAGGCGGGCGGCCCGCAGGCTGAAGGCTGACGGCAGGCGGCGGGGAAGACGCGATTGAGGTGAGCGTGCGCGAGGTACGGTATCTGGGCGATCCCGTGTTGCGGGAGATGTGCCGTGAGGTGGAGGCGGTCGGTGACGACGTCCGCGCCCTGGTGGACGATCTGCTCGAGACCATGTACGCGGAAGACGGCATCGGGCTGGCGGCGCCCCAGATCGGGGTCCCGCTGCGGGTGTTCGTCTACGATGTGCGGGATGACGAAATCGAGCCTGGAGTTCTCGTGAATCCCCGCATCGTCGAGGCGACGGGCAAGCAGAAGGAAGTCGAGGGCTGCCTCAGCATACCGGGGCTGGACGAAGTCGTGGAGCGAAGCGGG
>Ga0272441_10004472_pt1 | contig 25265 bp, 58 predicted proteins | sample SSMProp6N_FD_193582 | JGI IMG/M metagenome (GOLD analysis project Ga0272441, IMG submission 193582) | Marine sediment archaeal communities from Little Sippewissett salt marsh, Falmouth, MA, United States - SSM-Prop-6N | ecosystem: Environmental > Aquatic > Marine > Wetlands > Sediment ...
TGGTCCACCAGTTTTTGGGACTGGAATCCTTTGTTTTGGTTGCTTAAACTTTTTCATGTTCATTTCAACGGGTTACGCAAGGTATAATTTGCCCATAGCACCCCACCAAAGAACAGGAATAGATGGGTGTACCATACATCAGAAAAAACGGCACTAAGGGCCATTGATGCTGAGTATATAACAAAACAGACAACAGACCACTTAAGAACAATTATTGTGTTTTCAAACCACCTTCGCTTTTTCACTTGATTACCACCTTGCACAATTCAATTGCTTCCTGCGGAGTGAAGCCCTCCGAAATAAGCACTAAGTACTTTTCCCTAAGTATCCTTGCCTGTATCCTGTTGTGTTCAATTATTATGTCGCTAAGCGCCCTTAGGTTGTCAAGGTCTTTCTTCATCTGTTCTAGATCAGGTTTCTTTGCATCTATTTTAAAATCGGCCATTGAAATTCGTTCGTCTTTTCTACTTCCCATCGTCCTCACCTTCTTCCTCATATCCACACCAAGCACAATATCCACTAGCCACTGCTGGTGCCCAATTTTCCCTTCCTCTGCTTGGTTCACACTTGAAACACCTTACAAGATACAGCTTCCCATCCTTGTCTCTGAAGTTAGGATGCCTATCTTGAATTGTTTTCTTTTGCTTCATCTGCTATGTTCCTGAATTACTTTAGAATTTTTCCACTGTCTTTTAGCGTTTGCTTGTCAACAATAGATTCTCCGCAACTTCCACACTCCCAAACAACATAATTTGGAATGTCAATTGTCCACTCTTTGTAAGTGAAGGTTTCAGTTCTTACCACACGTTTTAATTTTCCATTACCACAAATAGGACACGTATCGTTTTCTTTAATTATCATCCAACCACCACAGAACAAACATTAGCAATGCTAACCAAAAAATTTTAAACACAAAGACAATATCAACGGTTCCTGCTTCTTGAATCAACCACGCTAAAAGTGGATTGACTTCAGTTGCACCAAGCGATATCAGAAGTTTGGTCTGATACGCATCAAGAAGCGAATAGATTACAATTACAAGATACAGGAACCATTTTACCCACATTGCCTATTCCACCTTATGTAAAGGGAACGGGGATACCACTATTTCTGGTTCGATATATACAGGCCGTGGTGCATTTGTACTTGGGTCTATCATCATCAACCACGTTGCGCTTGACGATGTTGGCATAAACAACCCATTTGGGTCTGCCTGTGGCAATGTGCCGAAACTTCCACCATCATAATTGCTTTCATGTACAACCTTCTCTGGGTTTGTAAATTGAGCAGAAAATGGAATACCAAAACCAACGCATCTTCCAATAAAGAATAGTTTTCCCTGATAGTCGCTCTTAATATATGCGTAGCAAACCAAGTCTTCTCTATCACAAAGCTCGTAAATAAGCTTCATTAGCTTGCGCTGTTGAAAATTAACGATATTTGGCATTCCAACTTGTCTTTGGGCTTCACCCATGGCAAGGGCTGTTTGTTCTGCCTGTACCTTGTCTGCCGTGTTTTTTACAGCATTATCATCACATTCATTAACACCCATGCACATAAACAACATACCAACAAAACATAAACACACAAAAAATCTTTTCATAGTCTTACCTCCTTAAAATCCACGCATTGAAATTAAAAAGCTACGTAGTTGTTCAGCTTTTATTTTTGATTCATCAAATTCTGAAAATCTCATTATAATAATTTGGCGAATCGCTTCTTTGTTTTTACTATCAGCACTGTTGTATTCATCATAATATTTTGCAAGGTCTTGAATCTTTCCATGGACATATGATTGGGTTTGTTCAAATACTTCTCGTCTAATGTTTTCTTTTTTCGGTTCAAAAAACTTATAATATCCCAGTCCAAGAAGTCCTAGCAAAAAGACTCCAACAATGATGGTTATAATTACACCAACAGAAGCTCCTGCAATCTTAACCTTTTCGTTCATAATCCACCTCACGTTTTTAAATCGGCCCCCTATACAGACCTTCTTTTTTCATCCTTAGCGCCATTAGCTTAACCTGCCTATTGGTTTTGCCACGCTTAATCTGACGAAAACCCTTATTATTACTATGCCTTCTCGTTTTCATCTTCAACCTCCGACAAAATAATGTCACCTACCTTAATCGTTCGCATGCCCCTACGATACTTGCTGACTATTGTTATTCCACGTTCTTTTGCCCTTTTGCAGATATCGTCGTATTCTTCTTTTGTAAAGCCTTTTTCTTTTTCCATTTAGTTACACCATATCACACATTCAACACAATGTCAAGAATTTTCTAGCCACTTGATGTCTTTTTCTTGAAGGTTTTCTATCTTCCATCCAAATGACCATCCATACATTGGATTGACTGTAACGATTCTGCCAATTCTTTCATAGCCAAACGATGCTTTCTGAACTATTCCGAAATAGTCTTTTTCAGAAACGTCGAAGTCAATTATTTCCAACAGAATGTATTCTTTATTATTTGAACGAATATGCCTACTTGCTACCAATACCGTTCCTATGTCGTAAAGAACAAATTCAGTTCCCCTCTTTTTCTTCTTCGACTTGTGTAGATTTCTTATTTCATCGGTAGCTTTTGCCCTTACATCCCTGAATTTAGTTGATGATTCGTGGGCAATTCCCATATCGGTGTCTGTAATTGGGCTTTTCATAGCTCACCATGTAATTCCGCAGTTGCGCTTTTCAGCAAACAATCGTTTAAGTTCTGGGTATTCCTTAATAATTTCTTCTTCAAACGGACACTGCGCACAGCACCTGACCCTATTACTTTTTAGGTTTTTCTTGCATAGTCTATTTACAAAAACGTCTAATTTTACCTTATTCACAAACCCGCCTCGTATTGTCGGCACCAATATAGGATTTGTGCCAATAATTTGCTAATCCCGTTCCACAAAACTATCGCACCGCATTAAATCCATGTTTTTGATGGTACGAGACAGAAAAAGGCAATAATGCCTGCCTTCTTGTGCGACACAATCATCACACGTTCGCTCCCAATGTTCAGCTAAGCGCACCACTGATTGGTGTGTATTTTTAACCTTAGCCTTGTTGTTTTTACCCTTCATAATTACGCCACCTTACCCCCATGGCGATATGGTCTAGTTTCGTTATAATCCAACTTCACTCTTAGCGCTTCTTCGAGTGGAATTGCATATCTTCCACAAGTATCAAATATCCTAATCAAAACATCGGCAAGTTCAACGGGAATGCCAACTGGCTTCTTGCCTTCGTACCTAATTTCGGTAAGCGATTCGCCATTTCGATATTCTTCCCACGCTTCCGAAACTTCTGCGTGGAAGTTAGAAAACTGATCTCCGATTGACCGTTCTTCACCGTCCCACCATCCGTGTTCAACGGCGGTTTTGTGCGACCTACTTATAAGCTCTTGTATTTTCAATAGTTTCTCCCGTTTATATGTCACATGATTTCTTCTATGACAGAAGGTTTTATTAGCGTTAGGGTTCTACCGTCCTGCGTTTTAAAACTTACCCACCCCCACCCCGAATCCTCTATCGTAAGATTGAAATACTTTGACCCATCAGAAGCTATTACGTTATAGTGCTTTGGTGGACCTTTATCACACCCGACAAAAAACAATAAAGACAATAAAACAATACTAATTTTCATATCCCTGCCAAGCTGTCCTCTAAACATTAAACCTCTTCCTTTCTACCTAACATTAATCTAGTTTCCGCCACTGTAGGCGGTCGAATCCAACGATTGGTTATGCTTGGGATGACAAACAGAATCACATCCATGCCAATCCAAGGTTTTTTTAATTGATCCCCCAGTTGCTTTGATGAAATTAACAATCATTTCAGCGAGTAAAAAATCAGGCATATCGCACTCGTTTTCGATGCAATGCGAATTTAGCAACCCCTCTAACTCCTTTTTAAATTCGGTCATTATGTCTCCTTTCTATGCTCAAAGGCATAACATTTAGCTTACCGGCCCGTGTTGCGGGTCCGGTGCAGCGGTGGGTTATGCACGTACTACCCTTACAACTATTGGTTTAATAGGGTTAATCAGCCTTCTTAAAAACCTCTCACATTCATCGGGTCCGCTATATGACGATGAACCAATCACCTCATTCATGATGGTAAACCTATTAAATAAAGAAAGTGTGCCCCTTCTATGGGCTGTCCACGTTACGGTATCACGCTGACTGACATGTTTAACAATATAGCAAGTTTTCATAACACCTCCAGTGTATAACCATTTATTATCAAGACCCAATTCAATGATATTAACTATCGCCAAGAAAGGGTTTCCGTGGATAAAAACTAAACTCTGTGGTCAGAAAGCAATTTCACGTGTATCACATGTCTTTTCCCAACCATCTTTACCAATAGTTTCTTTAAGCTATTCTATTTACTTCTGCTATATCCTGCTTTGGCCATCGCATCTTGCATTGCCACCCTTGAATTGATAACAAGAAGAACAGCAGATTCCGCTGAACATCCAAGTTCTTTGTATCTTTCTATCGCATATACCGTCTTTTCTATCTGATAGTCCAACAGGCTAGAATACAGTTCATCAAGATAAGGTAAATATTCTTTAAGTGCTTCTATCCCCAATTCAACTATCGGTTTAAATTCCTTTGCACTTCCTATAAGTTCTAAAATTTCTGCAATCGCTTCTTTTTCCATGTTACATCCTCCCAAGATTAATTTTCAACTTATTCCCGACATATCTTTTTCCTTGATAATATTCGCATTCTTTTGCATAAGAGCTGTCGGAATTACAACAAAAGTCTGTCTTATCGCACAGTCCTGTGCGCCCACGTCCCCAACTTTTGATTCTAACGAACCACTTGCAATTTCCGCATGTTCTACCGGTTGGCATTTTATTCGCCCAATGCTATATTTTATGTGGCGAGAAGTGGGATTCGATACCCACATGGGTGCTTGAGTTAATCAAGCTTTAGTTTTTACATCCCATTCAGCTTCTTGTGGTTTGGTTGCCCATTGCGCTATGCCGTGGCCTTGGCATTTATTGGGCGGTTCCACATCCTTCGCACGTCTATATTCTTCCGCCATTCTCGCCAATTTTAGTTAAAGCAGGGAAGTCCAGATCGCCCACCTGCATGATGTGCCCGATACCACCAACACGTATATCGGGTTTAACGCTACCCTCAAAAGCCTACGTTTGACCTCCAAGGCTTTACAGCTCCCCCATGCTACGTCTGAGTGACGAAGTGCTCTCGATGCTTCCCCAAATCTGTGGCGAGGGGCGGGAATCGAACCCACGATCAACTCAGCCCCGCCAAGCTGCGATTACCAATTATCGCCACCCTCGCCGTAATCAAAGAGCGTGATGGTGGGCCGGATTCCCCACTCGGCAACCCCTCACCGCAACACAAACCCTCCGTCGCATCCTCAGAGTCCCTGTCAGGGGAGGGAAGACAACCTTCTTCCATTGCGGTTCACAACCAAACGCTGACACGCCGCCACCATCAACATTAAAAGAACTACCTATTTCTTGTCCTATGCATTACTCTTAATTTTGTGTACATTTTCCCAAGTTTTGATTTGTTATCGAACTTGCTAACCAACATGTCTTTGCGCTGCCTTTTCGTCATGTTGCTTTTTTCGATTGGAACAAACGGTTCTTCAATTTCTGCTTCCGGTGGAAATTCTTTTATTTCACCAGTATATTCATTCATATAATTACACTCCGCCCAACCAGATTAAAATAAGTTTTTGTGTGGATGGGGCATGTTGGTGGATTTTACAACAATCAACAAATATACCTAGTTTTCTAACTTATCTACCATTCGCCATTAACAACAACAAGGGTTGACGATGTTCGGGTTAGAAAAACATGGTCTGCCAGAAGTATACCATCAGCATACCCACGTCACCTACTCCATTGGAGCAAGCAAACCATCCACGTCAACGGTTATGTTAACTTTTGTCTTTGCATTTGACATTTTTATCTTGGCATCTGCTTTAAAAATAAAGTTCTGAAGCATTGTTATTTTAGCATCAACCAATTTAACGTCATACTGCGGTACTTTTTACTTTTCTGCACTTCCAAAATACCGTTCCTTAACTGCTAATTCCGAACGAAGGTCTTTTAAGTCCTTCAGGCGCTCCCTTACGATTTTCATTAATACCAACAATTCGTTTACTGTCATATCAATATCTCCCTTTCGTATTTTTCAGTTACACCATATCACATATTCTACGCATTGTCAAGTAATTTCTTTGTTAGGGTCAAAATTCTTCCTAGCCCTAAATTCTGCCTGTTTTCCCTTGTTCCAGCCCTGTAAAGGACGTAAGTATCCTACAACACGAGAAAATACTTCACATGGTTGATAGTTTCTTAAGATGGGGTCTTTTTCAAAACACTTGTCGCATTTAAGAAAGATTTTCTTTTCACCGTTTATTCCCATATCAGGCCCATAAACTGCTCTACCAGCAATAGTTACCATTCCATTTTCGTCCATGTCAACATCTACCGTTACATCACACCCACAGTCATGACACTTTCCCTGAAATGCGAATTCGTTGCTTTGTGCTTCTTCAAAATATTTTTCAAGGTCTTCAACTTTTAACATTTCAGCTTCCTTCTTTTTTTGTTTTGTCAACATCTTTCTTCTTTTCAAGTTTAGCGACACGCTTTTTTAGGTCTTCGATTTCTGCAACAAGTTGTTCAACACCAGAAGTGCAGTCTGATAGCGTGTCGTAAACCTTGCTGTGGTTGTTCATCTGTGTTCTGTTTAACTTTCTAATCTTTATTGTCATAGTTTGTTCTCCTTTTTTCTTGCCATAAGTAATTTATTTCCATAAAGCTACGTATATTGTAACTTTTTGCAAACATTAAATATCTGGTAGGGCGTATCAGAATCGAACTGATGCCTCAAGATTGAAGGTCTTGTTGCCTGACCACTAGCATAACGCCCCATTTTCATTGCTTTTCATCTGAAATCCTAAACTTCCAATCCCCATCCCAACATGGTGAATTGTTAAAATTCCACGCCCACACCTTTAATCCGGTATATGCACCATATAGAACCCAACAAGCAACAAAAACCGGAAGGGTAAGGACGGAAAGCGCTCTAAAAAAAGCATCTGCAATCTGCTTCATGTTTACCTCCATTACTGTGTCAAATTAAAGCTACTTTTATACAGCTTCATATCCTTAAGGTCTAAAAATTTTGACATTATTTCAGGTTCATACAGACTTACCTTGATTTTATGGTCTTTCCGTAAAAGATAAGGATAAAACCCTGCCCCAAATGCTATTTGTTTTGTTTTTTGTGGCAACACGCTTACAAGATATTTCCAATTAATGTCCCTTTCAACAGCCCTGCCTTGTGATTCATATGGCAACAAAACAAAATAGTCTATTCTATCCTTCCATTCGTTGTAAATTTCGGTAAAATAATCAACCGATTCTATATCTGAAATTATGATGTGAAAATTCAACTTTATATTCATGGAAAGATATTTCTCAGCAGCACTTACCCAAAACTTTTTTAGGTGTGGATGACAACTTACAGCAACCCCACCACAATATTCTTTTGAAGCATTCAATATTTCATCACCACTCCACATCCCGTTAGTGGTGTAGTTTGGTTCTATTCCCAAGTCCTTAAATGCGTTAAGAATATCAATAAATTGTGGATGTGATGTTGGTTCGCCTCCTCCAATGGCCACCTGAAATGGCCTTTGATTGCAAGACATTACACCAAAATAGTTTTTAATTTTATCAATAGAATTGGCATAGTGTGGGTCATCTTGAGAAGAGTCCATATAGCACCACGGGCACTTTCCTTCACAATATCCGGTTATCTTCACGTCATAAAACTCTGGATACTCAAGTTCGGTGATTGGTTGCGATGGGTCAAGTGCAAGTCTGATTGTTTTGCCGTTATACCAAACAGCCCTATAGTTGCTTTCCTTAAATTCTCTTGTTTTTATCATTTTTCAACCCAAATGGAATCGTTCTGTTTTGTAACCAAATGTGCTTTCGATGAATTCAAACATCCAATATGGGATTGAATTGTCGTCTGCCCCTTCTATGATGATTCCATCTTCAATTTTAGAACTATAATAATCTTCCCACCCGTCAAGCTGTTCTTTGCCTGACCCAACATATGGTTCGTCGAAAATATCTTCAAACTTATAATTGGTGCCGTTTGCCTTGTTGTGCAAGTCAATTGCGGCCTGAAGAATTTCCTTAACCGATTCTAACGCCTTGTCTGTGTCTAAAACAAACAATTCTGTTGAACTATTGGTTATTACGTCCACAAACGAATGAAAGTTTAGTTTAATCGTTTTATCCTCCACTTATTTATCCGTCCCTTCCTCCATCAGCAGATACGGAATTAAGCAACGACTTTATCTTGTCGGCCAACCCTCTGAACCTTTCGTCTTTTACTAATAAATGCAATTCTGTGTCTGGGTTCCATCCATCATCATATCCTTCTTCGGCAGACTCCATCCACTCAGGCTTTTCTACTTCACCCTTGATGATTGATAGTTTAATGGCATCAAACCAGTCCTTTTGAATTTTGCGTTGTGCTTCTCTTGTTTCTTTGGTTGTTCCTTCACCCCAACCAATTGTTGGTGCTTCGTCAGGAAGGTCATCGTCGTTTTCTAGGTAGGTGTCATCGTCACAAAAAACACCGTAGTAAAAGATATCGTCGGGTGTTTTGTCTTCGATACCCATCATGGTCAAAACTTCCTGAACCAATTCCTTTGCCTCTTTAACGCTATCTTGGTATGTATAAATTACCGTTGAACTGTTTGTTATTACGTCTACTATTGAGTGAATCTTTAATTTAAACATATCTATTCTCCTTTTGTTTAAAATTGTTTTAACTTTTTGTTGTATTTCGTTTTGTTCCATAATCTCTGCCAGCATAAAATCCCGCAAAAAAGGAATCTGACATATACCTCTTTCTGCTTTGCCCCCAACCATCTTCCATGTTGTCTAGTCCGTATTTTTCTACGGCTTCCATATATTCATTATGTGCCCTTAAAGCAGCATTTTCATCTTCAGACAAATACGATTTATCCATCACCAGTCACCCCCGATAAATATAGCTTTTGATAAAAACTAAAACCCATGGTCAGAAGGCTTTTTCAAACTCAGGACACAAATCCCCACAAACAGAAACATCAATTTCAATTTCTCAAACAGTTCCTTGTCTGTCATTTCAACCCCGCACGTTCCCCAGTTACGGTTCCATTCCAAACAGCGTATTCAATGTAATGCTTAACCTTTTCCTTCTTTTTCGTTATAGCCATTGAATCACGTTCAAACAATAGGCCGCTTTCGCCAAGAAATTCAAGCACGCCATAAAGATCGTTAAGTTCAGACTCTATATTTTCACGGTTGGTTGTTATTTTGCGTGGGTGAACATCATCAAGTCCAAACCGCAGTGCCTTGTTGACTTCCTTTATAACTTCAGCACATTCTTCGCTTAAGCACACAAGAAGGTGTTCTTCTTTTGTCATTTTTTTACATCCTTAAATTCGTTAATCCATTCATCAAGTTGCTTATTCCCCAATTCAAGCAATTTATCTGGAATCTGCTGTACCTGTTCGTTGTTTGCTATTTTGGGAAGGATGTAGATCGTGGCCATCTGCTTGGTAGTGGGTAAGAAAATTGAAAGTAAAAATGTAATTGCAAAAATCGGTATTAGAATTTTATTTATTTGCTCTGTAATACGAACAACATCTTCATCCCCATCGAATTTACAGATAAAATAAAAGATAACAGAAAACGACAAAACCAAACCCACAACTACAGCAATGAGTCCTGAAGCTGTGCTTACACTATCCAACATCAAAAACCAATATACTTGCCATGCGTTCATAATTAAACCCTCCCTTTACTTTTTAATTTACTCGCAACCCCAATATAGCATCTTTTGACTACACCATATCACACTTTTAAGCCAATGTCAAGAAAAAATCGAATCTAAGGCGTTTTTATTTTTTAAGTTCCGCCTCTGCTTCCTTTAATTTTTTAAGGTTGCTTTCTTTTGGTTGAAAAACCTCACGACTCCACATATGAACAGTCTGCCATGATACTTCGCACAATTTTGCAATCCTATATTTCGACCCACCACTAGATACTATTCTTTTTATTATTTCTTTTGCGCTAGACATATGTTATTCCTTTAGATTCTATCCTGCTTCTTAAATATTTTCTCAGCTCTTCTTCGTCATCAAACATCAGATCAGATTTAATAGAGTTGCAAAGATGGCATGCTGCTACAAAGTTTTCCTTTTTGTCACTTCTGCAATATGCCAACGGAACGTAATGGTCGAACACTATTCTTAATTTGAAGAATTTTCCGTTCCTGCAATATCTTGTTTCTTCAAAGTCCCTTCCACACCAATAACACTTATTGTCTTGTTTGGTAAGAATGGCCATTTTAATCGGTTTTCCTAGTTGTTTTCTTTTGTGGTGACCAGACGACATTCTCTTTGTTCCTGCTATCTCCACAGATTCTACACGTCGTTCACAACACTGCCTTATTCCGCCTATTATGAAGGAATATCTTTTGCAATTCTTACAGTAACCACGCAATAGTTCCGTTCCGCCATAAATAGCTTTTTTAGCTCTTGCCATATACCAACCTTCATTTATATAATATTTATACTATAAATTATATATAATCATAAAGCCCACACAAAAAGATACGCCAAGCACCATAAAAATCGACCTTGGGGCGCTGTAGCTAGTTTAAGGCATATTTGTGTGGTTTTTCGTTCTATTGATCTTCCTTTAGTTTGTCTCTTGACCACATTCGTTCTTTTATTCCCCTTATTTGCCATGGCTTTATTTTTTTGAAAACTTTATCTTTCTTTTTCCGCAACAAGAGGGTTCTTTCTTTTTTTTCTTTTTTCTTTCCCTCTTAAACCTTCCCAAGTTTGGCTCTTTTTCCTTTTTGCCCATAAACGACACCAATGCTAAAGCTTTGGTTGGAAGTTCTCTTTTAATCGCTAAGTTATAGGCAGACCGTAATACTTCTTGTGGTGCATTCATCATCATTAACGTACAAGACCCACAAACATACCAGTCAATATCGTCTTTCCTAGTTATTCTTTCATCCCTTGGTGTACTACAAAACACACAGTACATTAGTCTTCCTCTTTAGCCAATTCCCTTCCTTCCTTCCTTCCTTCCCTCATGCCATCGGTTATTGTTTCCCCTATTGACTTTGCAAAATAGATAACCATGAAGATACACCACGTTGCTATAAGAACAGAACAACACTGTACCCAAGAAAGAACAGGGACAACATCGGAAAGAAACGACACGCAAATAAAGAATGGTACAGAAAGAACGGTGCAGAAAAGAATCCCAAAACCGATTAATATTGCTATAGAAACAGCCACTTTCATTGCCTAACCTCCTCGCGCCTACAGTAATCACCAATTAATTCCATCAAACAGCTTTGACATAGATCACACCTGACCCATGCCCCATCACCAAAAACAGAACCGTACCCACCAACAAAGTTTATGTGGTGAAATTCCTGAATTTCCATCGGATTGTCATCAAATACTTCAATTCCGCATTTATCACAAACAATGGATTCGGGTTCGTTGTCCAACACCCTAAACTTCTTTTTATAGTGAATCATTAGCGCTCTTCCATTCCACTATTTTTCTTTTTCCTTCCTGAAGTGCTTCGATGAACGAGTCTATGTGTTCTTCTTCCATTATTAGAATATCACCCTGCATTTCAACGTATCCACCAAACATCAGTTTTAAGGAAGCAGATATCCGTTTCCAAATTTTGCAATACCAAGGGAAACAAGCATAATAGTCCTTCCAATAGAACGTCTTGTAAAGGAACATTTCCATAATGCCGTCATCCCACTCAAACTCAATATCCATATCGTGTTTGTTATCTCCACAACTACACGCTATTCTGTAGAAAACGCATCCTTGGTCAGGCAAGTCTAGCGTCTTCATCACCCTATAAGATATTTCTTTTTTCATCTTCCACCCACTTTCCGTCTTGTTTTATTTCAACTTTTAAATTTTCTTCAACAAGCATTTCGTCAACTTCTTGCTCTATTGTTTTCTTGGTTATTGCCTCCCTAACCTTCAGGTTGTTCCAAAACTTATACTGTGGATGGTTAAGAAGATTTCTAAATGCTTCTTTTCGTTTGACCTTTTTTCTTTATGCGACTGCCCTGTCGTTCTAACGCCAGAGTCTGGATGATACATTCTCACACAGTTTTTATGCCTGTTCCTGTGTTGGCCACCCCCACCGCTTCCAGAAAAGTAGGTTATTTCCAAGTCTTTCTTGGTAACTGAAAACAAAAGTTCTCGCATTTTTTTATTTTACCTTATCACAAAAACTATTCCTTGTCAAGAAGAATCAACCAATTCAATTCAACTTCAAGATTCTTAGCTACTTCTTGGTAGTGAATTGCATTTAGCTTGATAATCCTGTTTTTAGCCACCATCAAATATTCATATCTTTCAGGCCACATTTTTTTAAACCACTCCCAAGCTAACACAGGATATTTGTGCCAAAATTCTTTATGGCAATCATCACAGAGAAACAGAAGGTTTAACAAATCGTGCCTTAAGTTTGGATAAGCTTTCTTGCCAAAGCAATGTGAAGGAACCAATCCTTCTGTAGCACCACATCGTTGGCACACCCTGTCTCTTAAAATAAGTATCTGGCGGCAAAGGTCATCGTCTTTTTTGATTATGTAGTTATTCGCCATAGGCTATTATAACCCCTGGTTTTTCTTTGTCATAACCATACCAATCACCGTTAACTTTAAGTGGCATAGGAATGAGACAGTCCATGTTGTCATCTTCTATAACGCCGTGGGCTACTAGTAAATCACATATAAGCTGACACGCATTAACAAAGTCAAATTTTCTATGAGAATCCCTGATGAAATGAAAGCCGATAACGTGTGGGTTTTCTTCTGATGCAAGATCGGTCTTCATTTCAGAAACAGCTTCTTCAAATAGATTTGGTCTTTTTTTGTAGTTTTCATGTTCGTTCTTATGGTGTTTTTTTACACCTAACCTCTGAAGATATTTTCTGACGGTCTTACTATTAAAAACACCCCTTGATGTTTTTACTTTACTGTTTTTACTAGACGGGACGTTGAATGGAATAAAGATGCGCTTTGTCATTTTACCACCAATTTAATTTATGCGCTAGGGGTTGCATCCTTAAGAATTGTTCAATAGGGTTAAGCTATTATCAAAATGGAACGTCCTGATCTGGGTAGGAACCACTACGATTCCCATAACCACCTTGCGGGTCTTCCTGTTTCTTTTCTAGCATCTGAATATTGGATGCTACTATTTCGGTGGTGTATCGCTTATTCCCGTCCTTGTCGTCCCATTCCCTTATCTGAAGTTTGCCCGATACGAAAATCAAACTACCCTTGGTAAGATAGTCAGAACAGAACTTCGCTAGTTTATCCCAAGTCACGATGGATAACCACGTAACCTTCTTATTTTCCCCCCATCCGTCATCAACTGCAAGCGAAAAGGTACAAACGTCCTTGCCACCCTGTGTGCTTCTGATTTCTGGTTGTTTCCCAAGTCTTCCAATAAAATTACACTGATTTAATCCTGCCATTGTTATACTCCTTTATTGCTTCTATTATTCTTACATATTTTTTAAGGTCAACAGTCATTACAACGTCATCCGCACTCTTGTCGTACCCACGAACGTTAAGTAGGTTTTCCATAAAACTATAAACCGCTGGAGATGCATCGCTTGTTAGAACAAAGTTTCCACTCGAAGTAAACGTATCTCCATCTTCACAGAATTCTTTATTTCTGTGACTCTGCTCAACTATCTGAAAGGTAATGGAATCTCCGTCGATCTTGGCATTGCCTATTTTTAGAACCCGTTTTTGTTCTTCTTCTATTTCTGGGCAGTCTGATGAATATTCTAAAATAATAGGATTAATTTCCCTTATTTTTGTAACAAGGTTCTTCCAGACAGAACCCCCTTCATGACACCTTCCACCCTTCTTTCCATACTCGCATTCTTTGCAACATACAAGGGTTGTTCCATTATCATCAATGTATGAATAATACATACAATACGGACAATTGACTCCACTAACCACCCTATATGTCATTAGCGTTTTTAATATTTTGCCCTTTACTTCCATAAACCTTCCTGCGCTTCCTTCAAGCACGGATTCTTTTACATCGTCCATCGCCGCATCAAGGTTACATATAATACTTTCTACTTCTTTACATAGATTTTCACCCGCTGTTTCCAACGCTTCTTGTTTTGTCATTTCGCCATCCTAGTAAGGTATCTCTTTTTTGGTTTCACCGAAACGGTCCACAAAACTCAAACTTCCCTTATCAAGCGGACATTCCTGTTTTTGAACTGGTTCTTTTTCTTTCTTCTTTTTTGGAATCTCTTTTCTTACCTTCCTTCCCTTTCTGATATCTTCAGCCATCTATGTCCTCCATGCTTCTTGCAATGTAATTACCAATTTCAACAATCGTTGCTTCGGAATTCATAATGTTGGTAAGCATATCTGCCGTTGACCTCAATACGGTTATCTTCTCGGCTATTGTTATCTTGCTTTTTGAAAGGTGTTCTATTAGTTTTGTCACTTCTTTGCTTATGATTAAAGCGTCCATTTAAGACTCCTTTTTGGTTGCCTTCTCGCCAACGTAAGATTTTCCCCTGAAATAACAAATCCGAATGTATTCTCCTTTCTTAAGTCCGAATTTTTTACTTGGCCCAGATATTGTTCTTGTTTTGCTTCCCTTTTGTTTTGTACACCATGTGAATGCTCCGTGTCCAGATGGCACGGCTTCTAGGCTCCGTTAGGAACCAAAGACTACATTCCTAGTCTTGTCTTACTTATACCACACTTCCTGCAAAATGTCAAGACCTTTTTCTACCTATTCGCAAATTAAACTGCAAGTCCCGCAAGTAACTGAAAATAAGATGCAAAAAGTTGGACAAAACTTAATCATTCAAAGCCCTTATTCCTTCTAAGTTCATCTAAAAAATCGCCACTGTCCTTTGGTAAGAACACTTCTGCCGTTTTCTTTCTTTGTACCACAAGTTTGTTTGCTAATATGTATGCAGACTTCTGCCCAGTAAAATTATCATCCTTGTCGCTGAATATCATAATGTGCTTAATTCCTTTAGGTGGTTCAAAGCCCTCCATTAAAGCACTTGATACAACGCTCCACGTTGGGATGTTGGTTAGTTCGTAAACAGCGAGTGCGGTTTCTATCCCTTCGGCAATAGCTATTATTCCATCTTCCTTTGGTTCAAACAACCTTATTGCTCCACCTGCCATATCAGCTAATGCTGGCAATACCTTTTTCGGATTTGCTATGTCAGCCTTGTTCCCGAACTTCGTCAAGAACGTTCTATGCATCGTAATTGCAGTATTGTCTGCAAGCATAAAAGTAGCCAACATGGTTGGAAGCTTACTTCTTGTTTCAGGTTCATAACACGCAGGATGATATCTTAACTTTTCTGAAATAACACTTAGTCCACGATTCTTAAGATATAAAGAAACAGGATCGTTAAGCGAAACTGGCCCTGATTCAAGGTATATCTTTCTTAAGAGAGATTTAGACATCTTTGGTTCAGGTTGCTGTTTTGTGATTTCAGCTTTCCCAATAACGCTACGAACTGCCTCTACCGCACCCTTGAAATCGACGTTGAGGACTTTCATTACAAGGTCTATTCCTGACCCTGCGTGTGGGTTACACTGGTTGCAATACCACGCACCAGTTTCGGCTGAATCCATTTTGAAGCGATCCTTTCCACCGCACACGGGACATTTAGAATGGGTATTCACTGGCCCAATTTCTATACCAAGTGCATAAAAAATTGATATCCATTTGTCCCTCGCCTCTTCCTTGATATCGTTCACTTGTTCCTCCTCTTTGCATACTTAATTTGCTGATACTTCATGTAATTTAAAAACTCTGGTGATGGCTCAATTGGTGCAACATCTGAATACGAGGCGTGTGGGTAGTGTCCATATTTTCCTTTAAAGATTCCATAGATTCTTTTTGGGTTTGGATTTTTCTGAAGTGGTAGCCAGTGTTTTATCATCCCTAGGAATATTCGCTTTTCAATAGGCCCATCTACTTTTTTCTCTTTAGCCTTAAGTTCTTCAAGTTCCGCTTCTACAGTTTTTATGTCTCTTCCAAACGAGCATACTTCTGTTCCACAGTCTGGGCAGATACTTGAACCTTTAAACACAAGGCCACACGCTCTACAGTGTACCATCTTTTCAACATCAACCCTTTTGGGTTTTGACCAGGCAAGTTTTTTACCGTCAAGCGTCCATTCAGTTTCAAAATCCAAAAAACCAAATTCAGAAACTACGTTTGCATGGTCTAAAAAGATTAAATTTTCCTTTCCATCTTCTATCCTTAATCCTCGCCCACCTGCCTGCCTGTAAAGGCCAAGGCTTTTTGTTGGTCTTGCAAACACAACACAACTTATGTTGCTAACATCCAAACCCTCAAGATATAGGGCTATGTTGATAACCACAGATATTCGTCCATTTTTTAAATCATTAAACGCTTCATCTCTTTCTTCGTCAGAACTTCTTGCATCAAGCCTTGCAGTTCTTATCCCTGCTTTTTCAAACGCTTCTTGTATTGCTATGCTATGTCTAACATCTACGGTGTAAACAAGTGTATTTCTATTTTCGCCAATCCTAAGCCAATTTTCTACTATATCTCCAATCAGCTTTTTATTTGTCATTTTCTTTCCAAGGGCATCAACCTGATAGTCTCCCATTGTGATAGGGACGCCTTCAAGGTCTATTTTCTTTGGAACAAAATATCTAACGGGTGACAAATACCCCTGTTCTGTAAGCGTCTTCACTGTTGGACCTATCACTAAGTCGTCAAAAACTTCCCCAAGTCCACGTCCATCTCCACGGCACGGGGTTGCAGTGAAGCCTATTATTATCTTGTCGTTATATAGCTTTATTATGTCTTTATATGATTTAGAAACAGCATGTTGGCATTCATCAACTAACACTGCATCTGCATCATAAAAAAACCTGTTCCATGCCAAATCTTCTATGTCAAGCCTTCTGTTATAAGTCCATATCGAACATAACTGAACCTGCTTGTCTAATTCTGATTTTACTCCTGCCATTATTATTCCAGCATCAATGTTGAATTTTTCCATCAATTTTTCACGCATGTCAAAAACAAGATTCCTCCTATGAACCATCCAAAGGACTTTTTTATCGTTGCCAAGCAATCCACTTATTATTTGTCCCGCGGTTATCGACTTTCCGCTACCAGTGGGACTAACGAGTATAGGTTTCTTATGCCCAGACCTTAGGCTTTTCCTCAACCCTTCAACCGAGTCTATCTGATATTGTCTTAATTCAATGTTTGCCATTTTAAAATCCATCCATGAAAAAAATAGTCTCAACTATGTACACATTAACTTAGTATTATACATATTTGTTTCTATGGTAAGATATCTTTAGTTCCTGTTACTGCTCCTGTTCCTGTTCCTGATTAGGCATAGTCTTAAGCAAAGGCTTCAAGAAAGGCTTTGCGAAAGCCTTCGGTCAGGTCTTTACTGTAGCCATCAAGGTATTGAAATAACTCGTCTTTAAGATCACATTCTGGAAGATCATCCCATGATGAAATCCACGATTTAACAACGTTTGGACTCTCTGGTCTATTATATTTCATAAAGTTGGGGAGCCATATAAAAGAGTCTTTTTCGCTATACTTTATAAAAGGCTTCTCAAAGGCTTCCCTAAAGGCTTCCATTGGAACTTCCTGCAATTCACATTGAAGGCCAATTATATTTCCTCTCATTGCACCAATAGGTGTCATGGATGGATGTGTTAATACAAAAAGAAATGCCAACTTTGCGTATGCTGAAAGTCCATTAAACTTCCTATCGTTCCATATTCTAGTGTCAACTTTTCTGTATTTTGCCACCTACTTCTCCTTAAATAAAATGGGGCGTATCTCAGCGGATAAGCAGTGTCGAAGTGCCCTTGGTTTCCCAAGACTGAAAGTACGCCCCACAATTTCGATATACCACGACACTGTACCCTTGCTTTTAAATATCGTATCACGAAAACTATCTTTTGTCAAGCGTTAATTACGACACAAATATGGTTGTCCCTCTTGGGGTCGAACCAAGGCTACCAATTCCAAAGACTGGTGTACTACCACTATACGAAGGGACAACGTTATAGTTCTAGTATTTCCTCAATCAATTTTTCTCTGTCATATTCAATCATCATATTGGGATTTCTCCCAAGTTTATCCCAACGTGCAAGTTGTGCTAATTCTGCAAACCACTTGTTTTCGCTCAACTCTTTTACCTTTGACAACTTTCGCGTTTCACCCTTGATGTAATACCAGAATCGCATGTGGTTTCTTATCAGCCACAGGGTTTTTTCTGAAAGATGCCGTGACAGCATGTCTGGAGCTATCTTGTCGTGCTCTTTAGAATCGTAAATCTTTCCAACATCGTGCATCATTGCCGCAACAATAAGTTCTTGATCTGAACTTTCACGCAAAGCCCATTTTAACACTTGAAGGGAGTGGACAAAAACGTCACCCTCTGGATGGTGAATATCCATTTGCTCAACACCCTTACATCCTTCAAGAATGTCAAACAGTAACTCAAGTTTTTCTCTATCCAAAATGATATTCCTTTACAGTATCAATTAAAAATTTATCCCAAAACAACCTGTCCGGTTTTTCCGGTAGACTGCTTTTCTTAGACAACACTTCAACTTCGTCCATAAGCGATTCAAGAAGTGGTGCAACTTCAGTAGCGTAGTCCATTAAACCGGACTTTATCTTCTTTATAAGTTCTGCTTCTTTGAGTGGAAATGCTATTGTGTTTTCGGTAAAGATTTCTTTAACCTGAAGTGCGGCACGTACTGCGTGGGATACACTCTTCCAGTCAATCCCGATATTCTTTGCAGCAAGAACCGCCCTGCTTCCATAAGCATCAAAAAAGTTCTGTACGATATCTCTTGCATATTTTACTCGCATAGTTTCCTGTAATTTTTTACCACACATCTGATATTGCCTAATTCCATTTGGGTTTGGGTCAAGCACATAAAGATGCTCACCAATTGGAAGCTTATCCCATATTTCAGAAACCCTTTTTTCGTCCGGTTCGTTATTTAGGATGTCCAAAACTAACTGTGACGCATTAAGTCTGCTACCCTTCACACCGTAGCGTGCGGCCTGTTTGCGTGCATAGGCAGTAAAAGCACCAAGGTTCTTGGTGTAAAACTTTTTTCTGTTGGATATAATTTCATCCCATATCCAATTCTGTTCAGATATCATGTTGGGTGGAGCGTGTAGCATGTCAAGCGCATATGTCTGCCCTTCAAGCGCCCGATTAACAAAAGTATAAAGAGAAAACAGCTCTATATCAACATCGTCTTTTGTGTTCTTTGAGCCACTGTTACCAGATGAAAAATTATAATGTTTTGGAACACGATTCAAAAGAATTTCGTCTTTGGTAGGCATGAAAATTCCCTTAATGTCCATGTCGGAATCGGGCAGGTCTGTCCCATACAGATGGCTTCCGAAAATCATCTTCACTATGATATCTAATTTTTCCATGGATACTATATACCACACCTTTTATATTTTGTCAAGTAAATTTTTTTCTTGACAAAAGGAATAATTTGTGATAGGGTGTAATCAAAAACAATGGAGGGCATGATGGTGGTAAGTCCAGAACGCAAAATAAAGGATGAAATAAGGGAGGCGTACAAACAGACGTACCCGAACATCATATTTACACTGACTAACAACTTGCAAAGAAAAGATGAAACGATTGAAAGGCTCTTATATGTACTAAAAAGAATTATAAATGATTTGCCGACTAACAGGGATTGGCTAGACCCTGATCTTGAAAAAGAGGCGAGGGAAATTATAAAAGAACTGGGGGAATAACTATGATAGTAACAGAAGAAGATGCTAAGACAAAGTTCTGTCCACGGTTGGCGGTTAATCCTGAGTGCGACATATATTGCATTGCTTCTGACTGTATGCACTGGCGGTGGTTTGATGAAGAATACGAATATTCCTTCACGGAAACAGATGGTTGGGAACAAGATAGTTATTATTTAATAGAACCATTTGGTATAAAGAAGCGGAACAGGTGGCGAAAGTCAAAAGAAAATCGCCGTGGATATTGTGGATTAAGCGGGAAGCCTAAGATTGAAGAAACTTCTTGACATTGCGTATAAATTGTGGTATGGTTAAAACAAAATGACATCAGAAGCATTCACACATAGGGTTGGAAAATGGAAATTTAAGGGTAAGCGTTGGTATTGTTGTGGTCTTGTTTGGGAAATATTATTTTCGAGTAAATATCCAGAAAGATTTCAATTTAGACCCAAATGTCCTGTTTGTGGGTGTGAGGGAAAAGTAGAAGGGAAATAAAATGCAATGGTTACAATATAGAGAACAGTGGGCGTGGGGAAAGACGGAATGGAAGTACAAACCAATGTACGACACGGAAGACAAACCAATTAAGGATAAAGAGGTCAAGCAAATAGTTGATGATATGGTGAAGGAACATTCGTGGTCAGACAAATTTAGGAGCGTTGAATTCACACTTGTTAATGTGGACATCGTTCCTTTTGAAGAAATTGATGCTTGGATTAAAAGAGCAAAAGACAATGTTGAATATTGGGACAAGACATTGGTTGCCTTAATTAATTGTTCTAAAGAAAAGGGGAAACTATGTTCACAAAAGAAAACATTCACAGGCTAATAGTCACAGATATTTGGATTTCGCTTATACTTATAGGGTTTAAGATAGTCGGAACAATAAGTTGGAGTTGGACTGCCGTTCTTTCTCCTTTGTGGATTCCACTTTTTATTTGGTGTATGTGGTTTTTAGCTTGCCTTGCCATAGTGGTAATGGTTTTTATAACTAATATTGGGGATTAGGGTGAAATAATGTGGAAAATAAGACGCTTTATAGGTAACGTAATCAGGACGATTAAATGGTTGCCAACGATTTGGAATGACCGTGATTATGATTATGTATATTTCTTTAGGTTGTTGGAGTTCAAGCTAATCGGAATGAAGAAAGATGCGGAATTGGTTAATGACAAACAATCAGAAAAAATAGAATATGCCCTTAAGATACTTAGACGAATAAACTCAGACCCATATTTTGATATTGCATTTATGTTTTATTGGGACAATTGGGGTGAAACAACATTTCCCATATCGCTTAAAAAACCAATTTGGGAACAAGGAGAAAATGTCATAACAGAAAAAGATAAGAAGTTATCAAAAATAGAATTTAGAAAATGTGCAGAACAAGAACGATATCTTCAAGACCAAGACATAGAATTTTTATTCAAGTATTTAACAAAGCACATCCAATGTTGGTGGTCATAAGGAGAAGAAAATGACAAAGATAGTCGGGACAGTAGAAGACAACGGAGTTAGAATAACGGTATATCCTTACTTTAGATTAAGTGTAAGGGTAAGGTCTGCACGTGGTTTAGAACAGTGGTTCCAATTCCTTTCATCCAAGGGGATTTCTTGCTGTATCGTCAAGCGTGGATACAGACAATACTATCTTTTCAGGGAAGGCAAGGAACATACAGTTCAGGGATTGGTGTGGGGGAGTGAACCGTTGTATGGTGAAATAATTAAGAAGTTTGACAAGAAGGGGATATTCAAAAGTGGATAGAACTTTAAAAGCATCTGAAATTTTAGAAGTCAAAGAAGATGTCCTAAAAGAATTTTCTTCTTTTGATTCATTTAACGGAAACACCATTGATGGAGTTTTGTGTAGGCAATCGGATTATCGGTACGGTTCCATAGTTGTTTTTGCAGTTAATGGGATAGAAACAGAACCACAAGTTGTATACGGAACACCAAAGTTAGAATACCCCTTTGATAGAAACGGAACATTTCATTGGCCGCCTATAAACGAGGTTCTGCTGTGGGACAAACTAGACGGAACGAACATTTTGGCTTGGTCATACAAGGACTCAAATGGAAAGGAATTTTTAACGTACAAGACTAGACTTGGGCCAACGCTCACAGAAACAGCATACGGCTCATTTCTTTCTATGTGGATGGAAATGCTTGAAAGGCATTCTTGGATTGCAGATGCGATATCTTCTAATCCAGATTATAATTTGTCTTTTGAATTGTACGGTTCTAGGAATCCAATCACCATAAAGTATGGATTCCCACTAGATACCAAGTTGCTTTTCGGAGTTCGCAAAACAGACCATGCGGTAAAACCACCAACACAATTAAAGAATGTCAGCAAATATAATTCCCCTGTAAGCGTAGAAACTTCTCCCGATGATGTATCGAATCTTACAGAATTATACAACAATATGCGTGAAGGAATGTCAAAACACAACCAAGGGGAACTACTTTTTGAGGGAATGGTTTTATATGCACATACCGGTGGCCCATCTTGGAAAATGTTCAAACTAAAACCAGGGGAGATTGAAAAGATTCATTGGGCGGCAGGCGGTGTTATACCCAAACGTGACCTTTGGAATACTGCGATTAATTCCCTTGAAAATTCCGAACCAGATATGGACTATTTTATTGAACTGCTTGAAGAAGAATATACGCTAAAAATGATTACAAAGTCAAGACCAAGAATAAACAATGTTTTTAGGGATGCGGTAAATCACGTGCAAGTAGCTAAGTCAATTAACGAAGTTTGGCAAAAAGCCAAGGAACAGGGGTTTGACGTTACCGTTGATAAAAACGGAACGCTTAGATGGATGAGTCAATTCTTTCCGAAATCGCAGATGCAAAAAGTTGGTGGAATTGTTTTAAAACAGGCTGGGTTGCTTTAGGGTGATGTTATGAACGCAATTAACGAAGGTGGGGATTTGTACGAAGTCGGATGGAGCATTAAGTTTCCGTTCCTTAATCGTTGGATGGTTTGGTTAAAAGGAATAAGGATAATCGAATTTGTAAAAAAGTACCACGATGAAAAGGGTGATTATTTTGGAAGACCAGAATACCCAGAAAGACCAGAATATTATTGTTGGAGGTTGAACAAAAAGAAGGGGGGTTAGCCTAAAGGGTAAAACCGATAAATTGGCAACAACCAATAAAGCGGCCACATTAACAAACCTTCACCAAAAAGGCGCAACCATCAGCTTTGCGACCTTTCACCCCACAAATAAGTGCCTTCCTATGTACGTCACAATGCTTGACAAAATCTTGTAGCTAATGTATAATTCCATCAAAGTTAAAAATAAAACAAAAACAAGTGAATAATGGCAAACGATAGAAAATGGAAACTCCACAAGATACGCAAGCACGTGGGGAATAAGCGCAGAAAAAACAACAGACACAAAGCAAAGAGATAGGTGCTCCATGTCCAAATGGCATGGTTTGCTAGGGATTATTAATGGACAAAGATATTGTAGACACATTGCGTGATAGTCAACCAATTGGAACTGTCGGAGGTTTGTTGCTTAACGATGCTGCCAATGAAATTAAGTGGTTGCGTGGAATCCTATGTGATGTTTTTGAAATATCAGAAGAATTAGATGCAATTCTGTTGCTAGAATATCACAGTGAATGCTCCGTGTCCAAAGGACACGGCTTCTAAGCTAGGCCAGAGGACGAGCTAAAGACTCCATTCCGAGTCTCAAGATATTGATTGACGCATTAACATCACGATCCATTTGGAGGTCACAAGAAGGACAATGATAGACACGATCAGACAGCTTAAGTTTATGCCTGTTTCCACATCTCGAACAGTTTTGGGAAGTGTAAGCAGGGTTGACTTGGATGCAATGAGTACCGGCCCATTCTGCCTTGTAACTCAAACATTCAAGAAACTTACGCCATGCTACGTCTCCAATGGATTTGTTAATGCACCTGAAATTATCTTTTTGCATATCGTTGATAGACAAGTCTTCAACGGCGATTGTGTTGAACCTGTTTACAAGTTTACGAGAAAGCTGATGGGCAAAGTCGTTCCTCTTATTTGCAATTCGTTCGTGAACAAGAGCAACAGACTTTTTGGCTTTTCGTCTTTTGGTTGTTCCTTTGGTTTGCTTCGACAATCTTCGCTGGACTTTAGCAAGTTCCTTTTCTTCCTTTCTGAAGAACCGAGGATTGGCAACTTGCTCCCCATTAGACATGGTTGCAAAGTGCATAAGTCCCATGTCAATTCCGATAGAAGGTTCGACAGGTTGTTTGATAGGGGTGTGTTCAACAACGCAAACGAATGTTACAAACCATTTTCCGGTGGGTGTTCGTCTGACGGTACAAGTTTTGATGGTTCCTTCGATTGGTCTGTGAAGTTTGATTTTAACTCCACCTATCTTGGAAAGCTGAACAACATTTTCGAAAAGTTTGAACCCGGATTGAGGATACGTGAAAGAATCGTACTTATCATTCCCCCTGAATCTTGGATATCCAGGATTTTCTCCGTGTTTAACTCTACGGAAGAAAGATTGAAACGCAAGGTCAAGTCTAAGCCCAACATCTTGAAGAATTTGGCTGTAAATGTCTTTAAGAAATGGCTCGTCTACCTTAAGTTGTTTAAGTGTATTAAGTTGGTCGAAACGAGAAGTGTTTTTTTTGTTCAGATTTCCACCTGTTCTTGCGCTGTTCGAGAAAATGATTATACAACCATCTACAGCCGTCAAGTGTTTGCTCAAGGGTTGTTATCTGTTTGTGAGAAGGAAATATTCTGTATTTAAAGGTCTTCTTCATAGGACTTATAGGTTTTATTGTTTTTATATAAATTGTACACTAGCTATCGTATTTTGTCAAGCGTTAAGTTGTACATAGGCAGACAATTTACGGTGAAACCTATGATATTAACCGTGTCCTGAGGGCACGGTATTCCGTGATAAAATAAAAACCATCTTCGGTTTGGCACTAATCCAAAAAGGTTGAATGAAGAAAAGCGGGTGCTAGTTAAAAGGATAAAATCATTGATACATAGTTGTGGGGAGGATGGTTAAAAGGTACAGCAATGTCAATAATTCTTAGAAACACACAGAACAAATTTTGTAAACACCAAAAAACAACAACCGATGATTTCCTTGAAAATCATGATAAAATAAAATGGGGAACAATCGAACCCAAAAACAGAACGGTGATTGTTGAAGACGAAAAGCGCCGTAATTATAAGTCAAAATACAATTGACCGCACATCTGCGCCATGGAGCATTTGGAGCGGTTTTGGTGGGTTGAGATAGCTAATTCGGTGGAGCGAAACCACGGTGGAGGCTATCCTTCCCACCTTTAGAAAT
>Ga0272441_10004473_pt1 | contig 25264 bp, 18 predicted proteins | sample SSMProp6N_FD_193582 | JGI IMG/M metagenome (GOLD analysis project Ga0272441, IMG submission 193582) | Marine sediment archaeal communities from Little Sippewissett salt marsh, Falmouth, MA, United States - SSM-Prop-6N | ecosystem: Environmental > Aquatic > Marine > Wetlands > Sediment ...
GGGACGTTCGTCCACAAGCAGGACGATTAAATTGACCTCGGGGTGGTTGGTGCTGATGGCGTTGGCTATTTTTTGCAGCAATACGGTTTTACCTGTACGAGGGGGAGCTACGATCAAACCACGCTGGCCTTTACCTATGGGGGTGACGATGTCCACGATCCGCATATTAATTTCCTGGGGAGTGGTTTCCAGAATCAATCGTCCATCCGGGTGCAGGGGGGTTAAATCCTCGAAGACGACCTTTTCTGAGAGAGATTCGGGGTCTTCATAGTTGACCATTTCCACGCGCAACAGGGCGAAATACTTTTCCGATTCCTTGGGAGGACGAATCTGGCCGGCTACGATATTACCGTTACGCAAACCGAATCTTCGAATCTGTGAAGGAGAGACATAGATGTCGTCCGGGCAGGGGAAATAATTGTAGTCGGGGGTACGCAAAAAACCAAAGCCGTCGGGCAGCAGTTCCAGGACACCCTCGCCATACATCAGCCCGTTTTTGCGGACGCGCTCCTTGACGATTTTGAAAATCAATTCCTGTTTTTTCAGGCCGGTATATTCCTGCAATTCCTCCTGCTTGGCCATGGTATGGAGTTCTTCCACGGACATTTTCTGCAGGTCGGTTATATGCAGTTCCCCTTTCTTGATCTCTTCATATTTGGCATGGGTTTCATCTTCAATTTCCTGAAGAGTAGGTTTGTCCTTCTGGGGCTTTTTGCCTTTACCATGCGACTTGGAGTTTGACTGCTGTTGCTGGTTGTGCTTATTTGCCTGTGAGTTGTCCATATTGTTATCTTCTTCGGAATAGTTATCCTCTTCGGGTGACTCCGGTTCTTCCACGGCGGTAGCGGTAGAACTGTTAGAAGAGGGCCTGGTATTTTTTTTCTTTCTTTTTCTGGTAGTTTTTGACTTAGTACCGGCCTTAGCCATTAAGTATCTCCTTAAATATTGTTGTGAACAACCTGATTTGTGAAGTGCTCAGTAAGTGAAGTTGAGTCGGACACCAAATGCCCATTTGTCCCCCCCAATTGATATCTCCCTGTTATAAATCCGAATGCCCGCTTTCATCGGATGTTTAAATGCTTATTTTCGCGGGTGTTTTTGCAGGACCATAGTTAACACACGGCCAACCTGACTGGTAGTCACGGGGATTCCAGAATTGTTGTCTATCGTATATTCGGACATTTTTGCTTTCTTGTCCAGAGGTAATTGCAAATTTTCTATTTTTTTTATTTTTTCTGCTGTCCATCCGCGTTTTTTCCTCAATCTGTCCAAACGGGCCGATTTGCTGGTATCAACGTAAACCAAGGCATCACAAAGCTTAGTGTGTCCAACCTCGGCCAAAAGTGGTATGTCCAAAACTATAGCTTTTATGTCTGGATCGCTCTGAAATGACTTAATTAGCTCATGCTGGCGGGCCTCGATAAGAGGATGTACCAGAAGAGTAAGTTTTTTAAGCTCTTGGCTATCTTCGAAAACGATATCTCCCAAGGCCGAGCGGTTAACAGAGCCGTCGGGATTAGTTATCTTAACTCCCCACCAATCAACGATTTGCGCAATTATCTCTGGTTGCTGCAGAACCTGTTGATTTAACTGGTCGGCCTGGATGACGCCACAACCAAGTTTGGCAAATTCGGCGGCTACGGCGCTTTTCCCAGCACCAATAGCCCCCAAGATACCAATTATAGGCTTTTTAGAGGATATTTTCACGGGTAGTTATAGAAAAATCCGTTCCCCCACTATCTATTAACCCAGAAACATGTTAATAATAAGTATTTTATGGTAAGTTAGGTCAAAAAGCCAGTCTTTAGCGAATGGGCGGCGGACAGACCTTAATTGACTTTTTTTGTACACTAGCCCACAATGATTTAGCCAAAATTATCATGAGCAACCAACAGATAAGTGACCTGTTCAATCAGATGGCCGATATTATGGAAATCCTCGGTGAAGACCGTTTCCGTATCAATACCTATCGTAAGGTTGCCCGGGTGGTTCATGATTGTTCCCAGGATGTTGCTGAACTGGCGGCCGAGGATAAGCTTAAGGAGTTGCCCGGCGTCGGTAAATCATCCGCGGAAAAAATCAATGAGTTTGTCCATACTGGTACCATCTCGGCGCATGAAGAGCTGCTGAAACAAATACCTGTTAATTTGCCTGATCTTCTGAGGATTCCCGGGTTCGGACCTAAGGGGGTGGCGGCTGTCTGGAAAAAACTGGGTGTTACCAGTCTGGGGGAATTACAGCAGGTGATAGACGATCATTCCCTGGAAGAGCTGCCCGGCTTCGGGGCCAAAAAGGCGCAGGCTCTGGCTCATGGTATAAAGTTTCTGGAATCCACGCGGGGCCGTGTTCTGCTCGCCCAGGCGGTGGCCAGCGCTGATGCGGTGGTCGGACGATTGCGTCAAAAAGTTCCCGCATTAAAGCGGATCGAACTTTGCGGATCATTACGTCGTTGTTGTGAGACGATCGGTGATGTGGATCTTCTGGCTCAGGCCGATGGGGAAGAGCTTGCTAAAGAGATCATCGAGGCGTTTACACACTTGAAGGGGGTGAAGGAAATTATTGCGGCGGGCGAGACCAAGGCTTCTATCAGGTTTGCCGATAAGAACGTAAGTTCCGAAGAGGTTCAGGTGGATCTGCGGGTTGTCCCGGAGGAAAGCATGGGGGCCGCCTGGCAGTACTTTACGGGCAGTAAGCACCATAACGTTCGTCTGCGCGAAATTGCGATTAAAAAGAAACTCAAATTGAACGAATACGGTCTGTTTCGAGGGGAAAAACAAGTAGCCGGTGCAAATGAAGCGGAAATCTATAAAAAACTCGGCATGGTTTATATACCTCCAACTATGCGCGAAGACAGGGGCGAAGTGGAATTGGCCCAGGCGAACAAACTTCCCGCGGTTGTACAGCTTGCCGATATCCAGGGGGACCTGCATATGCACTCGCCGGCCTCGGACGGCCGTTCCACTCTGGAAGACTTGATAGCTGCAGCGCAAATGAGGGGCTACAAATACATTGCAATTACAGATCATTCGGTGAGCTCCGCCATCGCCAACGGGCTGGACAGCAAACGTCTGCTTAAGCATGCAGAGAATATCAAGGTTCTTAACGAACAGTATGATGACTTTACCATAATGGCCGCTTCGGAAGTCGATATTCGTATGGATGGGAGCCTGGATTATCCCGATGAGGTGCTGGAGGAATTGGATTATGTTACGGCCTCGATTCATTCGGGGCTGACCGGGGAACTGGAAAAAAACACCAATCGTCTGCTGCGGGCAATGGAAAATCCTTATGTCAATTGTCTCAGTCATCCCACCGGTCGAATGCTAGGTGTGCGGGAGCCGATGCAGCTTGATATGAACGCCATTATCGCCAAAGCAGTCGAAACCCATACCGCTCTGGAGATCAACGCCCATCCCTTGCGTCTCGATTTGAATGATCTGCATGTCCGGGCAGCTTTGGAAGGGGGGGCCAAGTTGTTCATCAATACCGATGCCCACGACGTAACCGGTTTGAAACTCATGCAGTACGGGGTGGCCACGGCCCAACGGGGCTGGGCCCGCAAGTCGGATGTGCTCAACTGCCAACCGATTACAACGGTAAAAAAATGGATAAAACAAAAGCGTGATAATTTGCCGTAAGCAGATGGCGGTATTTAAAAGTTAGCCAGTTAATATTGTAAAGGGACTAATTATGAAGCGTAACACCTTAAATTTTGTGGTCGATCTTATTTCACTGGTTGTCATGTTGGGTATGGTTTGGACGGGTCTCTTGATCCATTATGTCCTGCCCCCCGGTCACGGTCGCGGGCACGGGATGAGTCTTTGGGGATGGGACAGGCACGGCTACGGGGATGTTCATTTTTATCTGGCGCTGGTTCTGATGGGATTGATGGTGGTACATATTTGGCTACACTGGGCGTGGGTTTGTGCGACGATAAGTAAAACGCTGGGCTCAGAGAGTTCAGGTAAATTTAAGCGGGGGATTTATGGTATCATTTTCCTGATTATTATTGGGGTACTTATCGCGGGGAGTCTTTATTGGGTCAACGGTCAGGTCGGCAGTAATACGAAACAGAACTCAGAACATGATAATCACGAGGAGTCTTCTTTAATCTCAGGACGTACTACCCTTATCGAGGCCGCCCGAATAGGGGGGATTACTGTGGAGGAGCTGATTAAAAAATTAAAGCTGCCGTCTGATATCGACCAGCAGGAACAACTGGGCCGACTTCGCCAACGATATAATTTTGATATGCACGATGTGCGCAATATAGTGGAGAAAAACCTGCATACCAAATAGCTGTTTAAGGAAGTTACTTTTATGATTTATGATTCGCTAGAGAACATACATCTTTATCAGAATTTACCTGGTTCTCTCTTCAAAGCCCTGGAATATGCCGCTAAGGTCGATTCTTCACAGGCCGAGGGAGTTTACGAAATCGCGGGCAAAGATATGTTTGCAATGGTCTCCAGTTATCGAACACATTCTCCGGCGGATACTAAATTTGAAGGTCACAGGAAATATATAGATCTGCAGGTCCTGCTGGAAGGTTGTGAATATCTTCATTTTGTCGGTACCGAAGGTCTTTCCGTTAGCCAGCCTTATTCAGATGAGAAAGACCTGGTATTTTTTGAAGATCCCCCCAGCTTTTCGACGGTTATATTAAAACCCTCATTATTCGTCATTTTATTTGCTCACGAGGCCCATCAGCCCGGCTGCCATTTTGGGAAGCAATCCCACGTGCGTAAACTCGTCGTCAAAGTGAAGGCAACTGCTCGTCAATCGCTTTCTTGACTTTTTGCATCATCTCTACGAAATCCACCTGGCGTTTGGTGAGCTCTTTTAGTTTTTCATGGGTGCTGATTTGCTGCTCAATCTCCTGCAGTTTGCGTTTATCGTCCACCTCAATCGGTTTTTTCTCCTGCTCCAGTTGGTAAATCTTTTGGGTGTGCTGCTGATATTCCCTGATCAATTGGCCGGCCTGGGTGTCCTGGTTGACCTGTTTCTGGGCCTGGGCCAATAAGGTTGTTCTTTCGTGCTGGGCAATCTGTCGGCCCAACTGTTGAGCTAATTGGATGAGACGCTCCATATTCCTGTCCTTTCGTATGAATGATAAAGACGTTATTGCTGGGCTGGATTGACATATTCACTGTAATAAGTTATACTAAAATTGTAGTCATATTTACATCTCAGAATTGGTATTTTAGGAAGACAGCGTAAAAAAGTTCAAAACAACCGTAATAATAACTGAAAATATATGTTTCATTGTTATTTTTGGGGTTTTGGACGGTTCGAAACAATTGTTTTCAGCGGGCTTTGGAGTAAGTTGATTATGAGATTGTTGGTAAAGCGTGGTTTTTCGCTACTGCATGACCTGCATTTTATGGACGGCCCAATATATGTCGGCCGGCTACCCAAATGCAAGGTCTTTCTGCCCGATCGTAACGTATCCCGCCAACATGCCGTAATTTACACCACTTCCGACGGTATCTGGATGATCCAGGACCTGGAATCTGCTAACTGTACGACCGTTAACGGTCGGCCTATCTCCAAGATGCCCCTGCATGAGGGGGATATTGTCGGAATTGCGGATTTTTCTCTGGAGGTTCATTTCGATAGTGAGTCCGATCTGCAGGCGCAGAGTACACCTCTGGATATGGAGGATACGATAGTAGATGCCCGGGTGGAAACCCCTTCGATTTATGAATTAGCGCGCAAGGATGCCAAGCCTCTGCATATAAACTCACAACGGCTGCAGCATTTTTATCAATTCACCCTAGCTCTCTCTAAAAAGAAAGATCAGGATGAACTAATAAAAGAGCTGACGAATATTTTAGTCGAACAGTTTCAGGCCTATCATGTCTGGGTGGGGCTGCGCGAAACGACTTCCGGGCCTTTGACCTGCCATTGCGGGCGTAGTCGCAGCGGTGAGCAGATACCGCTGGAAGCTCTTTTCGGTAAGAGCATAATCAAACAGGCCCTGAAAAATGAAAATTATATCCTGCTGCCCAACTTTGCCGATTACCTCAAAGCCGGTGAAACCACCAGTCCGGGACTGGTCAATGTCAAATCGGCGATGGCCGCCCCTATCTTTGCACCGGCCGGAGTCTATGGAGTCATTTATGTCAACAATGGTATCGACCAAGAACCTTTCACCCATCAGGACCTGGACTATCTGACCCTTATCAGTACCCAAGTCGCCGCAGTTATCGAACATATCGCCTGAAGTGCTAACTCATTTGTTCTGTGGTCATCACGAGAGATGTCTGGGCGGAATGGTTGTTCCTTAGGTATTTCTGTGGTAACCGTGGGTATAATCAGCCCGGCAAAGCTGTTCAGTTTCATCAGGGTTGCGGCCCAATTCCCGCACCAGCAGTTTATGCATTTGTTGCAATCTTTGTTTCTGCTCGGGGTTACGGGCCAGATTGGTAAATTCTCCGGGATCTTGCTGGAGATTATACAGTTCCCGCTCGGCCGGATGTTTAACATCGGCAGGAGTATGATATACGTATTTATAAGGCCCCTTGCGCAACAGGGCAAATCCCGACGCAATATAGTGGGCATAGTATTCACTTACGGCGGTATCTTTCCAGTCTGACTTGGGGTCATCCAGCCATTCCAGCATGGAGTCACCATTCCAGTCGTCCGGCGTTGGGGCTTGGCCTATTGCGGCTATTGTCTGAACTACATCAACCAGTGAGCATGCTTGATATCTGCTTTGTCCCAGTTTCCATCTATTAGGCCAACTGATAATCAAAGGGACCCGGGCTGCGTGTTCATACATACAGTTTTTCCACCACAAGCCGTGTTCGCCCATATTCTCGCCATGGTCAGCGGTATAAATAACGATGGTATTTTCCGCGACGCTACTATTTTGCAGGGCAGTGAGGACCTGGCCGATCCGGGCGTCAAGCCATTGAGTCAAACCATAATAAAGCTCCCGCCCTTTGCGCACAATATCCTCGGGTGCGTCCTCTACATTAAATCCAATCCGCAAATGCTTGTAATTCAAAGGTTGCCCGGTGAGATGTCCCGGCGGGATAACCGGTAGGGGCACCTTGCTCATATACGGCTGCCAATATTGTTCCGGCACAATGAGCGGGAAGTGTGGGGCCAGGAATCCGGCAATTAAGAAGAAAGGTTTATCATCCGTTTGTCTTTTCTGCAGAAAATCCAATACACCCGCCGTTACCTTACGATCGTGTTCAAGAACAAAAGAGTCGCCCGGATGGAAACCATCGAAACGTTCGCTTATTCCCGGTATTGGCTTTAGGTTGTCTGCTTTGCGTCTGGCCCCCTTGCCTGTTTTCAGGTTATTGTTCATGTTCCCGGCGATTTCCGTAAATCCATAACGCCGAGTCCGGTCGTAATGCATCTTGCCGCATAAAAAGGATTCATAGCCGGCGGTATTCATTATCCGGGCCAGGGAAGGATAATCGGCGCTGGGCAGCCAGCAGGTATTGCTCCAGGCCCCAATACGTGAGATGTATTTTCCGGAGGTGAAGGACAACCGGGACGGTACGCATAATGGGGAGTTACAGTAACAGCTTTCAAATACTATTCCCTGTCGGGCCAACCCATCCAAATTCGGTGTTTTGATCAAAGGGTTGTTATAACAACCGATAACTGAGGCGTTATGCTCATCAGATATAATTACCAGAATATTCGGCTTGCCCTTATTCTGCCGGTTTAATACTCCTGCCCCTTTACAGCCAGGCAGCGCTATACTTATCACGCCCGCACCCAACCCTTGTAAAAACTCACGTCTTTTCATCTATATGCCTTTCGTCTTCCTGATTCTGTTGCAAAGTAATTATGGGTACATATTTCAACGATCTTTTTGGGCTATTTCCTGCAATACTTTTCTCAATTCATTGACCTTAACAGGTTGCTCGGCCGCCAGATTGTTTTTTTCATAAGGATCGGCGGCAAGATTATATAATTGTGCTTTATCTGTTTTTTTATCCACGATCAATTTCCAGTCTCCCTGTCGGATAGCGGCGGCCTTTTGTGTTTTCCAATATAATACTCGCGACTTGAAGGGTGCGGCAGTTGAGTTGATTTGGATCTCATTTTGCTCATTACAGAGCAGAGGCCAAATATTAATACCATCCCAATCGAGATTCCTCTCAGGTGAGCAAGCGGCCAATGCGCATAAGGTTGGCATCCAGTCCACGATATGAATTGGAATAGTCATCTTGCCCGGTTTTATTACACCCGGTTGGTTTACCAGAGCCGGGACTCTTATCGCGCCTTCGTACAAATCGCCTTTCCAGCCGCGCAGGGGTTTATTGTCACCTAATACGGTGTGCGGTTTGCCGGCATAACGGCCATTGTATAGTGATTTACTCTGCCAGTTCTTTTGGCCACCATTGTCACTGACAAAGATGATTAAGGTATTATTGCGCAGGTGGCGGCGATCGACGGCCGTGACGATTTTACCTATACCATCATCCAGATGCGAGACAGCGGCTGCATACCATTTACGAGAAGTATTTTTGATTTGTGGATACATAGTGGTCCACTTTTTGGGTTCGTTTAAGGGATAGTGCGGTGCGCTATAAGCTACATAAAGGAAAAAGGGTTTGTCGTGTTTGTTTTCAACGACACGCAGAGCTTCTTTTGTGATTAAATCGGTGACATGACCTGTTTCCCGGAGTTCTTTGTCGCTGCGATGCCAGGTTGGAACGCCGGTTTTGTAAAGGTGAGTATAGGGGTCGACTTGGCCGTGAAAATAACCGTAGGAGGTATCGAAGCCGTATTTCATCGGGGTATATTCGGGTGGTGAGCCCATGTGCCATTTGCCGGCAATATGGGTGGAATAGCCGCAATGGCGCAGGGCCTGGGCGAGAGTTATCGTATCATCATTAAAAATCTTTCCGTAAGCAGGAGCGAGAACACCATAGCGGCTGGGATAATGTCCGGTCAATAAACCTACTCGAGTGGGGGTGCAGGTGGGCATGACGTAATGATGTTCGAGCTGGAGACCTTGTCGGGCCAAATTGTCAAGATTGGGAGTTTTGATCTCAGAGCCGTGATATCCGACATCGGCCCAGCCCAGATCATCGGCGATGATAAAGATGATATTGGGCGGGGAAGTTTTTGGTAAGGAGATGATGTTGGGAGGGGCAGGCTTTGATGGTGAGATGTTATTAGGAGGGGAAGTCTTTGATGGGGAAGGACTCTGGGGTGATTTTTCGTAACATCCCCATAAGGGCAGATTTACAGATGAGGCCGCGGTCAATTTGAGAAAATCACGTCGGTTCATATCTTGATATTATTTATTATTTACTGATTAACAACAAAAAATTTGCTTTAGCAGGAGCCAGACCCTAAGCTTATCATAACAGGCAAATTACGATTAGCCCAATTTGAAAACAAATTTTTACGTTGTGAGCAGGAAATTATCCTTAATATTTTTAGAGAGTTCAGTAGCATCTGGATGTTGATAAAATATCAGAGCCGTTGACGGCAAATTAAGAAGATGTACGATCCGAGAAATATTGACAAACCTACTTATTTAAAGGATACCGGTTTGGATGCCTTGAGCCATCCGAAGCGGGCAGATCGGATTCATATCTTCAGCCTGGATTCCATTCTGACGGACGATATTTACGACAGGATTAGTTGTGATAGAAGATTGGCGCGTTACCTGGTAATTAAACCAAGAGAACAGAAACTAAAAAAGTTATTGAAGGAACTTGACTCAATGGCGAAGGAGACGGTTTCTGCAAAAATAATTATTCTCGACGTTCGCAGAGACACGTTGCCGATGCTGCAAAAGATCTACAACAAAATAGTGGGGTATAACCGCAGAGATTTTAATAAAATTTGTTATACCTTACTTGTCGGTGACGGTCCGACAAACATGTTTCAGCCGGGGGTTAGTTTGGAAGTGTTTGCCGCATACCTGGCGACGCGCAGAGTCGATTATAGTCCGGCTGCATATTTTTATGATCCTTTTCTGCATTATGACCCACAGGAGACCGAAACGAGGGTTATAGGAGAGGAGTTTGTGCTGCTGGAGAGATTGCCGCAAAGATTTGGCGTATATTTTAAGTATGAGCAAGGTCTGAAGGTTGACCAGATACGTCATTATTTCCGGGCCGTCGGCAAAGATGAGCAGGTAAGAGACGAAAGAAAGAAAAGTCTCAGGAAAATGTATATAAAGGAGATCACCAGGGAATTTCCCCAACATCGGGAACAACTCAAGGATTTACTTAGTAAACAGGGGCTCCAGGTGGCGTCGGAAAGGCTGCATTTGTATCCGCTGTTTTTTGAAGACTGGATATATGATTTGACTCAAAAAGCTTAACCGATCGAATAAAGGAATACTCTAAGGTTAATCAGGGAGAGCAATCCAGGGGGTGGGCACATAGAAGCCATTGTCGGGTTAAAACAGCCAGGTCGGCAAGGGTTATGTGACAATCATCATCAGCGAGGTCGGCAGTGAGGGGGCAATTCACAAAGACATCAGAGGCAAGCCACTGGGCGCTAAGCATTTGCAAGTCGTCAGGGTCCACCCGGCAGTCGGCTGTGAGGTCGGCGGAAAGGGGGCATTGAAAAAGGGCCAGACTGTGGTCATGGCCTCCGGCCAAAAGTTTGAAGTTATTACCCTCAGGGACATTAGTTTGACCGTGATTGTTGCGTCCCCAGACTACCACAGAACCGTCGGCTTGAAGTGCCAAACTGTGATAGGCACCGGCGGCGATGGCGATAAAATCACTGCCGGGAGGGACGTCGATCTGTTGATATTGATTGGAGCCCCAGCCGACGATTGAACCGCCTTCGGTAAGGGCCAGGGCGTGCTCGTAGCCGGCGGCGATGGCAATAAAGTTGTCGGCCGAGGGAAGGTTGCAGGGATCGTGGCCCCAACTGATTATTGTGCCGTCGGATTTTAAGGCCAGGCTAAACTGGTTGCCAGCGGCTACGGCGGTATAACAGGAGCCACAAGGATCATCAGCCTGGCCGTAATCGTTTCTGCCCCAGCCGACGACAGATCCGTCGTATTTGAGGGCCAGGGCATGTTCATGGCCGGCAGCGAGAGCAGAATAATCGTTACCTGCGGGAACGGTTGCCTGACCATAATTATCCCGGCCCCAACCAATCAGGGTGCCATCGGTGCGCAGGGCAAGGCTATAATAGTAACCTGCTGCCACGTCAAAAAAGTCATTTCCCTGGGGGACCTGATTACAACCATCTTGATTGTTTCCCCAGGCGGTGAGGGAGCCATCATATTTCAAGGCCAGATTATGGTAGTCACCCGCGACAAGGGCAACAAAATCATTACCGGCGGGAATGTCGATTTGATTAAGGGTATTATCACCCCAGCCAACAGGTATCAATGGGATCCAGCCGGGATTGATGGTAAGGTTTTTATAATCGAGGTAATCATCACCGCCGCCGTAAGGATTATTACCATAGAATCTGATGCGACTGACGTTATTAGGTTCGAAGATTCCTCCATCATTTACACCAGAAGCTAAAGGTACAATAATGTGGGCCCAGTCATCATTTTGGGCTGCGTAGATGGAGCCGAAATAGCGGCGCCCTTTATAAGTGTCGCCATCGTCTTCGTAAGTGTAAATCCGCATTTCCACATTAGACTCGTTATAAGGATCAGAATTGGTGAGCGGATCCTGATAATAGCGAATGTCAATTTCCAGAGAAGCGTCAGGACGGCTAAGATCGACACTACCAATACCTGCGAGGTTCAGGTCCACATAGGTATGGAATGGGTCATCGTCGTATATTTGGTGGCGGGTGTAGCCATGGGGCTCATCACTGCGGAATTCAATTTCATCGCAGGGATCGATGGTATAGATGGCGTCGCCGTTGGGTGACTGGCTATTTCCGCTCAGACCTAAATTGATCTGCTGGTCCATGGGAATTATGATGAGATGCACGGGCTTGCTTAAGAGTGGCTGTGAAAGAAAGAGGCCAATGGAGAAGCAGACCATTCTGGAATATCTCAATATCATCTTCCGCCCTCCTTTGCTCAGGGCCGATTCTTAAAAGGATAAAACCACGGTTTAGACCATTATTTGCCAAAAAATCAGCTTGTTATGATAAAAATAATATTTTAAAAATTTCGTTTGTCTTTGTCAAGATAGAAATAATGCAGAAGTGAACGTGACCGGTTGGAAGTCACGATCAACGCACAATGCAAAAAATCGGGCCTAGAGCTTAACGAGGACGTATTTGGGCCAGTTCTTTCACGTCGGAATTGTGATCGCTGAGGTGGATCAGTTTTTGTTTGTAGGTGTCTTTGCCGAAATATTTAAAACAGGCAATAAGAAGGTGATTCAGGCGCCAGCGCAAATCGGTACTGTAGTCGGCATTAATACCGGTACAACGCCAGATGATGGCTTCGTGATGGTCTTCACTTTTTGATTCAGCAAAGAGTTTATTGTCATAGAGGGTAAGACTTAGATATTTGGGGAAGATAGTGTAGCTGTAGGGCATATAGTAAGTATAGCCGGGCAGTTGGGTGGTGACCGTTTTCCAACGGCCGGAAGATGAGCGCATATGGGTACTAACTATATCGCCCGGTTCATAAACCGGCATCATGCCGGTATAAGTCTGGCCGGAATCCATACCGAACCAGCAGCTTAACAGATATTTTGCGGATTCCTTGGTAGTGATGTGGTAGCCATGTTGGCGTAAAAGCCGGGCAATTTTTTCAGCGACCTCCACCTCCAGCAAGGGTTCCGGAGCTTCAGTGCCGGCGACGATTGCCACGGTGTTTTCCCTGGTGGGCTGGGGGAAATTCAATTCGTGAGATTGATAGGCGTTGATATGTATGTTTACCTGCCCGCAACCGGAAAGAAAGACGAATATTACCAGGCAAGTGAAGGCTATAAATAAATTGTGCCTTTTTTGAGTTGAAATATAATCTCTCCAAATTTGATAAAATAAAAGTATGTTTATTATAGACCTTATTTCACATTTTGTCGGTATTGTCAATTCATCTACAGAGTACTTCAGCGCCTTTGCCCTGGGCGATCAGGGAGGTATAGGAATCGAGTTCCTTCTGGATAGCCGGGTCGGTAAGGTCGATGGTTTGTTGTCGTTCGGCTGAGAGATAGCCGGCCTGGCAGAGTTTGGTTATCTCCAGGCCGTACTGCCAATTCAGGAAGGCATCTTTGCCGGCGAGAAAGGCAGCGCGGGCATCTTCCAGTTCATCGACATAGCCATATAGATCAACTTCGTTAGGCTGGACGGTGAGTAAGCCGCGACTGGCGGTGGACTTTTCCAGGGCTGTTTCGGCATCGGCTGCAGCTTCGGTAGCTTCATCGCCAATAAATATTTCCAGAGGAGATTTAAGTGAATTGACCTCAAAGGCGTAGCCAGGTCCAAGGCCGTCCATTGCGAGCCGCAGGCCCTGTTTGTCGTACATCCAGGAGTTGGTGAACTGAGCCTTTACCAGTTGGCCGGTCTCGGGGTTGCGAAAGGTGACAATACCGGTGCAGAAATCTTCAGCCGGAGTTTGGGCGTAATCGACACCCATACGGTCCAACAGTTCCTTAAGATATTTGGGTTGGCCCCATTTTAATAGAGAGGTGTCGGCCTGAATCGAGACCGGTTCCAGAAAGTTGACCGGTTTACCTACGGGGGTCAGGATAAACCAGGAGACAGCAATACTGTGACAGCCCATATCGGAAAGGACGCCACCTCCCTGCCGGGTGGGGTCCCAGAACCAGGGCTCGTGGGGGCCGGCATGTTCCTCGGCACTGCGGGCAAGGGTTAGAGGGCCCATGAGTTTTTGCTGGGGGGTCAATTGGGTCAGGGCATTTTTAATGGCTTTCATGTGGATCTGGTTTTCAAAATAAGCGGTTTTTAACTGTGCCTGCTGGGCCAGTTCCACAAGCTTTTTGGCCTCGGCAACCGTCCGGCCGAGCGGCTTCTCACAGATGATACCCTTTAACTGGGCACCGGCCTGATGGGCCTGAACAATCTGCTCGGCCAATTCAATCCGGGCGTAATTAGGGGCAAAAAGGGCCACGACGTCACAATTTTTACATAGTTCAGCCACGCTGGGATAGGTCTGGCAGTTGCCTAAACCGTTCTTATTAGCGTAAACGGCCAATTCTTCAGCCCCTTTAAGGGCATAAACACCTACAAGTTCCATCCCACGAACTGATCTGAGAGCCTGGGCCTGGAACATACCGATAAATCCGGCACCAATGAATCCGAGTTTTAGTGTTTCTGTAATGACAATGCTCCTTTCCTAGTAATATAAGGCATATATCTCCAAAGTACGCATCTAACTACCTAAATTTAGATATTGCTTGGGTATGATTCAAGAGAAATTATGCATGAGGTTATAGTTAAAACTCGAGACAATGACTGTAAAATATAAGCCATTGTTGCAATCGATGTTTTTTGTGGTTGTTTCGAGTATGAGATTGTACAAATGGAAAAACCTTGCCATAATCTGGATATAAATTAGTATGGAGGGGCAAAGCAAAGGCATTATTGTCCAGGAACTCGTAATTATCCAATTAAATTAAGTACATATTTTAGAGAAAAATCGCAATGAAACAACAACACACAAAAGACAAAATGACTCGACGTGAATTTATTGGCAGAGCGGCGGTGACGGCGGCAGCGTTTTCGGTGGTACCAAGCAGGGTAATAGGCAAGGATGCGCCCAGCGGCAAGCTGAATGTTGCTGGTATTGGTGCCGGGGGCATGGGTAAGGGCAATATAGACAAATGTAAACATGAAAACATTATTGCCCTTTGTGATGTCGATTGGAAACGGGCGGATGAAACTTTCAAGAAATTCCCTGATGTGAAAAAATTCTGGGATTTTCGAGTTATGCTGGAGGAGATGGGTGATAAAATAGATGCAGTGATTGTGGCCACGCCAGACCACACCCACGCAACAGCAGCGATGGCGGCGATGAAGAAAGGTAAGCACGTCTATGTGCAAAAACCACTCACGCGAACTGTGTATGAAGCCCGTGTACTGACAGAAGCCGCCCGGAAGTACAAAGTAAAGACCCAGATGGGAAACCAGGGGCACTCGAATAATGGACTCAGGCTACTCTGTGAGTGGATTTGGGATGGGGCTATAGGTGATATACAAGAGGTGCATGCCTGGACGAATCGTCCGATCTGGCCCCAGGGGATAGACAAACCCAAAGAGGTGATGGAGCCTCCCAAGACTCTTAATTGGGATCTCTGGCTGGGACCTTCACCCGAACGGGCTTACAATCCGTGCTATGCTCCCTTCAAATGGCGGGGCTGGTGGGATTTCGGCAGCGGTGCCTTGGGAGATATGGCCTGCCATATACTGGATCCAGCGGTATTTTCCCTGAAGCTTAAATATCCTGTTGCGGTAGAAGCATGTGCGACCGAGGTTAATGAGCAAACCTTTCCGCTTGCTTCGATTATACGCTATGATTTTCCCGCTCGGGAAGGCATGCCGCCGGTGCGGGTTCACTGGTATGATGGAGGAATGTTGCCTCCCCGGCCGTTACAAATGGAATCGGAGAAGAAGTTTCCTAACTCAACAAAAAGCGTAATTTTTGTGGGAAGTAAAGGGATTCTGTGTTGTGGCGATTACGGTGGAAGTCCAAGATTAATTCCGGAAGCAAAGATGCAGGCCTATATAAAGAAAGGATTGCCACCTAAAACAATTCCCCGAATTAAAGGTAATCATGAGCAGAACTGGCTCGATGCCTGCAAGGGCAAGGTCGATCAGGCATGCTCCAATTTTGATTATGCGGGTCCCTTTACGGAGTTTGTGGTGATGGGTAATTTGGCCCTTCGGCATCTGAACCAGAGATTGGAATGGGATGGTCCCAATATGAAATTTACCAATAATGACGAAGCGAACAAGTATATCAAGTTGCCCTATCGTTCTGGATGGACGCTATAAATAAACGTCGAAGGTAGCGAGAATAAGGTTCGCCGGTTGTGGGGTGAAGTGAGAGTTTTAATATTTAAAACTTGTAATGATTCAATTTAGTTAAGTGCATTTTTGAGGAAAATCGCAATGAAAGAAACAAAAGCAAATGGCAAAATGACCCGACGTGAATTTATTGGCAGAGCGGCGGTTACGGCGGCAGCGTTTTCGGTGGTACCCAGCAAGGTAATAGGCAAGGATGCGCCCAGCGGCAAGCTGAATGTTGCTGGTATTGGTGCCGGGGGCATGGGTAAGGGCAATATAGACAAATGTAAACATGAAAACATTATAGCCCTTTGTGATGTGGATTGGCAAAGGGCGGATGAAACTTTCAAGAAGTTCCCCGATGTCAAGAAATACCGGGATTTCCGGATCATGTTGGATGAGATGGGTGATCAAATAGATGCGGTGATTGTGGCTACTCCGGACCACACCCACGCAACAGCGGCGATGGCGGCGATGAAGAAGGGTAAGCACGTCTATGTGCAAAAACCACTCACGCGAACTGTGCATGAAGCCCGGGTATTGACTGAGGCAGCCCGGAAATACAAGGTAAAGACCCAGATGGGTAATCAGGGCCATTCGGGAGGAGGAGTTAGAATGCTCTGTGAGTGGATCTGGGATGGGGCGATAGGTGATGTGCATGAGGTGCATACCTGGACGAACCGTCCTATCTGGCCTCAGGGGATAGACCGGCCCAAAGAAAAAATGGATATCCCCGAGACCCTCGACTGGGACCTCTGGTTGGGACCTTCGCCCGAAAGACCGTATCATGAGTGTTATGCGCCCTTTAAGTGGCGGGGTTGGTGGGACTTTGGCTGCGGGGCCCTGGGTGATATGGCCTGTCATATACTCGATGCGGCGGTATTTTCCCTGAAGTTGAAATACCCAGTCGCCGTAGAAGCCAGTGCAACCGAGGTCAATAAAGAAACTTTCCCGCTGGCCTCGATTATACGTTATGATTTTCCTGCCCGGGAAGGCATGCCGCCGGTACGGGTGCACTGGTATGATGGAGGAATGTTACCTCCCCGGCCTTTACAAATGGAATCGGGAGATAAGTTTAAGGAACAAACTGTAAGCTCAATTTTTGTGGGAAGTAAAGGGATTATCACTTGTGGAGTATACGGAAGCGACCCGCGGTTGGTTCCGTCTGCCAAGATGAGGGAATATAATAAACATCTGCCGCCTAAGACGATCCCCCGGATTAAAGGTAGCCATGAGCAGAACTGGCTCGATGCCTGTAAGGGTAAGGTCGATCAGGCGTGCTCTAATTTTGATTATGCGGGTCCCTTTACCGAGTTTGTGGTGATGGGTAATCTGGCCCTGCGGCATCTGAACCAGAGATTGGAATGGGATGGTCCCAATATGAAATTTACCAACAATGAAGAAGCAAACAAATATATCAAGTTGCCCTATCGTTCCGGATGGACCCTGTAAATAAACATCGAAGTTCGTGTAAATAATATAGTACACCGGTATAAGGAGAGCTGAATGGATACGAAATTGTATCTAAGTTTGAGCATTTTGATGTTTCTGGAATACGCTATCTGGGGGGCGTGGATGCCGGTGCTGGCGGCGCGTTTGCTGGGGCCTCTGAAAATGAGTGCCAAGCAAACCGGCTGGATTTATGCCACCCTGCCCATAGCTTGTATCATCTCGCCTTTGATTGCAGGACTGCTTGCTGATAAGTGGGTAAACTCTGAGTTGATACTGGCTGTATCTCATTTGGTAGGAGCGGTATTGTTGTTGGCAGCAGCGTATCAAAGGAAATTTGGGAGTTTGTTTATAGTAATACTCCTTTATTCCCTGTTCTTTGCCGCCACTTTACCTCTGGTTAATTCGCTGATGTTTCATCAATTGGGTAAAGTTTTTACCAGCACTGCCGAGATAAACGCTAATTCCGCCAAAATCTTTATCTGGGCACCGGTTGCCTGGGCACTGATCGGTTATTTCCTGACGGGTTGGCGCTGGATTTTCAAGACAGGCGGTGAAGGTCGGGACTGTCTGGTATTGGCAGCAGTCTTGTCGGTAATTATGGGTGTGTGCTGTTTCTTTATGCCGGCAACTCCGCCGGCGAACACAGGTGCAGCTCCCATTACCAAGGCGCTGAGCATGCTGAGTGACAGCAGTTTTCTCATTTTTATTGTCCTGTCCCTGGTTGTGGCTGGCTTGATGCAGTTTTACTTTTTGGGCACGGCCCGCTTTATGCAGGATATGGGAATTCCCAGCAATAATGTTCCGGCCTTTATGGCAATTGCCCAGGCGGTTCAGGCTGCAGCTACCTTATTCCTGCTGGGGATTCTACTTGAACGTTTGAATTTCAAATGGACATTAATCGTAGGAGCCGGGTGCTGGTTATTGTTATACCTTGTATATGTTACGGGCAAGCCGCGCTGTCTGATCGTCGTTTCGCAATCATTGCATGGGTTGGCCTATGTGTTATTTATTATTGCCGGACAAATATACGCGAACACCATAGCGCCGGAAGAGATTCGCGGTTCGATGCAGGCACTTATTTTTGCAGCGACTACAGGTGTGGGCCTTTTCTTCGGGACGCAGTTAGCCGGAATGGTGATGGATAAGTTCAAGAAAGAAGACGCATTCCAGTGGAGTAAGATTTTTACGGTACCGGCTCTAATCTCTCTGGTATGTATCGTGGGATTTTGGTTGTTTTTTAATGCTAAGGGATAAAGGAATTTTATAATGAAGCGACTAGGATTATTTTTGGTGATTTGGGGATGTTTTTTATCGTTTGATACTCAGGTACAAGGTAAAGCCTTGACGGAACATCCTGCGCGTGATGTTTATAAAGGCTGGCATCTGGGTGTTCAGGCCTATACCTTCAATCGATTTACGTTTTTTGAGGCGGTGGATAAGGCTGCGGAGCTGGGCCTGAGTTGGATCGAGGTCTATCCGGGTCAGCAGTTCAGCCCCGATATGCCCGATGCAAAATTTGACCACAATATGTCGGCCGAAATGCGTGAGGCGGCTAAAAAGAAACTGGCAGCAGCGGGTATAAAGGCATACGGCTATGGGGTGGTGGGATTACCCAACAATGAAGCTGAATGTCGCAAGGTGTTCGATTTTTGTAAAGAAATGGGTATTGGGACTATTGCTTCGGAACCTGAGAAGGAAGCCTTTAACCTGATCGAGAAATTGTGTAAAGAGTACAAGATAGCTATGGCCATACACAACCACCCGGCCCCGTCGCGTTATTGGAATCCGGATAAGGTTCTGGAAGTATGCAAAGGCCGCAGTAAATGGATTGGTGCCTGTGCCGATACGGGGCACTGGATGCGTTCGGGTATCGTTCCGCTGGAAGCAGTGAAAAAGCTGAAAGATCGGATAATTTATTTTCATTTGAAGGACCTGAACCAGTTTGGTGTTTGTCATAAGGGAGAACATGATGTTCCCTGGGGGCAGGGCAAGGCCGGCCTGGATGAAATACTAAAGTATTTGCATTCGGTAGGATGGCAGGGTTCTTTTTCGGCGGAGTATGAGCATAACTGGCTCGAATCAGTGCCGGAATTACGTCAATGTGTACATTACTTTGAAAAGTTGGCCGGGAGTATGAATCCCAGCGGCTGGCATTATTTGCTGGCGGATGATCTATCGAATTGTTCGTTTAGTCCGGATAGTTGGGAGTATAAGGATGATCTGTTGACGCGAAAGGGGGGAGGATATATCTGGACCGAGGATAAATATGGTGATTTTATCCTCGATCTGGAATTCAAGGTGGATAAGAACGCCAACAGCGGGGTATTTATTCGCACGGGCGATTTGAAGAATTATGTCCAGGATTCCATTGAAATCCAGATTCACGATACCGGAGATGGGACCAAACACGGTCAATGTGGAGCGATCTATGACTGTCTCTCACCCCGTATAGATCTGGGTAGTATGGCGGGACGCTGGAATCATCTGACCATTGAGGCCAAGGGCCCCATGATCTATGTGGTCATGGACGGTGTGCAAATTATCAAAATGAATGTTGATGATTGGAAAGAAGCAGGTAAAAATCCGGACTACGTGGGTACTAGTAATAAGTTCAAAAAGGCAATCAAGGATATGCCGCGGGCAGGATACATAGGATTTCAGGATCACGGCGATCCGGTCTGGTATCGCAATATTAAAATAAAAGCTTGTAGTAAATAATTAACTGTATAAGCCCCGATTGTAGCTCTGGGACTAATTAAGTCTTAACGGGTTAAAATCGGGGCTTATTTTTTTTGCTTAATAAGTCACCGAATCAGAGGCTTGGAATCCATCGAAGGAAATACTGAAATTGACCGGGTTGGGCTGTTGGGGGATATCGATTCCATTAATCAGGATGATAAAGGAGCAGCTTTGCAGGTTAAATAAAGCTAAATTAGGATGGGTTGTAGAAGGATCAGATGGATTTAAGGGCTTGCGATAAATAAATTGCGAACCAGTTTTTGAGAACCCTTCGGAACCTGCAGGAATTACAGCTTCAAAGGTACCCCAGCGTAAGGTGACCTCGTGTTGGGATAAATCCAGATTTAGATCATCAACGGAAATCGCCCCCATTAATAAAAGTAAATCTGCATTGGCAAGCGAACTGTTGCGATACAACGCCCGGTCCACACGCAAAGCATTCTCAACGCCCAGCAGGAATTTGAACGATAAGGGCAGGGTGAGGTAATCGTCAGTAACATTAGCGACTCCATAGTAGTCACCGGCTTCGATGGTCAGCATTAAAGGTGTCTGTAAGCCGGAAAGATCAACTTGATTGCCGGAGATTAAAAAAGAACCCTGGTTTAAATCCAAAAGCATTAATGATATCCCCCCGGATGGTCCGGTATAGAAATAGCGGCCGGAGAGAAACCGGGCTGGATTTTTTATGATAGGGTCGGAATCAAAAATCAGATTATCTCCGTTCCAAATACTTACGTTAATGCTGTCAGCATCCTGAAATTCACTTGCAAGCATATCAAGGGAACCACGGGCCATAAAGGAATCTTTCGGGGCGCTTCTGTTAAGACCGGCCTGGGCCATAAACAGGGAAAAGTCCATAACGCGCAACTCTAATTCATAGGCTCCAAAATCGACGACACCGTTGAAAATACGATTATTACCCTGCAGATCGTACTCTACACCCGCCAGGGCGGTGTTATCGCCTTGATTAATACAGGGTGAATTTGATAACAAACGATAGTCACCATCCTGCCAGAAGTCGTCACTGGTATCCTCCGGGGTGGAATTGTCATCCCAATAACCTGTGTCGGTAAAAAAAGGATTCTGGTTGATATTAGAGTTGTCCCATTCCAAAACACATTGATTCCAGGGTTCGCTGGAAACGTTATCCTGGCCGCCTTGCACATCGCTGTGAGAGACAGCCATTGTCGAGATTTCCGCCAGGGCAATTTCCGGTCCGTCCTCGTCAGTATCCGCCTGATTTCCCCAGAGTATGCAATTGGTCAGGGTCATAAAACTGTTGTTGTAACAGCGGATGCCTCCACCTACAGTATCGGAAGCATTTCCGGAAATAGTCGCATTCGCAATAGAGATTATACTATTTTCCGTACCGTATATACCTCCTCCGTGACTGCCGGATTTGTTACCGGTTATTAAACAGTTAATCATTTCCAGGTTAGTGTTGGAAAAATACATACCGCCTCCCCAATGGAGGGAATAGTTGCCGTTTATCAGGCTGTTTCTAATGGTCAGGATACTATCACTCTCGCAACATATCCCGCCTCCCCGGCTGGGTGAGCCGTTGAGAGCACGATTAGCGCTTAAAGAACATTCTATAATCTGGCAACCTATGAGAGAGGAGCCATAAAAGCCACCCCCACTATTGGCGGAATTACCTGTTAGTGAACAGTTGCTGATAAGTGGACCGCTGTTATCGCAGTAAATCCCCCCTCCAAAGCCCTGAGCGGTATTGTTACTTATGCTACAACCGTGAATAATAGAATAGCTGTCTTCGCACTGGATAGCCGCGCCGTTTGAGGGTGAGTTATTACCTGTAATTATACAATAACTTATTGTCGGACTGCTATTGACACAATAAATACCCCCTCCCCAGGCGTAACCGTTAGTGATGGTAAAGCCAGATACCACGGAATCAGTAGTTTCCTGGTTATGAAAATAAAACCCCCTATGTGGTTCTGCCTGTGTGCCGCCGGAATCGATGATAGTGGCAGCTACAACGCTTTGATCGCAGGGATCGGTACTTTTCAGAGAGAGAGCCTTACCTTGAAAGTCCAGATCCCGATTTCCCATACCACTATAGGATCCCTCGGCAGCGATCACGATATCACCACTGTTAGCTGCATCAAGACCAGCTTGCAGGGTTGCCTTGGGACCGTGTAGGCCATCCCAAACCGGAGCTAAACCATCCGAGCTGTCATTTCCCGTGTTGATGTTCACATAATAGTAGGCAGCATTAATTGGTAGGCTCGTGCAGGCCAGGATTAATATAAAAAGAAGTCCTTTTCCCTTCATTAATCCTCAAATCCTCATTTTATTGTATTTCTTTTGTGAAAGACACATTTTTGGGCGGGCCAGTCTGCCGTTTCGGCATTCTTGGAATGATAATACACATCAAAAGTAGCTTTGTACAAAGATTATACTAAAAATCAATATAATTATCGGACGAAAAAAAAGAATTTCTTTATCTATAACACGGAAAATTTGGATTATGGGACCATCAACAGTAATTAGCATTTAGGAAATTCTGTGGAAATTAAAAATTTATGTGCCGATAAGAAATGTGTGCCTAAAGTCTTTTTTGAATCAGTGCAACGTGAAATGATGTAACGTGTTGTTTTGTATAGGATTATGTAAATGTCCGAAGGGGCATGTGTCACTGTTAGGCTCACAAACGGAAAGGAGTTCAAGATGCGTTATGCGAGAATAGTGGAAATTACAATATCCCTTGTTTTTTGTATTAGTACTATGGGGTGCTTTTCGTCGCGTGCCAAGGATATAGAAGCGTATATAAAGCCTTATCAGGTAAATGTTAATGCCAACAATTATCAACTTCAGCCCCCAGATGAAATCGAGGTCCGTTGTCGTATAGCACCGGAAATTGATGAGCAAAAGCAGCAGATTCGACCAGATGGTAAGGTCTCTTTCGAGGGCATCGGAGAAATCGAAATAGCCGGCAAGACACCGCAGGAGGTCGCGGAAATCTTAAAGAAAAAAGTCAAGGATTTATACAGTCTGAAAGGAGATCATCCCATCGATGTACGCATAACTACTTACCGGAGCAAGGTATATTATGTGTTGGGTGAAGTAAGCAGTCCGGGGCCAAGAGTCTATACAGGGCGGGATACCCTTTTGACAGCCTTAGCAATAAGTCCTCCAATAGTTACCGCTTGGGAAAAACATATACAGGTTGTACGACCTTCTCATGAGGGCAGAAAGAAGGCTAAAATATTTGAAATTAACTTTCATGATGTGAAGACTCATGGGGATACGAGTAAAAATGTCTTATTGCAAGAGGGGGATATTGTTTTTGTGCCTCCTACCCCGTTAGCAGTTGTTGGTTACGCAGTTGCCGAATTGGTCAGGCCTATCGGCCAAGCTTTACAACCAGTATATCAAGTTTCACAAATTTCTGCTTATGGAGCATTATAGAAGCAAAACATAAAAAATATCGAATTTTAAGTTGATTCTTGCCCAAAATTCGTATTGGTCAAATTATGAACAAGCGGCGGATACTGAAGTTAATCCACTTTCTTGGCACGGTATGGTTTGCTTTGTGTGCTGGGTATGTGCTGATCGTAGCTCTGCGCCAGGCCGGAGTGAGATGGTGGGTGATCTTTTCACTTTCTGGTCATTCCATTGTATTATTATTTCTCTTGGTGAGTCTATATTTGTTCGCAGTGTTCCGTGGTGCCGCCCGAAGTCAGCAATTTCATCAGGAGCATCCCATGAGCAGCACGGGTTATTATATGCTGTTTTATGGGACTGTTCCCTTTCTGGGCGGTATAGCCGGATTGGCAGGTGAGTTTGACTATGGCAACCTATCCCAAAGCCTGCTGGCAGTTGTCTATGGGACTATAGGAGCGACGTTTTTGGTGTGGATCGTAATTGATCCGGCTATTGGTATGATTGAAATGTTACTGCCGGCTAGCCGTAAACACCGCAAAGAACGTCTGCAAAAGATTCGAGAACTCAGGGAGCAGCAACAGCGTGAACGTGACCGCTTATTAAAACAATTAAAAGAAAACGAAAAGGTTCAATATTCTGAATGGCAGAAATTACTGCAACCTCTATCTGGGAGATTATCGGAATTAGTTTTTCACCAGGGTGATAATTGGCAGGAGAGAGAAAATCAGGCCATCGATATTGGAGTAAAGGCCTGGCAAATCGGAGGATTGGCCGGCATGAAACAATTGCATGAAATGACAATCAGCCAATATAAGAGTAAGCATCAGGAGTTTCCGGAAGTTGACTATATTACATTATGGTGGGACGGTATTGGAAGTTGGCAGCATAAGCCTTTAAGCGAAAATATTCTATAGTAGATTGACACATCTTAAGTTTTGGAGTGCAGAAAAATCCTTGACTACCCTGCCAAAACAGCTATGATGATTTATATATTTGATCGCAGATAATTTGTACATACATATACCCGTAAAGGGGATTATCTTATAAAAATGGAGGGTGGAAGATGAGTAAATTTGTATGGATTTGGGCGATACTGGGGTGGATTAACATTTGTTTAGGAACATATATTTACGTTGATGTCAATGGGCCTAATGATCCGGGAACCGGCAGCTACGAAGACCCATTTCGTAGGATACAGGATGCAATTAATGATGCCAAAAATGGGGATATCATAGAAATACGGCCCGGTATGTACACGGGGGTGGGAAACTATAATCTAGACCCAAGTGGTTTGGCCATTACAATTTGCGGCACAGATCCCAACGATACAGATGTTGTAGCCGGCACAATAATTGATCCTAACCAATGGGGCAGGGGTTTTTATTTTCATAATAGCGAAGATGCAAACTGCATCATTTCAGGCCTTACTATCAGGAATGCTTTGGCCGGCGAATCAGGTGCCGGGGTATATTGCGATAACAGTAGTCCGACAATCAGCAATTGCATGATTGTAAACAATTTAGCCGGAGAAAATGGCGGAGGGGTATATTGCTATAATAGCGAATCTGTGTTTAAGAACTGTTTCATAGGTAATAATTATGCTGCTGCAGATAGCGGTGGTGGCCTGAAATGTGATTTAGGCAGTCCGCAACTGAAGAACTGTATTATCTCCAACAATATTTCTACTGATTATGGGGGGGGAGTGGATTGCTATCTGGCTGATCTAAATTTAGTTAATTGCAATATAATTAACAACATCGCAGGTAGT
>Ga0272441_10004474_pt1 | contig 25263 bp, 17 predicted proteins | sample SSMProp6N_FD_193582 | JGI IMG/M metagenome (GOLD analysis project Ga0272441, IMG submission 193582) | Marine sediment archaeal communities from Little Sippewissett salt marsh, Falmouth, MA, United States - SSM-Prop-6N | ecosystem: Environmental > Aquatic > Marine > Wetlands > Sediment ...
TGATCTGAAAGCAGACCTCGTTTCCCTTGTCATTGTAGGACAACTTGGAGACGTAATGGGAGGCCATGGCGATTCCGCGCCCGTGCATTTCCGACAATCCTTCTTCTCCGGCGGCGGCCGCCTGGGTTTTCCAGTCGAAGCCGTCCCCCTCGTCACGAATGGTGAAGGTTGATTTTTTCGGTGAAATGCGGTAATTCAGATATACCTTCTTTTCGCAGATCTCAGGATCCTTGTTTTTTCGGCGAATCAGATCGAGGATATCCTTACCGCTGTTAAGCCACTCGGATTTCTCCACAAAGCCGATTTTGCAGTTCCCGTGCTCGATGGCGTTGATCAACAGCTCCATCATGGCGATATAGAACCGGACCTTCTGCTCGTGGTCGATGAGATTCGCGTTGAACAGGAAATTGGCCAGAAGGTTCGAGTAGGTCACCAGATCGAAGGGATCGTTCTCCAGCACAAAAGAGCCGGAAAGATTGGACTGCAAAATGAAATGAAGATCCCGCTGCAGGAGGATTCCACGGTTCTGGCTCAGGATACGCAACAGCCGGGAGAAGTAATCCTCCATATTGCTCTTTTCGATAACCGAAATCGTGTTGATGCCGGAAAACATCTTTAACACTTCCTGCTCGTTTTCCTCGCTGTGAAGAACGACGAATCCCCCTGAATACAGCCACGGGTCGCTTCTGATCTCCTTGAGGACGGTCTTGATCTTGATGTACTTGTCGTTCAGGTTGATGACGATGATCTCGGGCAGTTCGTAATTCAGATGCTGGACGATACGGTTTTTATCGCGCAGATATATGGGAACGAACTCGTCGCCAAAATCCGTACATATCTGCAGTATAACTTTGTTCGTCTTATCATCGGTGCTCAGAACAGCAATATTTCCCATTCGATCCCCGCGAATGATCCATTTTTCGAGCCGGATATTTTATCGTACCCTATAATATAAATATAATCAGCCTACTATAGTTTTTCGGTCTACAAGCCCTAAACCAATAGACTCCGAATCGACGAAACCTCCACCGGCTGAAAACAGCCGGCAGCGACGTGGAATTTCCACCTCAAACACGGTATACTGTAGCTATCAGGGAGGAGTTAGCATGAAACGAGCCGCCATCACAGTCCTGCTGATCTTGTTCGCCGTTATCCCCTCGCTTGCTGAGGATCTATTGCTCGAATACCTCGAAGGATTCCTGGAGCTGAAGGAGGGATCGAGCTGGGTGGAACTGTACATCGGGGATACGATCCCGGAGAACAGCCTGATCCGTCTGTCCGACGACGGCTTCGCCGAGCTTTCCACCCGCACGATCACCGTGACCCTTAGCGAGGCTGGAACCTACGAAACCGGAGCTCTGCTTCGCTCCGGCCAGAAAATCGCCGCCTGGGATATCGGCAGCGTGGTGAACTCCAAACTCTCCAAGCTGGTCGGACCCGGACAGCAGGGCGAAACCGCGGTCATGGGCGTGCGCGGAGCCGCGGCCGACGAGGGCGAGCTGACCTGGGTCGAGGAGGGTGGAGAGTTCATGGAGAGAGGCAAACAGCTGCTCCAGGAAGGACTGTTCGACGAAGCGATCCCGGTGTTCCGGGACGGCGCGGACTGGGCTCTGACCGAAGAGGAGCGCAACGAGTACCTGTTCTACGCCGCCTACGCCCACTCGCTGAAAGGCGAAAACGCCCTGGCCCTGATCATGTTGGAGGATATGCAGCTGGCCTACGGCTCGGAGAACTTCACCGACTATGTGCTGTTGAAGGGCAAGCTGCTGATCGAGAACCTGGCATTCAACGATGCCCTGGATCTGTTTGCCGAATATCTGAAACAACCGGACATGGGGGAAACCACCCAGGTCGTCTTCTTCCTCTCCGCCTTGTGTTACCAGAGCCTGGACAATACCACCCAGGCCAGGAAGCACCTGCGCGATGCCATCCAGATCGACGCCGGCTCGGAGTACGGGCAGGCCGCTCAAGGTATGCTTGGCAGCTTGTAAGAGGCGCCGGACACGCCGTTTTTCGACTGAAATATAAAAGGGCTGCGGTTTTCCGCAGCCCTTTTTCGTATCGATTGCCTCTGCTGGGCTCAAGGAAAGGGAAACTCGGGGAGAGTTGTGAAGGAATAATAGTCCGTTCCGGAGGGGTACCTGGTCGTGATTTTACCGGTAGTACGGGTATAGTACCACTCATACTTGGTTCCGTAGCTCAGTGTATAGGGTACGGGGGTGGACGAACCGCTACCGGTATAGATCAAGCTCAGACGCGAGCCTGCTTTACCGAAATAAACTTTAGAGGTATATAAAAAGGTGCTCGGCCAGGATAGGGACGTTGTGCGGGATACCCAGTACGCTCCCCAGAGCGGGACGATACCCGAGGGAGACACATAGATCGTTCGCTCTCTGGCTGTAGACCAATTGCCCAGGTTGTCTCGTTCGGCCACACTGAGGGTGTGCGGTCCGTAGCCCAGGGAGGAAGGGGTATAGCTCGTACCGTATGTATAGTAGTTCGTACCCCCGTCCAAGCTACGGCGGTAGTACAATTTGGAGTCCGAAGATCCGCCGGTCTGCCATTCCCAGGTCGGATTGGTGATTGTTGCCGGAGAGTTCGTTGTTCCGGAGGTAAATGAGGGCGGATTCGGGGCCGTCCTGTCCCATTTGATTGATACCTCATCATATTTTGTATTACCGGCCTTGTCCGTTACGGTCAAACGCAGGACATAGGGTACGGTGTCGTTATCCGTATCGGCCAGTATAGTCGTGTCTTCAGATGCGGCGTTTCCGAAACTCAGGCTGCCCGGTCCGGACTGGAAAGTCCAGGCGTAGCCGGCGATACCGCTGGCCGGCGACGGATCGGATGAAGAGGCATAATGCCACACCGAAGCGGGTGGGGCGGGTGAAGTTGTAACCAGGATGTTTCGATCCGCCCCGGCGTATACAGTCGGATCCACGGTATCGCGGAAAATAGTATCGCTTTCGATATCGGAATAATTGGCGCCATCCCCGAAACGTGCATATACAGTCAACACGCCCTCACCGGCCGCAAGATCGTAGGAGGGCACGGTATTCACGTTCCCCGAGAACAGCACGTTAATGCTCCCGTCACCCTGCAGTTCGTTGCCGATCTCAACAATTGTAACCGTAGAATTCTTGTCGATGGTGAGTGTCACACTGCTTGCATGATTCAGAAAATTTGCCCCACCCTCTATCGTGAGGCTGCCCGCCGGCCACTGCCGAGTGTCGAAACTCCACACAATCTCGTCCTGTAGCGCGCTTCCATCCGCCCCTTTGACTCCTTTGGTTATTCTCACCTCGTAGGTTTGCGGGCCATCCATATAGGGAATCGGCTCTATGGACAGCGTTTTCGTATTTTCGTTGTAGTCATCATAAGAAACGCTACTAAGCGCTGGGGTGATGACTATGTTCGAAGCATTGAGCGAATCGGGATCCATCGAGCGATCGAACACGATAACGATCGGCACACCAGGATTGACGAGCTGGGCGTTTTCCTCCGGGGAAATTGACTTTACAGCCAAAAACAGATCGTTGGCGATCTTTAGATCGGTTTTGATCGCGTTGAAGATGTCGAAGGCGTTGCTGCAGGTGGCCAGCAACAACACGAATGCCAACGCGGCGGCCGCCGGGATGATGATCCAATATCGTCTTACTCTTCGTCCCATGAGAAAACCTCCTTGATCGCCGCCTGAGATGCCCGGGCCGTATCAGAGGCACCTGAGCCTAGGAATGAGAATTGCCTGGCTTTCTCCGGATCCAAACCTTCCAGCTTGGCCAGCGCGTTGTTGACCGATTCGTACTCCTCCAGCTCGTAACTCGCCTTGGCCACGCCCAGAAGGGCCACGGAGTTATCCGGGGAACGATCCAAAGCCCTTTGGTAGTACTCCAGTGAACGGCGCATCTGGCCCTTGAGGTAGTAGATGTTCCCGAGGTTCACCAAGGCCGCCGGATACTCTCCGGAACGAATAATCTGCTCAAACTGGTTCGCCGCATCGTCGAGCAGCCCGTATTTTGCGTACAGGACCCCCAGATTGTTGATCAGCCGCAGGCTTCCATCGGAGGCCCGGATCTCGCCTTTCAGCTTGGAAGCGCGAGGCTCCACCTCTGCGCTGATGAAACGATCGAGCTCCCGCACGTACTCGGAGCGGATATCCCCCTCGCTGGGAGGAATGATAGCGGGACGGTATTCGCTGAAGGCGACCGGCTCATACACGCTCCAAGCTTCCCGGATCGGGAAGAATTCGGCCGTGCCGTTCCGGCTGGTCTCTCTCCATTCCTTGGCGCCGATCTGCCAGGCCTTGATGAATCCGTCCTTAACCAGGGTGATTTCCACCGGAATCCAGGTATCCCCGTCCCGGAAGATAAGGTCTTCCGGTTTGAGAAAGATCTTGCGGGCTGTTTCCGGATCCATGCCCAAGGCAAAGGCCATATAGATATGACCCGGGGCGGTGATAAAGGCGGTAGGTACGCCGACCGCCTCAAGCATGGCCGCGTAGAGGATCGAGATATCGTCGCAATCCCCGGCCTTGAAGGCGAGGGTTTGGGCGGGAAACTGGACGAAATCGATGGCATCGGTGTTCTCTGAAAGCTTCTCGTAGGGCGTGACCGGATCGATCACGTAGCCGATCCCGTAGCGGGAGAGGAATTCGAACAGGGCCAGGGCGGAGCGGAAATTGGTGTTGATTGCGGTACTGCCCTCGTTGCTGATCAGGGAAGCGACCTGTTTGGCAAAGCCGAGAACAAGCTCATCCTTGGCCGTAACGAAAGCGGCCGCTTTGCGATCGTCATCCCAGGTCATGGCATTTCGATTGTTGACCGTCACCGTAACCGGAACACTGTCGATTCTCTCGATTCCCAGAAAGCGGTAGTCCAGCTGGATTTCGCCGGCGACCTTGACGCCTTCGGTTACGCCGAATATCTCATCGGTAAACAGTGCATACACCGGGATCTTCAACTCCTCGCCGCGACCCAGGCTCTCGATCTCCGCGCTCAGCTTGGGCTGGTCCATGAACTGCTTGACGTAGAAACTGACCTTCAGATCCTCCACCTTTTCCCGTTCGTTGTTTTTCAGGATCAGGCTGCCGGCCGGATTCTTGTCGTAGTAGGTGAAAAACAGCGGAAAAATCTGCTGGATCTGCGGCGTCACCTGGATTTCCGCCTTGCGTTTGGCCGCTCCGATGTTGTAGGACAAACCGACATTGATACCCACACCCTGATACAGGTACTCATCCGGAAGGAAATGGTATTTGTAGGTGGCACCGATTCCGATGTTCAGCGACGGATTCAGCAGGAAAGACAGATTCGCGCCACCGGCCACGAAGGGATTGAATACCGAACCACCGCTGACCGTGCCGAAATACATCCCTCCGTACCCGAAGGCTTTCACGTTGAAACGGGGGAAGGGGGAGAATCGGAAGCCGATCTCCGGGCCTGCGGACAGCAGGATCAACGACTTGCCGGCGTTCAAGATCGGGGCGAAATCCACATCCAGCGCGAGTCCCCCGTACATGTAGGGAAAGGAGGGGAAATTATACTCCCCTTTCAGAGATAGCCCGCCCCCGATCGAGTAGAAGGGGGTATCTCCCTCGTACGGCCCGATGGGCACGTTGAGTGTCGGATTCACCAGAAGGGAAAAATCGCTCGTTACCTGCGCCCAGGAAAGCGCTCCAAGCAGCAGAAGCACGACGGTCAGTACCCGATGCTTTTTCATCGCCTACCCACCTCTCTGTTTCCAGCATAGCACACCGCTACCGGTAAATCAATCTGAGCAAACAGATAAGGTTCACGCGTATCCGGCGCTCTACCCCCCTATCGTCTCCAGGCCAGCCACTTGCGCATGATCTTCTGCACGGCCGGCGTGAGTTTGGTTTTCAGGTAGGCGAATCCAACCCGACTGATGCTCTCCGCCTGGGTGGGATACGGATGGATCGTGTAGGCCAATTCCTTAAGTCCGCTTTTCGATTTCATGGCCAGAGTGATCTCGCTGATCATTTCTCCGGCGTGCCGGGCGACCACGGTGGCGCCCAGGATCCGCGGCGTCCCTTTCCGCGTGATCACCTTGACGAAACCCCGGTCTTCGCCGTCCAGAATGGCTCGATCCACATGCTCGAGGGACTGTGTATACGTATCCACGGCAATCCGCCTCTGCTCGGCCTCACGCTCATACAGCCCCACGTGGGCCACTTCGGGATCGGTGTAGGTGCACCAGGGAATGGTCAGGCTGCCGGTCTTCCGGGTCCGGGCGAACAGGGAGTTCTGCACCACGATCGATCCCATGGCCGCGGCCGCATGGGTGAACTTGTAGGGGAAACATACATCTCCGGCTGCATAGATGCGGGGATTGCTGGTCTGCAGGTACTCGTTTACGCGCACGCTGTAGCGGTCGTACTGTACGCCGACGGTTTCCAGATCCAATTTTTCGATATTCGGAGCCCTGCCGATTCCGACCAGGATCTCATCCACCACGATGCTCTCGGACTTGCCGCCGGTCTCGAAATGGATCATCTTCTCCGATCCACTCTTTTCGATCTGCCGGACCGCAATCTCCTTCAGCAGATGCACGCCGTCGGCCTGCATGGCTCGCTCAACGAGCACCGAGGCTTCCCTCTCTTCTCTGGGCAGAATGCGATCGGTCCTCTCCATCAGGTAGACTTCGGAGCCGAAGCGTGCGAACGCCTGAGACAACTCCGAACCGATCGGCCCGGCTCCAATCACCGCCAGTCTGAGGGGAAGCTCGGTGAGGCTGAAAACGGTTTCGTTGGTAAGGTATCCGGCTTCAGCCAAGCCCGGAATCTCGGGAGCCGCAGCCCGCGCACCGGTGGCGATGACGGCCTTGGCGAATCGCAGTGTCTGTCCACCCACCTCCACCGTATCCGGGCCGGAAAACCGGGCCGCTCCCAGATAGACATCCACCCCGATCTCTCTGTACCGATGGGCGGAATCCACCGGACTGATCCCGGCACGCAGGCGCCGCATTCGTTCCATGAGAGCGGGAAAATCCACCTTGTACCCGTTGGTGACAACGCCGTACGCACCGGCATCCCGCACGTCCGCCGAGGCACGCGCCGAGCGGATTATGCTCTTGGAGGGCACGCAACCGACGTTCAAGCAATCTCCCCCCATCAGGTGCTTCTCGACCAGGGCGACCTTGGCTCCCAGGCCCGCCGCTCCATTGGCTGCGATCAGGCCCGCCGTCCCGGCTCCGATGACGACCAGGTTGTAGCGGCCTTTCGGTTTCGGATTTCGCCATTCGCTCGGATGTACGTTGTCAACGAGTTCTCGATTGTATTGATCCTGCGGCAATACGACTACTTGATCCATATTCTCTCTCTCTCTCCCGTGATTTTACCTTATCGCTGCTATAACATATAAACAGACGTGGACAGACGCCTTTTTCTTACCCGTCGCGGGAACACAAACAGAATGCGCACGACCCCTTTTTGTTGACAAAGCGGACAAGTATGGTTTTATATAGGTGCAACAGAAATAACATCTATGGAAGGTAAAATAATCGACTGGATCACCCCAAACCCCGTAGTGGTTGACCTCACAGATACGCTGATCGACACCATTCAGACCATGGCGAAGAAACGGATCGGCGCAATCCTGGTGACACGGCATGACAAGTTGGAAGGTGTTTTCACTGAGCGCGATCTGCTGCGACTATTCTCCGAAGATACCGAGCGGGCTTTCAAGGAGCATCTGCAGGAGCCGATTCGCAACTTCATGACCTCCTCTCCCATTTGCGCCCAAATTGATGAGGACTACAACACCGTGTACATGAAAATGAAGACTCACGAGATCCGCCACATCCCGATCTTGGACGGCGGTCGGCTCGTGGGCATCGTCTCGATGCGGGATTTGATCCACCACTACCAGAACAAGCTGGAAACCGCGTTCAACGAAGCTCGTCAGGAGATCGACAACCTGAAAAAACTCGTATCGGTCACCGACGCGGAGAAAATCGAAACCTTGATCAAAGAGGTGCATAAATACAAGGAACTCAGCCTGACCGACCATCTGACCGGTCTGTTCAACAAGAGATACTTCCAGACGAGAATGGTCGAAGAGGTGACACGGGCCAAGCGATCCTCCTACGAGCTGTCTCTGATTTTTTGCGATATCGACTACTTCAAACGAATCAACGATCGTTTCGGCCACCATATCGGGGACGAGGTTCTGCAGACAACCGCCGGAATCTTAAACGGCGGGGTGGATCAGCTGAACATCATCTCCAGGCTACGCAAGTCCGATATCGTCGCCCGCTACGGCGGAGAGGAGTTCGTCATCATTCTTCCGGAAACCGGGAAAGCGGGAGCGGCAATCGCCGCCGAGCGACTTCGCCGGCAAATCGAGGACTATACATTCAAACTCAACGGCGAGGATGTCCACATTACGATGAGCTTCGGAGTGGCCGAGTTATCGGCCGCGGACAAGGAGCAGCTGGAGATCATCAAGAACGCCGACTACGCCATGTACAAGGCCAAGAACTCGGGCAGGAATCGGGTGGAGGTCTATCCCCCGGCGGAAGCCTAAACCTGAAACAACGGGGGTTTGTAGCTTTTTAACATCTGCGTCAGCGCGGATGCATTGACCGGCTTTCCGAAATAATATCCCTGGAAAGAATTGCAGTTCTTCGACAGCAGATACTCCAGCTGGTTTTTGGTTTCCACTCCCTCGGCGATAACGTCCATCATCAGGCTGTTTCCCAGGGTGATGATGGTGTTGATGATCTTCGTTGTCCCTTCCCTGTACATATTGATGACAAACGATTGATCGATCTTGAGTGTATCCACGGGAAAATCCGAGAGGTAGCTCAGAGACGAATAGCCGGTCCCGAAATCATCAATGGCTATGCGTATACCGGGATGTCGTCGCTTCAACTCCTCCATCTTCAACCTGGCTTCCTTCGGATCGGGCATAATGCTGCTTTCGGTGATTTCAATTTTCAGATTTTTCGCGTCGATTCCCGTACGCTCGACTATGCCGCTCAGCTTGTCAACGATGTGCTCCTGACTGAACTGCTTGACCGAAAGATTGATCGAAATGTACAAATCATCGAAACCCTGCAAGTTCCAGCTATGCAGCTGGCTGCAGGCGGTCTCGAACACCCAATCTCCGAGGGGCAGGATCAAACCGGTCTCCTCGGCTATCGGGATGAAATCGATCGGAGAAATGAATCCACGCTTGCGATCGTGCCAGCGCAGCAGCGCCTCCGCCCCTTCAATATATCCCCTCCCCCCGACGATCGGCTGGTAGTGGAGCTCGAACTTCTTCTGATCCAGAGCCTTGCGAATACCGTTTTCCAAAAACAGCCGCTCCGAAGCCTGTTTATTCAACTCCGGCGTAAAGAACATGTAGCGGTTTCCGCGTTCCTTGGCCTTGTACATAGCCATGTCGGCGTGTTTGATCAACTGCATGGCGTCCAATCCGTTTTGAGGGATCAGGGCGATCCCGACACTGACGCCGATATTGACCTTGGTTCCCGCTTCCAAACCCTTGACGAGGTAGGGGCGCTTAATCGTGTCGATGATTTTCTGGGCAACCACGGCCGCATCGGTGGCCTTGTGCAGATGGGTGAGCAGGATCACGAACTCGTCCCCGCCGAAACGAAACAGATCTTCGTGGCTTGCGCCGTTGGCCTCCAACTCGGGGCTGAAGCGATAGACGTGATCGCTCTCTCTCAAACATCCGCCCAACCGGCTTGCGCAGGAGCACAGAAGCCGATCGCCGATATTATGCCCGAGGGTGTCATTCACCTTCTTGAACCCATCGAGATCCAGAAACAGCACTGCTCCGATCGTATCCTCGTACCGCTTGATGTGGGTCAGGAACTGTTCCAGGGTGATATAGAACAGATCGCGATTGCCCAGATCCGTAAGCTTGTCGTGATAGGCAAGATACTTGAGCTTTCGTTCGGTCTTCTTCCGCTGACTGATATCCCGGATGATGCAGGTGACCAATCTTTCACCCTGAACACTTGTCGAGTTCCCGAAAGAAATCTCCAGGGGCACAATATCACCCGCCTTGTTTTTTCCGAGGACCTCGATGGTGTTTCCCAGCCGCGAGGCCTGGCGGTGCACATCATCGATCACGAAGTATTTCTTAAACACCTCGTCGTAGCGGTTGTGAACCGATGGCGGGAACAGCAATGAGAACTCCTGTCTCAACAACTCCCCGGCCGTGTAGCCGAAAACCCTTTCCACAGCCGAGTTGGCGAAGATAATGTGGAAGTGCTCGTTCAACTGCAGAATCGGATCCGACACGGTTTCCGAAAGCGCGGTATAGCTGCTCTTCAGAGCTTCCAGTTCCTCTGTGATCTTCAACTGATCGGTGAGATTTCGAATCAGGACCATGGCCGCCGGGGTACCGCGCCAGCGATGAGGAATGATGGTCACGCGTACCGGAAGTGTTCGCTTCTGTTTTGTGCAAGCCGTAAGATTGCAGGCGCTGCGTTGCCCCTGTTTCAGGCATGCGTCGATGAGCTGTTGAAAACGAATCTGCGAACGGTCGCTGAAGAATCTGAGCGCTTCACGCTTGATGATGTCTCTACTCCGGTACCCGAATAACTGCACAAAGGTTGGGTTCACATAGAGTGCTTTCGCATGCTCGTCAAGGTGAAGCGCCGCTTCAGAGGTTGTATCCGCTAAAAGAGCGTGGATTTCGCTTACTTCTGCTCCCGCACTCGCCATCCGCTGTACCCCAATAAGATGCCTGCTTTATATAAGGATATCGCAATCGCGCCGCCGATTCCGTTCAAGAGTATAGCACGCACGGCTGCAAATTCACCGGCGGACTTGCCCGTGGTGCGGGACATGCGCCAGGCCGATCAGATCCCGAACCGAGGAAAATCCTTTCTCCTCGATATAGGCGGCAATACCCCAAATGACCTGTTCCATCGCGAGTGGATTGACAAAGTTCTGCGTCCCCACGGCCACGGCCGATGCCCCGGCCAGGAGAAACTCCACCGCATCCTGCCAGGTAGCAATGCCCCCGATACCGATTATCGGCACGTGGACCTTTTGAAATGTAGTAAATACACTATGGCCGGCCCGGTTAGTCCACCGCTGATATTTCCCAGGGCCGGCCGGCACGTTCGGATATCGATCGCCATTCCCAGATACGCGTTGACCATCGAGATCACGGAGGCACCGGCCTTCTCGGCGATCACGGCCATTTCGCTGATATCCCGTACGTTCGGCGGCCCAGATGAACCCTCTTTCCAGATTCGGACAGGACAGGTCCAGCTCGATCATATCCGCATGACCGCAGCCGTCGATCGCCGAGGCCAACTCCCGCCATTCGCTCAACGAGTTGCCCGCAATGCTCACGATCACCGGCGGCCCCAGGCTTCGCAGCCTGGGCAGCCGGCTTTCCAAAAAACGGGCAAGTCCCACCGAGGGGATACCGATCGAGTTGAGCAATCCGCAGGGGCGGATTTCCGGGGCGGGCATCCATAAAGACCGTCTTGTTGATTACCGCACCCAGCTGTGCCGGGGAGAAAAAACCCTCGTGCACATCATCGATTTCGTAGGTACCGGAGGCCGGCAGCACGGGATTGGCTGAGGCAATCCCGGCCAGTTCGACGGAAAGATCGATCATATTTCCACCTCCGCCACCGGAAAGTGAGGCCCGTCGCGGCATACGAGGTAGTATCCAGGCTCCTGCCGCTTGGAAACCGCGCAACCGTGGCAGTCTCCCAGACCGCAGGCCATCAATCCCTCCTGGAATACGAATCCCCCGGTTCGGCCCTCCCGGTCGAGTTTCTGCACATAGCGTGAGAAACGCCGCGGAGCAGGAATCCTACGGAGGAAAAGCAAAAATCCTCAATCGGACGTCCGAGCGGCCCGGTTACGCGGACCGTCATTCCCGGGCCGAGCGCCTCGACCAGGGCGGTGCCCCGGCGCGGAACAGCCGGCGATTTCCGGTTCCCGCAGCAGCAGATCCACGTACTCCGTTCCAACCCGGTTGATCTGTACAACGGTCGCCGGGCCATACACAGGATGAACACCCATAATCCATCAAGGATACCTGTTTCCGTAAAAAATGGCTATTCGCGGTGCGGATCGTGTGAATGGTGCGCTGGAGGTCCGGAAGCGGGGTCGTTATTCCCATAGTGCTAAGTGGATCAACCGCGAGTGACACCTTCTCGGGGGTCTCTACATTGCAAACCCGCTATGGCGTGATAGAATAGGTGCATCATAATTTTATTCGCCCGGAGGATCACGATGCCTTTGCGCCTGAAATTATCCGACTGTACCGGTTGCCAGCTGTGCCAATTGGCGTGTTCGGCCGCCCACGAAGGGGTTTTCAACCCGGAGAAAGCGCGACTTCGGATCATTCACGAGTACACCGATCAAGGCATACATATCGCCTCGAAACACTGCATCTTCTGCAAGAAGTGCGAGGAGGCCTGCCCGGTGGGGGCAATCTCCAACAACGGCCGCTGGATGATCGTGGATCATCAGAAATGTATCGGCTGCGGAGATTGCGTGCGGGCCTGCCCAAAGAATGTAATTTTCCTGGATGAAAACAGAAAATCCATCATCTGCGACCTGTGCGGCGGATCACCGCAATGCGTCGAGTGGTGTCCCAAATCCGTAATCTCATTGAAGGAGACGGCGTCATGAACAGCGTGATGGGCAAGATTCTCACTGTTGATCTGGACCGCGGTCTGATCCGCACCCGTGTCACTCCCAGGGAGTGGATCGAGCTGTATACGGGACAGAAGGGACTGGCAACGCGTTTACTGATGGAGTATCTGGAGCCCCTGATCGATCCACTGTCGGCGGAAAACCGATTGGTCCTGGCGACTTCCATCATGGCCGGTACTATCGTGTCCTGCTCGGCCAAGCTCGCCATAGCGGCCAAGTCGCCGCTGACCGGTACGATTTCCGACGGCTCGGTGGGCGGCCACATCGGTGCGGAGCTCAAGTACGCGGGCTACGACGCGGTGGTTATCAGCGGAAGGGCAAAAGACTTGAGCTACCTGTACATCGATCCGGATCGGCCCGAGATTTGCGAAGCCGAATCGCTCAAAGGCCTCGGGGCTTTTGCCACCGAAGCCGAGATCAAGCGACTGGTCGGCGACGAGCAGGCGAAGGTTCTGACCATCGGTCCGGCCGGAGAAAACCTGGTCCGCTACGCCTGCATCTGCTCGGAGCGCTACCGCCAGCTGGGACGAGGCGGCCTCGGGGCGGTGATGGGAAGCAAGAATCTGAAAGGGATCGCGATCCGGGGCTGGTTGGATGTTTGCGTCGCCGACATGGGAAAATGTCTGGCCGCAGCGGCCGAAGCACACCGGCACGATGACATCATCGATCCGGAATTCGATATATACGAGTACGGTACACCGGTACTGGTGGATATGGCTCAGGAATCCGGATTGCTTCCCACCCGCAATTTCCAGACCGGACGCTTTGAGCATTCCGCGAACATCAACGGGGACAGTCTCAAAGCCCTACGAAAAAATAAGAAGGCGTGCTTCTCCTGTGCGATCGCCTGCGGCAATTACGTACAGGCAGGAGAGAGCACGGTGGAAGGTCCCGAGTTTGAAACGATCGCCCTGTGCGGCTCAAACATCGGAAACGGAGATGCCGAGCTTCTCATCCGGCTGAACGCCCTCTGCGACGATCTGGGCTTGGATACGATCTCTACCGGGGGAGTCCTGGCCTGCATGATGGAAATGACCGAGAGCGGAATCCACGATTTCGGCCTACGCTTCGGCGACACGGAAAAGGCGATGGCCGTGGTGGAGGACATCGCCCATGGGCGCGGCGTCGGACAGCAGGCCGCAGCCGGCTCGCGGGCGCTTGCCGGGCAATACGGCGCACCCCAGCTGGCTATGCAGATCAAGGGCATGGAGCTTCCCGGCTACGATCCCCGCGGCTCGTGGGGCATGGGTCTGGCCTATGCTACGGCTCCCCGCGGCGGCTGTCACATGACGACCTATCCGGTTGCCGAAGAGGCTTGGGGGGAGCTGGATCCGTTCACCTTCAAGGGCAAGGCCGAACTGGTGGCATACGGACAGAACGCCCAATTCGCCAAGTTCTCGATGGGTATCTGCGATTTCTGGCCGATCGAAAGCGAGACCCTCGGCAAGCTGTTCGAGGTCACCTACGGAGGCCGTTGGCCGGCGGAAAAGGTGGAATTGACCGGGGAACGGATCTTCAATCTGCAGCGCATGTTCAACGTGATGGCCGGTTTCACCAGTGGAGAGGATCGCCTGCCGTCGAGATTCCACGAGCAGACCCTGCCGGATGGACCGCCTGCGGGGATCGCCATGACCGAGCAGGCCTTCCAGGACGCCCTCCGCCGCTACTACGAGCTGCGCGGCTGGGACCGGCAGGGCCGGCCCACCGCGGAAACCCTGAGCCGTTTGGGAATCGAGAAAGAATTGATCGAACGTTACGAGCAGAGCCTGGGCTGAGTCGCAAAACCGGGCAAGCCGGCCGTAGGAGCTAAAACAGCCGGGTCTCCACGATCTCATCCACGGCAACGCCCAGGTCGGCCAGGTCGGCCAGATAGCGATACCGCGTTTCCCGGTCCAACAGCTCCGGGGGAAACACCCCCTTCCGCGTGATCCTGCCGTCTACAAACAGCTTGCTGAAGGCGAAAGCGGACTGGCCGGTCAGAAACGTTTCGTGGGTGATTCCGTGCTCGGCAAAGGCCTCGGTCAGGCCGGGTGCGTTGACGTAGCTGTCGATGCGCACCTTTTTTCCGCCCACCGTGCCGTCAACGCGCACCAGCGTGGCTCCCTCCTCCTGGGCCATGCCCTCGGACAGAGCCTCTCGGATCGACTCCGCGTCCGCCGGCGCAGGCGGGGTCAGCTTGCACACCAGATCGAGCGGGACCACTTTCACTCCCCCGACCTCCACTGCTTCGTGGCTGAGTAATCCCATTTTGTACAGGGATTCGGACAGATCCACGGCCGGGCCTCCGTACTTGAAGCGAACATTCTTACAGCCTTTGGCGGCTTTGTCCGAAAGCAGTCCGAAGGTAACCGGTTCTTCATGCTCATGATCCACTACGCGGCGGGGTCCCAACCCGCGGAAATCGATGATCTGCGGATCGTGGTACGGCTCAACGGTTTCGAAGCGCCCGTTTACGAAATTGACCGGCTCCGCCGCCATATCTCCAAACGCGGTCTCCGGCGACCACCAGAAGGGGATGAAACGATTCGTCCAGATCCCGTCATAGATCGCGATCAAAATGCTGTCCACCGTCTCGAGCTTGTCCACGGCATTGCGGGCCAGTACGCTCACCAAACCGGGCGCCGAGCCGGTGTTGAACAGGGCGCTCAAGCCCGCCGAGGCAAACTCGCCGTCCAAGGCCAGCTGGCGTTTCACCGAAGAGATGAAATCGGTATCCTCCACGGGCCCCGATGCCAGGTCCTGGTAGCAGCATCCGTTTTTCAGCGCCGCCTGCATCACATTCGGGTTGAAATCCGGAGGCAGAGCGTTGACGATCAGAGCGGATCCCTCGCTAACGGCGATCACTCGTTCCAGCTGCCCGGCGTCCAGGACGACGGCCCTGCTCTTTTTCAAAGAGGCGGCCACGCGCTTCGCCGCCGTTTCATCATAGTCCGCGCAGATCAGCTCATGCACACCGGAGAGTTCACTCAATCTTCTGGCGATGATACTGCCCTGCGCCCCGACTCCCAGAACAACAACTTTCATCTTCACCACTCCCCTTTCGACAATACTGTTTTTACATCTATTGTAAACCATAATGACATCCGGCTGCATTCCCGTTGTTGACAACCGCTCGGGTAGCCGTTAGGCTCGAATGCATCACAGCCGTGAGGGGAAAGTAAGATGAGCGAAAGAGAGCCAGACCGTCATTCTTCAAAGACACCGCGCGGACGGATGAGCGATTACATCTTCTCCGTAATCTTCAACATCGCTTTTCTCGTGGTGGTGAACAAGGTGCCGGATTGGAACATCGTGTTCATCACCGATACCTTCCCCGATATCCTCTGGGCGCTTAACACCTCCTTAGCGGTATCCTTAGCCGGCAACTTTATTCTGATCTTTTTCCATCCGCGTTTTCTCCATCACCTGTTCAACGCCGTGTTCGCCGTGTTCGGCATTGTGGCCGCCTCGGTGATGCTATCGGTGTTTCCCTTCGATTTCTCTCGGATCGCGGTCGAATGGCTCAACATTGTAGTCCGTATCGTCTTAATCGTGGGGATCGTGGGAAGCGCCATCGGAATTGTGGTACACAGCGTCAAAGCGATTGGTGCCTTGATTCGATCCGGTAACTTGAACAAATATTCCTGACTTATTGAATCACTCCGGGAACTTGTTCATGTGGAGGGATTCAATACATAATAAATACTTCTATGGCCACCGAGGTATCGACACGTCCGCTGTCTAACCCGCCGCTACGGAAAATCCTTCGCCGCCAACGGCTACTTGAACGGTTGCAGGAGACCACGGATCAGAGGTTAGTAGTTGTATATGGGAAAGCCGGACAGGGAAAATCCACTTTAATGGCGGAGCACCTTCAGCAACAGCGATGTGGCGGCTACTGGTGCGATCTCTGCGACGATGATGCCCAACCGGAACGGTTTTGCGCTGATGTACTATCGTCCCTCAGCCATGCGGATAAGCCAATACACGCCAATAGTCTGGAAGCGGCGTTTGAACAGCTCAACAAATTGACAAGCCCAGCCTGGATTGTCCTCGATAATGCCGAAGTCGTATACTCCAGTCCGCAGGTTTGCAGCTCTATCGAGAAATTAATAGCCTGCCTTGTCGAACCCATACGTATAGCGATTCTATCCCGGGAGTATCCCAAATTCTCTATAGTCCATGCACTCGCCGCACGACAGATGGTACTAATTGAAGATGCAGAACTGGCCTTCACACAGGAGGAAATATCAGAGCTATTCCATTCGTTTTATGGAATTGATCTTTCCATTCCGGACCTGTCCGAAATCCTCGAAATCAGCGAGGGATGGACAACCGCTCTCGTCCATCTGGCTGAAGCTCTGGATGGTAAGCCCCAGTCGATTCAGCAAGATACCCTGAAGCATTTCATTGCGTTGAGACAGTTGCCCTCTTTGGATCAGTTCTTCTCTCGATGCATCATCGATTGTCTCGAAGATGAGATACGGGACTTGTTGATTACTTTGTCTATTTTCCCGGCATATACACCTGATCTGGTATCATCCGTTACAGGGGGCTGCGGGCACAAGATCTTGGAGAATCTTTTATCTAAAAGCCTATTTTTGAAACGCATTGACTCTTCAGGTCAACTGTTCGCCCTTCATCCGCTATTCCGACAACACCTTTACGGTAGATTCTCTATGCTCGCCGACTCCAGGCAAAAGTCGATCCACCGAGCCGCAGTAGATTATTACTACACTTCCGGGAATCGCGAGGCGGCGGCACATCACCTGCGGTTCAGCAGGGGCCTGGTGCAGGCAAAAAAAATGTTGATCCAAGAGGCGGACACCCTACTCGAACAAGGACGATATAAGAAGCTGCACACACTTTTAGAAAGCTTCCCCCCGGATATACGGACCTCGGAGCCACTCCTTATGTATTACTATACGATAACCACAAACCTGGTACAGCCGTTCGTGTCCAGGAAAGCCCTGATGAATCTCCTCAAGGTATTTCGAAAGTCGCATGACGTGCGTAGAGAGGCAAAGATTCACTCGGTTCTGCTGGTTAACTACCTTTTCTATCAGGGGAATTGCGAAGCGGTGACCGGGATTTTGTCAGCAACAAAGGACTTCATATCCGAGTACGGTTCGCGCCTCGACCACAATGTTCGTTTAACCTTGGATACTTTGATCTCCTTTGCCCGCTTATGGATAACGCCTGATATCGATAATGCCTTCGAAATCGCTCTGCGAGCAGAAGAAACGGCCCTCAAGATCCGCAACGAAGAAGTATTAGTTTTTGCTCATCTCATACTCGCAAAAGTTTACCTGGACCGGGGAGATTTTCACCGCTCCACCGAAGTACTCGAAGAAACCGAGATACTCCTCAGGCATAATGCCGCTCTTCATCAGTACGAGCCACTGCTTCGTTTTTATCTCGGCGACAGCTACTTCTATCTTGGCGAACTGACTATGGCCCTGGATCAGATCGAACAGGGTTTGAAACATATCTTTCCGCAGTTTGCCTTCTGTCAGTATTTGAAATTGAATCAGGTACTCTATCTGTTGTACGTCCCCGATCTGGAAAAAGCCGAATCCGTGCTGGGATCTATCCGGGAAAAAACCAAGGGAGAGAACCTCTACGTTCGTTATTACTCAATTTATCTCCTTCATATGCTTCTGGCCTACAGGAAAAACAACAAAGAACGCGCAGCTTTCTATTGCAGACGATTGATGGACTCGGAAAACAAGGATCTACTGACTACGGATTATCCCTATAGTTATATTGCCCTTGCGGAGGTACAGACTTATCTCGGGTGGTACAAACTCGCCGAAAAAACCCTCCTGGAAGTTTTGGACGACATAAACAAGGATAGTTACCCGTATCCCAGTGCCACGGCTTACGCCCTTCTCGGCCATTTAAAAACCAGCAGTGGTAAAGTTAAAGAAGGTCAGTATCACCTCGATATTGCCGTTGATCTAATTGCCCAACACGGCTACAAGAATCTAGATATCTGCAGCCCGGTACTATTACGCAACATTGTTTTGTCGATTTCCCGTGCGAAAATGCCGGAATCAAAGACATTTGCCCGCTTAAAGCATATGAGCGCATCCCAAATCATCGATCAATCAATGGTCGGTTTGAATCTGTATACCCTTGGGGACTTTCGTATCGTTGCCAACGGACACGAATTATCGAGAGACACCCTGTCTCGGCACAAGAAGGTCATGGACCTGCTGAAACTGCTGATCGTACATAGAGATACCGGGCTGGCGAAGGAGGTCTCGTATGACTTGTTTTGGGCGGGATACTTGAAAAAAAGTTCCCGCGTCAATCTCAACACAATCATCTACCGTTTAAGAAAGGTTCTGGGAGAGGACAATCCGTATATCCTGACGAACGCAGGGACGATTCGACTGAATAGAGAGTTGATCACTGTAGATGCGGATGATTTCAAGGCGCTCATAAGAACCGGCGATAAGGAGGCGAATGCTGGTAAGCGCAACGCAGCTTTGAACTCCTACATCAAAGCCAAGGATATCTACCGTGGAGACTTTCTGGAAAAGGATCTGTACTACGATGATATCAGGGACGAACGGGAATCGCTGCAGGCGATTTACTTAAAACTACTTTTCAAACTGGTAATCATTCTCTTGGATTCAGAAAAGTTCCATCTCGCCCTGGAAACAAACAAAGAACTCCTCGAAGCGGATAAACTGTGCGAACCCGCCTACAGATTACTGATGATCTGTTGCAGTTTCGTAGGCAACCGAAGCGAAATCCCTCGACTCTACACTCGCCTTCAAGACCGACTTTTACGCAGCTTCAATATCCAGCCTGATCCCCAAACTACCGCCCTCAAAAATGCGCTTCTTAACGGTACCAGCCCCGATCCCTCGATGTGGCAGAAACAGGCGCTGATTTAAAAGAACCGGATAGATTATACCCTAGTCTTGATAAACGACTTTTCCATCCATCAGGGTCATACGAATTTTGACATCCGGGATGGTATCAGCATCACATTGAAGTAGATTTCTATCTAAAACAACAATATCTGCTAGTTTTCGCTCCTGAAGTGATCCAAGATCTCGCTCCATAAATGATCCATAAGCAGGATCCTTCGTATAGTGTAGCAACGCCTCCCCCACCGTTACCTTTTCTCCAGGATTCCATCCTCCTTCGGGATTGCCGTCGTTATGCAAGCGAGATACCGCTCTGTATATTCCCTTCATGGGATCAATATCGACTACAGGGAAGTCACTTCCGTAACAAACAATCGCACCGGCGTCGCTGAAACTGCGGTTAGGCCAGAAAAAAGGTTCTCGATCCTTTCCCAATCGCTCAATGAATGGATTATCACAAAACCGATCGGTTACCGCTAGATGCTCAGGTTGTATCGATGTTATCACACCCAGAGGTCCAAAACGCTTGAAATCCGCCGGATGAACAGTCTCAAGATGTTCAATGCTGTGTCGGGAATCCCTGTGTCCATTTTCATTTCGAGCGGCTTCATAACAGTCCAGAGCAAGCCGCACGGCCCCATCTCCACAAGCGTGCAGACGAACACGGAATCCGTTCCCGTCCGCTTGAACCACGCGCCGCTTCGCCACTTGCGGGGGCAGTAGAGAAAAACCGTGCGTATTACGATCTGCGTATCGATCGACCATGAGTGCTGTATAGGTTGTCGCGACTCCATCGAGGAATTCTTTCAAACCGGTGAATCTGACTTTTTCAGATGTATATTTCCTCCTCAGTGCAGCAGCTCCCTCCAAGGATTCCTGAAGGGCGCCTTCGAGAAAGAACCGAACAGTCAGCTCGCCGTCCTCCTCCATTCTGCGGTAAACATCCGTATCGCCAAGCTCCGAACCCGGTAATGACAGCATGTTGTTCACGGAAGTTACACCGGCGCTTGCCGCCTTCTTCATGAAATTTCTCACTAGTTGTCGACTTTTGCTGTCTGGAAATTCGAGCGCTTTCTTCCCGACGAGTACAGCCGCTGTTTCATACAGAAATCCCGTGGGCTCTCCGTTTGCATCACGTTCGATTTTACCAAACGGCGGATCCGGCGAGTTTTTGTCGATTTGACAAATACTCAAAGCTCGGCTGTTAACCCATGCCCCGTGATATTCTGCATTAAAAAGGAAAACGGGTCTGTCAGGAATTAGACGGTCGAGACTCTGTTTTGTGGGAAGCGAACTATCGTGCCAGTAAATATGATACCACCCATACCCCAGCACCCAGGGCTCGTTGGGATGAGAATCGGCATAGCAACGAACTTGCTCGGCTGCTTCTCCCTCTGAAAGCGAACTGTGCAGATCTACTGTTTCCAACGCAAGCCCGCCGAGCAAAACATGAGTGTGAAAATCGTGAAAACCGGGCATAATCAATTCTTCGTTGAAGCTGTACACCCTCGTATCGGGTCCTACCCAGCTCTCTATTTCCCTGTCTTCAGCGACGGCGGCTATTCTATTGCCAACGATTGCCACAAATCCCGCCCGAAGCCGGGAATTGTTCCCGCAAAAAAGGCATTTACTTTTCAGAACGACATCCGCTTTCGATTCCATACAGACTCCTTTCTCCAAGCCAACCGGTATGATTTTCCAATTTTTTCGAGCAGCACGTTATTCTCAAACAGCGAAACAATAACAACAAGCAGTAGCTTAAAACCGCCTGTGGCGTAAAAACCAAATCAATCCGAACCGTACAAAGTCAGCAGATCATGATAGCATTCAGGCCTTCGATCTCTGAACAAACAAGCTTCCCTGCGCTGTTCAGCTATTTCATCCAAATCGAATTCTGCAGTTATGACCATTTCATCAGTGCTAGTCGCTTCTTGGACGAGTCGACCCCAGTGGTCGGCAATAAAAGACCGCCCATAAAAAACGATCTCTGTATCATTCATATCGGATTTTTCGGTTCCGACTCTGTTCGCGGCGATCACCGGAACCATATTCGCCGCGGCATGCCCTCTTTGAACTATTTGCCAGTGCTCTGCCGGTGTAGGAGATGTTCCTATCGCCGTCGGATAGAAAATCATCTCAGCACCCCGTAAAACCAAACATCGTGCCACCTCCGGGTACCATTGATCCCAGCAAACAGCTATCCCGATTTTTCCGAATTTGGTATCCCATACTTTGAAGCCCGTGTCTCCAGGGGTAAAATAGTATTTCTCGTAGTACCCCGGATCGTCTGGGATATGAGTTTTTCTATAAACACCCTTCCGGGTACCATCGGCATCGACCACTACAACCGAATTGAAGAAAACATTTCTCTTTTTCTCGAAGCAACTAACTGGAATTACTATTCCCAGATCTTTCGCTACCTTTGTGAAATGCAATACGGTCGGATGCGACTGAATTTCCTTTGCCAACAGAAGATTGCCGGGATCAACGTCCTGACAAAAATACCAGCTTTCGAACAGCTCCTGCAAAAGAACGATTTGTGCACCTTGTCTTGCCGCCTGTCTTACCAGTTGTTCGGCTTTTTCGACATTTTTTTCTGTACTGCTTTTGCTCGCCGCAAACTGTGTAGCAGCCACCATTACTTTTCGCATGACCGATTCCTTTCGTCATCTCGCCTGGCTACATACTGCTGCTGTATCGAGCAGCGAGCATTGAATTGATTTTTGACGAGGACAGGTGTGCCCCAGGCGAGGCACACCTCATACAGAAAACGATCTCAATGATTATTTTTCGGTTTCCTCAAAGTGCGACTGCCGATTACAATTGCCAGCGTTATAGAGATCAAAAAAGAAATGAAAATAATTACCTGTGCCACTATATTGCCTTCCATGATATATTTCTCCTATTTTACAGCTTCAAGCTCTTCGTCCTTCATCCGCTGAACCGCAAACACTTCTTCGGTATTCTTCTCGGGTTTTGCGACAAAGGCGAAAACGATATATACGACAAAATTGATAGCCAAGGCAAGCAGACCGCCTTGCATGCCATTCAGGGCTGGCACAAAATCCGGCTGGGTGAAGGCGAAGATGCCGGTAACCACCAATCCGACAATGGTTGCAGCCCAGGCGCTCAACTTGTTTCCCCGTTTCCAGAATAACCCGAGCACGACGGCAGGGAAGAATTGGACGATTCCCTGGTACATCCGCGAAACCATTTGAAATATCGTCGGCAGCTCCTGCATCGATACTATAAGCCCGCCAAAGCCGAGCACAATGACGCAAATCCGGGAAATATTGGTTTGCCGTTTTGACGAAATTTTTGTATATGGCGAGATAATATCATTGACAAAAACGATCGCCCATGAGCTCACCATCGAGTCCATCATCGAAAGAGAGCCGGACAAGATCAGTACAGAAATTACGGCAACCGCCACCGGCCCTAAAGAGCTCAGCGCATTTACCATTGCGTAGGCACTATCACCTTCGTTGAACTCCGGACGGGCAGAGATACCAACGGCAAACCACATTACCGCGGCAGCAAAAATAACCGCAACAAAGGGGGTAATCCGAGAGGAAGCTTTGATCTCCTTTGTCGAAGAGGCAGCGAAAATTCTTGCAAAGAGAGAAGGCCACATATAGGCCCCGGCGATACCCATCAATATCAGAGAAGGCCAAAAAAGTATGCCAGGAGCTTCCCCTCCCCAACCTGCCGCTGCCCCGGGGATTTTCAGAAACTCCGCATTCAGATTCCGCACTTCCATAAACATTGACCCGAAACCTCCAAAAAATACGTAGGCGGCAACAACAAACATTACAAGACCGGTCAGGAGATACATCCAGCCCTGATAAAAATCTGCTATGATAACCGCCCGCATTCCAGCAAATACTATATAAGCAATAAATATGACCGCGATAATCGTCATGCCCAGATTGAAGGGGATTTTCCCATAGGTTATTGCCTGCATGGCATATCCGGCCGCGAGCATTTCGGTGACAATCCACGGAAACTCGATCAGCAGAGCTGCAAAACCACCAAGTGTTCGCAGCCCTTTCGAATTATAGCGAATTTGAAAGTACTGCCCCATCGTCTTGACACCGTAGCGTTTCCCGACTTTCCAAAGCGGACCAGCAATCAAATACAACACAAAAAGACTTCCCAGTGTGTAGAAAATGAGGTAGGTATTGACAATTCCCATATCCACACCCATCTGAGCCCATCCAATATATAGAGAACCGGGATACCAGGTGCCGACAATGGTCATGGTAATGAAAGCCCAGCCAAAAGACCGTCCGCCAACCGCATACTCTTCGAAATCTTGTTTTGGCAGCGGATTCCGATAGATCATATAACAAAGACCGGCTATATATATTCCGATCATGCCCAGTGTGATAACGTAGTTCATCTATAGCTCCCCCCTTCGCTGCTGCACGCCATAGAGCAATACAAGCATTGCCGAAATTATCAATCCGCATACCAGTTCCATAAAAGCAAAAAACGGCAGCCCAATAACCCATGGCTCAACTCTATTAATAAGGTTGAACAAGGGCGGAATAAGTAGAAAGGCGAATACGACTATTACGACTATACCAATGATCCAATACACGACTTTCGATTTGCCCGTTTTCTTCATCGCTACCTCCTAATGGATACGACGTTTTTCAAGATCCGATTTCAAACTGACTACCACCAAATAAAATATGTAAGTCACAACATATACTTCCTCCTCGAGTGTGCAAGCGTCTATTTGAAAACCTCATGCAAGGATTCCTCGAAGGCGCTTACCGCTTGCTTCGCGTCCTCATCGCTGTGAGCGGCAGATATGAACCACGGTTCCCGACAATCCTTGTCCGGCATCACTCCCCTGTCAAATAGATTGAGAATGACCTCCTCGTATGAATCGTGATCCGAGTCGGCCCAATCCCTGTATTCGCGAATGCTTTCTCTGTCGGTGAACACAATCCCAAACATCGACGGCGGCCCTTGCACAACTGCGGGGATCGCGGCTCGATCAAGTGCCGTTTCGATTCCTTTCATTAACTGCTTTCCGTGTGCATCGACTCGATCCAATGCGCCATCTGCGATTTCATCCAAAGTGGCGCAGGCTGCCGCCGTGGCCACGGCATTGCCGGCGTAGGTTCCCCCGTGGGGGATCATCATCGGTCCGATCTCTCCCATGATTTCCTGCCGGCCTCCGATAGCACCGAGAGGAAATCCGTTGGCTATCGCCTTCGCGTAAGCTACCAGATCCGCTTTGACATCGAAGTACTCTTGAGCTCCACCCTTAGCGATGCGGAATCCGGTTTTCACCTCATCCATGATCATAACGATTCCGTACTCATCACAGAGTCTTCGGATCGCCTTCAGGAATCCCTTGCGGGGCATGATCGAGGCGGTATTTCCCATCAGCGGCTCTACGATGATACAGGCGATCTGTCCCCACTGCTCCCGAACCTTGCGCTCCAGGAGCTCTTCGTCGTTGAATGGCAGTACGTAGACCAGATCGCCGATCACATGGGGGATACCGGAGCCATGCGCGACTCGAATCGGGGATCTTCGATAACCGGCACCGGGAATGGGGGGATAGCAATTCCATAAAGTGTAGTCGTGGAAGCCGTGATAATGACCTTCGAACTTCAGCACTTTGTCCCTGCCGGTGTACGCCCTCGCGATCCGAATGGCATGCATGGTCGCTTCGGTTCCCGAGTTTGCGAAGCGAACCAGATCGATACCCGTAAACTTTTT
>Ga0272441_10004475_pt1 | contig 25258 bp, 19 predicted proteins | sample SSMProp6N_FD_193582 | JGI IMG/M metagenome (GOLD analysis project Ga0272441, IMG submission 193582) | Marine sediment archaeal communities from Little Sippewissett salt marsh, Falmouth, MA, United States - SSM-Prop-6N | ecosystem: Environmental > Aquatic > Marine > Wetlands > Sediment ...
GAAAAATACATCAAAAGAATCGAATCGCTGCCGATTACGTTTCACCTCGGCGAAAGGATTGATCGACAGACGTTTCAAGACATCTACGCGGCGAGTGATGCCATTTTGGTTGCTACGGGTGCCCACGTAACAAAGAGGATTCAGTATCCCGGCGGTGAAAGGATTGCATCGGGGTTGTCGTTCCTCGTGGATATAAATGAGGGAAGGCCGATGAAACTGGATGGCAAGCACGTCGTTATTATCGGTGCCGGAAACGTAGGAATGGATATTGCCTGTGAGGCATGGCGGCTCGACGCAGAAAAGGTAACAGCTCTGGATGTACAGAAACCACTGGCATTCGGGAAAGAACTGGAGCTTGCAGAAAAGTTTGGCACCGAGATCCTCTGGCCGAGATTCATAGAAAAACTGAGTCAACAAACAATATGTTTTACGGATGGAACACGTATTCGTGCAGATGTTGTCCTTTTCAGTATCGGCGAAATGCCCGATGCTTCGTTTATACCTGACACAGTATTTTTCAGCGAACATGGCTACATGGTCACCGGAGAAAAATCGTTCAGGAGCAGTGATCCGAAAGTGTATGGGTGCGGTGATATTGTCAAACCGGGTCTTATTACGGATGCGATCGGCTCTGGCAGACTCGCCGCGATGGAGATACACGCGACACTCAATAGAGAAGAATTTGTCTGGCCTGAACGGCATCTCGTTCCTCGGAGAAGGATACAAACGCTCTATTTCGGAGGTGAGGAAGAAGAAATTGATCGATGCATGAGTTGTGGAACATGCATATTTTGTGATATATGTATCGAGAATTGTCCGCAGAAAGCACTATCGAGAAATGGTGAAATCTTCACCATCGATTCTGAGAGATGTACATTGTGTTACACATGTGTTAATGTCTGTCCGCGAGGGGCAATCCAGACAGAACTGCTCCACGAAATGATAAAAAAGAAAGCCACAGCCTGAAAGACAGATTCCAAATTGCTATCTTAGGGGAATGCTACGCGAATGAGAACAAAATTCATATTCATTACCGGCGGTGTTCTCTCATCACTCGGGAAGGGTCTCGCTGCAGCGTCGATCGGTGCCCTGCTCGAGTGCCGAGGACTAAATGTTTCGAACCAGAAACTTGATCCCTATATTAATGTCGATCCCGGAACAATGAACCCGTTCCAGCACGGCGAGGTATACGTGACCGATGACGGGGCAGAGACTGATCTCGACCTCGGACACTATGAACGATTTACCGAAACGCGGATGAGTAAGACAAATAACCTGACAACAGGGCAGGTCTATTATTCAGTTATAACCAAGGAACGAAAAGGAGAGTTTCTAGGTGGTACCGTTCAGGTCATTCCACACATTACCAATGAGATAAAGAATTATATCCGGAATGCGGCCGCGGGAGTCGATGTGGCCATTATTGAAATCGGTGGTACTGTCGGTGATATCGAAAGTCTCCCTTTTCTTGAAGCCATACGGCAATTTCGAAACGAGGCGGGGAAAAAGAACGCCATATTTATTCACCTTACCTGGGTGCCTTTTCTTAAAACTGCGGGCGAAGTGAAGACAAAACCCACACAGCACAGCGTCAAGGCGCTGCGTGAGATAGGGATCCAGCCCGATATCCTCCTCTGCCGGACAGAAGATTTTCTCGCGAAACAGATAAAAGAAAAAATATCACTCTTCTGTAATGTCGAGGTGGAGGCGGTCTTTACCGCGAAGGATGCGGAGAGTATTTATGAAGTTCCTCTCAATTTTCACCGGGAGGGTCTCGATCAGAAGATCGTCGATCTGTTGAATATATGGACAGGGCAGCCCCGTCTCGGGGCATGGGAGATACTGATCGAACGAATAAAAAACCCCTCACGTGAGGTAACCATTGCTATTGTCGGTAAATATGTGGATTGGACCGACTCGTATAAAAGTCTAAATGAAGCACTCGTTCATGGGGGCATCGGCAATAACGCCGGGGTAAAGCTTCGTTTTGTTGACTCCGAGCAGATAGAACGGGAGGGAATTACGAAACAATTCGACGGCATTGGCGGAATGCTGGTACCAGGCGGTTTCGGTAAACGGGGTATCGAAGGTATGATCCAGGCGATTACGTATGCCCGTCAGCATGATATACCGTTTTTTGGCATCTGTCTCGGGATGCAGGTGGCGGTTGTAGAATACGCGAGAAATGCGTGTGATATGGCAAAGGCTAATAGTACGGAATTCGATCAGGATACCGAATATCCGGTTATCGACTTTCTCCCCGAACAGATTAGTGTTGTCGAAAAAGGGGGTACCATGCGGTTAGGGGCGTATCCGTGCATACTCACCAAGGAGACGCTTGCATTCGAAGCGTACGGGCAGAAGGCAATCGACGAAAGACATCGACACCGCTATGAATTCAACAACAAATACAAAGATATCTTTATCAAAAATGGTATGCGTGTCAGTGGTACCTCACCCAATGAACATCTCGTTGAAATTGTGGAACTCGATGACCATCCCTGGTTTCTCGGCTGCCAATTTCATCCCGAGTTCAAGTCAAAGCCGACAAAGCCACATCCGCTGTTCTGTAAGTTTATCGAAGCTTCGCTAAAACATGTCGAGTCAACGTGTAAATAATCTCCACAATTGATTAAAGGAAAGAGATATGCTTTGCGAGAAGTATGTCGTACAAGGTATTAAAAAGTATGATTAAATGGCTCAGATACTCTATCACCAAAACATATGACTTCTTGAGAAGATGGAACATATGGGTGGGGCGAGACCCACACCGCATCAATGATTGGGGCATTGTAATCTTTCCTCTCCTTTGTGCCACGTTCTGTTGTGGGCTGGCGGGCATCATATCCATAAAGCGAGAAAACGGGAAACAAAACGGCAGACTCACAGAACTCCCTTTCTTTCTGCTGGAAAAAATACGAAATAACGGGATGGCAAAGATTCTTGAACATTCCCTTCCGGCAGAGCAGTACCTGGGGGGGTGGTCCATGCTCTCAGAAGTGGAGGAATTCCTACGTGCCGTGAGGCAAGATGTATCTTTCATGAAAGATGGAAAAGAGAAACTGTCACAGTTCTGTCATGAGGTAAACGATCTTATTCGTCGAGAGGAAACGCTGATTGAAGAGAATGCGAGTAAGCTTTCAACTGCCGGGATGGAATCGATAAACAGTGCCATGATTGTGTTCAAAGATTTCGCCTGGTCAATGGAAAATGATCTCTTGTCGAATAGTGAAAAAATAGTGCACATCGCCCGCGTCGACGATATCACTGAAATAGCAAATGATGCCTTGATAAAATACCGGCATATCAATTTATTACTGAACGCACTTGACAGACTCGAAGTACGGGGGAGAGATTCAGCCGGAATCCAGATCGGTTTCACACTGAAAGATACAGATATCCTGCGTTCGATTGTGAAGCGGCTCGCAGAGAATGATTTGCAGAGTGAGTGGAGGCAGCGGCTGAGGCCGGGTGATCTCATGGATGAATCAATTTGTCTCCGTGAAGGGCGAGATGGTGAGAGCGCTACGGCGATTACCTTTACCTACAAGAAGGCCTCGGCGACCGGTGAACTTGGGGAAAATGGCAGATATCTGAGAGAAAAGATCAGAAATGATAGAATCTTTCAGATTGTGCTCAGTGATGCGGCGGAACCGGATGTGTATCTCGGTCATACAAGATGGGCTTCCGTGGGTTCCATTACAGAAGAAAATTGCCACCCCATCAACAATTTCACGGTCGACACCGTTGTTGAAGAATCAACGGGATATCCACGGGTCTGCAAAACATATCCTCACTACGGGAGAGACAACTGGTGGATAACCGTTGCCCTCAACGGGGATATCGACAACTACAGCACGCTCAGAACCGCAAGAGAGAGTGAGGTATCACCGCTGATAAAAAGCAGTGTCACGACCGACACAAAAATGATTCCCCTTCAGATTGAAAAGTACCTCTTTTCAGGATGCGATCTCCGAGAGTCATTCAGACGAGCCCTCAATGATTTCGAGGGATCCCACGCAATTGCCATGCAGAGTAATCTTGAACCTGACAGGGTATACCTTGCCCTGAGGGGAAGCGGACAATCGCTCTACGTGGGCATCTGTAATGATGAATATGTGTATTCTTCTGAGGTGTACGGCCTTGTTGAAGTAACACCGTATTTCATAAAGCTCGACGGAGAAAACGAAAGAATTCCCGGCGATTCCCTGACGAAGGGTCAGATTTTTATTCTTAACCGACGTCATAGAGGCGGTCTCACGGAGATTGAGGCGTGTTATTATGACGGATACCCCCTCCGAATATCTGAAGATGATGTACAAAAAGCAGAAATCACCACGCGTGATATTGACCGGAAAAACTATCCCCATTATCTATTGAAAGAGATTCTCGAAGCACCGCAGTCGGTGCAGACGACCCTGAGGGGAAAGTATGAAATCGCACGCACCGAGGGTGGGGAGAGACGGGTTACCTTTAACCTGGGCAATGATGTTGTCCCGGATAGTTTAATGAACGCTCTGAGTGAAGACAGCATCAAGAACATCTTTGTGATCGGACAGGGTACGGCTGCCGTTGCGGCCGCTGCAATTGCCGAGGCCTTTTCAGAGTATCTCAGAGGATATCACATTACCGTCGAGGGGAAAAAGGCATCCGAGTTAAGCGGATTTTCCCTCCACGATCATCTCGATCAAACACTTATCGTGTCTGTTACCCAGTCAGGAACGACGACAGACACAAACCGGGCTGTTGCCATGGCAAAAGAACGGGGTGCGCATACGATTTCTATTGTCAACAGGCGACAATCCGATATTACACACCTCACCGATGGGGTGTTTTACACCAGCAATGGACGTGATATTGAGATGTCCGTCGCTTCGACCAAGGCATTTTACTCACAGATTGTTGCAGGGTATATCCTTGCCCTGTATTTTGCCCAGCTGCTCGGTACTCTCAAAGATGAACGGATAGCAAGGATATTGAACGATCTTGTATCTGTCCCGAATATGATGCATGCGGTAATTTCGCAAAAAGAAACAATAAAGGAGTCGGCATGGTATGCTGCAAAGAGAAAAACATACTGGGCGGTTGTCGGGAGCGGACCCAATAAGGTTGCTGCCGATGAAATACGGATAAAACTGAGCGAACTTTGTTACAAAACGATATCGTCTGATATTGTCGAAGATAAGAAACATATTGATTTATCATCAGAGCCATTGATTGTTGTCTGTGCCGCCGGTAATCCCGAATCTGTCGCAGAAGACATCGTGAAAGATACGGCGATATTCAAGGCACATGCCGCAACAGTCATTGTTATCGCGAATGCAACGGAAACACGATTCGACGATGTTGCTGATTCCGTTGTGTATATTCCCGAATCATCATATCCGACATCGGTAATCCTCAACACCGTCGCAGGGCATCTCTGGGGGTACTATGCCGCGTGCAGTATCAATGATGATGCCGAGTTTTTCCGAGTATTCAGAAATACCTTGTCACTGCAGGTACACGACCTGGATAGAAGAGAGGAGTCACTTTTTGAAAAACTGGCAAACACTCACATCCGTGGCATGATCGACGATTTTTCGATGGCATTTCATACACGGAAGAACAGGGGATATTTTTCCTCACTGAGTGTTGAGATCGCTTCCGACATACCGCTTCTTTTAAAATACGTTGCAGGAAAATTGCCCCTCGAGGATTTCTGGCGGGAATACGAAGAAAAGCGAATCTCGTCATCACCCCTCGATATGCTTGATGTGTGTCTGGGACGAGCGATCGATGAACTCGCCAGACCTATTGACGCCATTCGACATCAGGCAAAAACGGTCACGGTAGGTACGAGTAGAAAAGGTGAGATGATTTCAGGCATCATATTCGATTACATGCGGAGTCTGGAACTCTCTCTTGAAAACCTGACGAGTCGGGACGGATCTGCAGTGCGAAGGCTCCAGAAAGCCGTTTCGAGAATAAACGGCTATACGGTATACGATATTGATAATATCGAAATGGATGGAACACCCAGTGAATTTACCACCATATCGATCAGAAAAAGAGGCGGAGTATCCGTGAAAATGAAGTCCAGGGCAGAAAACCCGGTTCCTCTTACAGGTACAAAAAACACGATCATCAGCACCGGCGAAATCTATGCGGGCGTCGGTAAAAATGATAAGGCGCCGATTATTATTATGCCCCTTTTGGGAGAAGATCATGTAGTTCGTCACATTCTCCTTCTGCATGTCGCATTCGAGGAAAAACTGACAGCGGCCGAAAAGAAAGAAGTTCTCGGAGAAAAGTTCAGAAAGATCAAGAACCTGGTCAACGAGTACAACCTTCCATGGAATGACCGGTATTTCGAAGAGCTCCCGGTCGAATTCCTTCTTGGCGAGGGAGTTGATGTCGTTGTCGGGAAAATCATGGGATAGGCGGAGATACCGTCTCAACGTTGGTATGATAGCAATAATAGACTACAAAGCAGGAAACCTCACCTCGGTGCAGAGAGCATTGTCACATATCGGCATACCTTCGGTGATTACCGATAACCCTGAGGATATTTTTTCGTCGGAAAAAGTAATATTTCCTGGGGTGGGCGCAGCCGGCAGCGCCATGGAGGTCATAAAAACACAGAGACTCGATCGTGTCATTCATGAGGTCATCGGCAACGGAACGCCGTTCCTCGGTATATGCCTCGGTGCACAGGTCATTCTGGACACAAGTGAAGAGGATGATACTTCATGTCTGGGCATCATACCGGGTATCGCCAGAAAGTTTCCCATAACGAGATTGAAAATACCGCACACGGGCTGGAACTCTCTCAGAATGACGCGGTCGCATCCTGTTTTTCACGATGTAGATCCCCGTGACCAGTTTTATTTCGTACATTCGTATTATCCTGAAACTCGCCGAGACGAACATATCATCGCGTATACGGATTACGGAATCGAGTTTGCCTCGGTCATCGGCAACGGAAACGTAATAGCCACTCAGTTCCATCTCGAAAAAAGTGGCGTATCGGGGCTTAAAATTCTGGAGAATTTCTGTACGTGGAATGGGAGGATCGATGATTAAAGGATTGGGGCCGTTATGCTAAGCAAGCGAATTATCATCTGTCTGGATGTCAGGGAGGGAAAAACGACTAAAGGTATCAAGTTCAAGGAAAATGTTGATCTTGGTGACCCCGTCACAATGGCACGTGAATACTATGAACAGGGTGTCGACGAACTTGTATTTTACGACATTACGGCATCATCGGACAAACGGAATATCATTATCCCTGTGGTGGAAGAAGTGGCAAAAAACATCTTTATTCCCTTTTCTGTCGGGGGGGGCATTCGAACACTGGATGATATGTACAACGTCCTGCAGGCCGGTGCGGAAAAAATCAGTATCAATACTGCTGCAGTGTTAAACCCCGACCTCATTGCAGAAGGTGCAGGAAGGTTCGGCAGTCAGTGCATCGTCCTCGGAATGGATGCGAAAAAGGTTGAAAAATCTGATATTATTCCATCGGGATACGAAGTGTGGATTAACGGGGGCAGAACTCCCATGGGAATAGATGCCATCGAATGGGCAAAGAGAGCGGAAAACATGGGGGCCGGAGAGATATGTCTCAATTCGATCGATGCAGATGGAACAAAGAAAGGGTATGAGCTCACGATAACGTCGCTCATGTCTTCGACAGTTTCCATTCCGGTAATCGCATCAGGCGGTGCCGGAATACCGGAACATCTCAAAGATGTATTCCTCAAAGCGGGCGCGGATGCTGCGCTTATCGCATCGATGGTACACTATCGCCAGTATACCATACGTCATATCAAGACCTATCTTGCGGGTGAAGGCATCCCCGTAAGAGAATTCATATGATTTGACAACGTGGAGAATCATTCTTATGTTATCGATGCAGGCAGTGAACGCAGGCGGACTTGCCTTTTTGCAACTCATGGTATACATACACGACTGATAATGGTGGCAAAATATTGTGCTGCGAGTATGAAAAGGTCATACTGAGAGACGTGGCAGCGCGATAGACGGGGGCGGATGAATTTTGTGGAAAATGTTAAAATTCACTGTAAGGACTGCAAAATAAAGGTTCGGAATTATTCAGTAGTGGCTGAAGGAAACCCGTGTATTGTGAATTAACATGTATGGTTATGATTGCGCAAGTGTCGACACACTGACCTTGTGCTCCGTCTGCGATGACGATAAAGATTGTAATTTCTATGCGGCAGGTGGCAATAATAATTTACTGTTTATGGAGGTAATCCGGATGATTATTGCGAGTGGAGACGAAATATGCGGTATGTGCGGGAAAAGGCAAGCTGTGGTGATCTGCAATGGGTGTGAGGTGCCACTCTGCAAGGAATGTCAGATGTTTGAGATGTGGTGCTATGGGTGCGGCCATGCAGATACAAAGGCGTTTTGTTACAAATGCTACCATGATATTGATATCAATCCTTACGGTGGAGGAGCGGAGTAACAGAAATGAAATACGAAGGATATATAATACGGCCCCCGAGCGAGGCACATAGTCTCCTGCTTCAGACAACGGTGGGATGTTCACACAATAAATGCACATTCTGCAGGGCATATAAAGATAAAAAATTCAGAATTAAAAGCTTTAAGGACATCGAAGAAGATATTCTGGAAGCGGCAGGATATGGCTGGATCGAAAGGATCTTTCTCTGTGACGGTGATGCCCTTATTATGCCGCAACGTAAACTTGTTCCGATTCTGAAATCAATCAATACAAATATACGAGGCGTCTCTCGAATCGGGACATACGGTAATGCGAAAAGTGTTTTGAGGAAGACACCGGAAGAGTTGAAAGAACTCAGAGAACTGGGTATGGGAATAATTTATTTTGGCCTGGAATCCGGGAATGATGAAATTTTGGAAGCGATAAAAAAAGGTGTTACTTCAGAGCAAATGGTAGAGGCGGGAAAGCGGGTGAGAGATGCCGGCATGACCCTCTCCGTTACCATTCTGCTCGGTATTGGAGGCATTCAGAAGAGTCTTGACCATTCACTCGATACGGCAAAAATTCTCAGTGAGATCGACCCCGAGTACGTAGGGGCTCTGACGGTCATGATCGTACCAGGGACTCCACTCCATGAACAATACGTATCGGGGGAATTTCAACTTCCCGATACGTTTGCACTGATCGAAGAGCTTGGCATCATCATTGCGAATTCAAACTTTACCAACTGTTTCTTTACCTCGAATCACGCATCGAATTATCTGCCGATACGTGCCCGCATGCCGCAGAAAAAAGATGAAGTGGTGCGTCTCATTCATCAGGTTGTTGAAGCGAACGACCGCAGTATTCTGAGACCGGAATTTATGCGTGGTCTGTAGAAAGGAAGGGAATTATCATTAAAAAGCAGGATAAACCCTGGCTTGTTGCTCTCTTGTCAAGGATTATGAAACACAATGACGAACTTTCTCCTGAAGAAGAGATCAGTTCCATTATCGACAGGGGAAAGGAAAGGGGGTTGATCGATCAGCAGTCGGGCGAAATGATAGAGAGCATCCTTGAGTTCAAAGAGAAGATCGTTCGGGAGGTTGTTGTGCCGAGAACGGAGATCATCGCCGTGAGCATTGACTCCCCGATTAAAGACATAATCCATCTGACCCTCACACATGGCCATACGAGAATGCCGGTTTATGAAGGCAGCATCGACAACATTATTGCTATATTCAATGTAAAGGATCTCCTAAAATTCTGGCCGAAGTCCGATGCATTCGACCTACGATCGATTCTCAGAAAAGCTTACTATATTCCAGAAACGAAGAATATTCATCTCCTTCTCCACGAGTTGAAAGAGCATAAGACTCACATGGCAATCGTCATTGACGAGTATGGCGGTACATCGGGACTGGTTACACTTGAAGATCTGATCGAAGAAATAGTAGGCGAGATTCACGATGAACACGATGCAGAAGCGGACGCATTTACGCTCCTGCAAAACGGGGAGGTGCTCGTCGACAGCCGTGTAGAAATTGAGGAGTTCGAGGACTATTTCAATGTGGCACTACCGGAGGGAAAATTTGAGACACTCGGGGGATTAATCTTTCACCTCATAAGAAAAATACCGGTTCCGGGCGAAATTATCCATTGCAATGATTTTGAGATTATTGTCGAATCGGCCGACGAACGACGAATAAAAAAGGTACGAATCCGGAAGGCTGAAGGCAATATAAAAGCATAGCACAAACGGCATGGCAGAAAAAAGAGGGTGAGGATAAACCGGATCAATGAAAGTGATGACGACAATCTTTTCTCTGACTTCCGGCACCCTTCTTTTTCTCTCATTTCCGAAGTTTGATTACCACTTTCTTGTTTGGATTTTCCTCATTCCGCTTCTTATTGCCCTACGGAAAAGAAGTATCAGCGATTCTTTCCGGATCGGTTTTCTCACAGGCCTCGTCTACAACATTGGCATTACCTACTGGGTGGTATTCGTCATTGTCAGGTACGGATATCTTCCCCTCTATGTTGGTGTTGTCATTATGGTGCTCCTAGCACTCTACCTCAGCATGTATGTGGCGATCTTTGCGGCGGGCGTCACATTCCTCAGAAAAAGAGGTATTGCAGAGATAATCGCCGCACCGCTTTTGTGGACTTCTCTCGAATATGGAAAATCTCATCTTCTGACCGGTTTCCCGTGGGAAAATCTGGCGTACGCACTCCACGAAAACCTTTCGATGATACAGATAGCGGATATAACGGGAATATATGGTATTACCTTTGTAATAGTGGTGGTAAATTGTGTCTTTTTTCAAATACTCACAATGGAGAAGTCAAGTCGAACAAAGACGTTTGTAGGGATTGCCATCGGAATTGGTCTAGTCGTGGCGGTTTTTGGCTACGGGCAGTTTCGACTCAAGTCATGTGAAAAACAGTTTCAGCGTGTCAGGGAACATGACGTAGCGATCATTCAAGGGGATATAGACCAGAGCATAAAGTGGAACAGCGGATTTCAGTCCGAAACACTGGATATTTATCGTGCCCAGTCTTTCGGCGTCGCAGTTCCTCCCAAACTGCTGATTGTATGGCCGGAGACGGCAACCCCCTTTTTCTTTCAAACGAAAGACGAAAAGCAACAGCAGGTTATTGACATCGCAAAAGCAACACAATCGTATCTCTTATTCGGGAGTCCGAGTTATGCAGACAGACATACAGGACGTGTCTTTATGAACAGTGCCTATCTCATATCTCCTGCTGGAGAAATCACGGGGAAATATGATAAGGTGCATCTTGTTCCCTATGGTGAGTATGTGCCCCTTCGAGAATTCTTCTTTTTTCTCGAGAAACTGGTTGTCGGTGTAGGAGATTTTGTGCCGGGCAAGAATCTGCATCCCCTTGCACTGGGAAAAGAAAAGGTAGGTGTTCTTATTTGCTACGAGGGTATTTTCCCGTCTATCAGCAGGGAATATCGGAAAAAGGGGGCAACACTGCTCATTAACATTACGAACGATGCCTGGTTCGGAACATCATCGGCTCCCTACCAGCATCTGACGATGACGGCATTCCGGGCCGTGGAGAACCGCATGTATATTTTGCGGGCCGCAAACACCGGGATAAGTGCTATAATCGCACCGTCGGGGGACATCATCTCGTCAACGGAGCTGTTTAAGCGGACGTCACTCGAAGGAAAGATAAAATTTATTGAATGTCGTACCTTTTATTCAACATATGGTAATGTGTTCATATACCTATGTTTAATCGCATTGGCGGGAATAATGATAATATCCATGAAAAGGAGAAACGTTTATGATTGATACTATAAAAGAAGACATCCACGACCTTCAGGAACGAATGGACCAGTTACGAGGTTATCTTTGACATTGATGGCCAAAAAAAGAAGTTGCAAGTCCTTGAAAACATAACTATAAAGGATGACTTTTGGAACAATCCTGAAGAAGCGCGCTCTATATTAAAGGAAAAGAACGACATCGAGCAACTCATTGCAGGATGGAGAGAAAAGAACAACCTGCTGCAAGATCTGAATCTGCTCCTCGCTATGGTAGAAGAAGAGGGGGAGGATGAAGAAACACTGGAAGAAATTGAGAGAGATATCGAGAATCTGAAGACCGCAGTACGGGATGCAGAGCTGAAAATGATGCTGGGTGAAGAGGAAGATCATCACAGTGCGATTATGATGATACATTCAGGAGCCGGTGGAACGGAAGCGCAGGACTGGACGGAGATGCTCTTGAGAATGTATGTACGTTGGACCGAACGAAAGAGATTCAGGACAAGAATTGTCGATTATCAACCCGGCGATGAAGCGGGGGTCAAGAGTGTTACTCTTACCATTGACGGCGCTTATGCCTACGGGTATGCAAAGGCAGAGGTGGGCATTCACCGGCTCGTTCGAATTTCTCCATTTGACACAGGAAGGAGAAGGCACACATCGTTTGCCTCCGTATTCGTATATCCCGAGGTGGAGGATGATATCACTATCGAAGTAAATGAGAGTGACTTGAGAGTAGACACGTATCGGTCGACAGGTGCCGGGGGTCAGCATGTTAACAAAACCGACTCGGCCGTCAGAATTACCCATATGCCAACAGGTATTGTTGTCCAGTGTCAGAACGAACGGTCTCAGCACAAGAACAAATCGATGGCGATGAAGGTATTAAAAGCAAGGCTTTACGAAATGATGCTTCGCGAGAAAGATGAGAAAATGAAGGAAATGAGTAAATCAAAAAAACAAATAGCATTCGGCAGTCAGATACGTTCGTATGTGCTTCATCCCTACAAGATGGTAAAAGACCACAGGACGAATATTGAAGTAGGAAATGTAAACAGAGTTCTTGATGGCGATATAGACGACTTAATCGAGGCATATCTCATAAGCTGATAAATTGCTCATTGCAATTTGACATAAAACGGTTTAAAAAGGCATCTTGCGAGCGAAACACCATCGCGTGTTATGCTGCCGTAGAATATCATTAGGGTACTGGACTTGTGACTGGGAAATCTGGAATCGTAATCATATCAATTTGTTCGTTATTGCTTCTTTCATGTTCCAATCCCTTTCAGGTCATTCGAGACGAGTTTCTGAAAAACCATACCACGCATCAGGAACCCGCACCCGTTACCGTTGATCTGGTGCAGACTGAAGCCGATGTGCCTTCGGTTAATGGAGAAAAAGGGAACGAGTCCGAACAGTTCCTCTCATTACCTGAAAAAGTGGATGAAAACAGTGGAAGTTCAGAGGTTCAACCTGATGTTACCGCAGATGAAAATCTCCCGAATCATGAACAGCAGCGCCGCGCTCAGGAACAGGAAAATCTCGATCAGGCAATCGAACTTCTCGGTAAGTCTCAGGTAACGTGGGAAGAGGGTAATCTGGAAAGCGCGTTGCATCTCCTCGATCAGGCATATTCACTCATTCTTGACGTTGATGGTGAGCCGGATGTCGCCTGGCAGAAAGATGACCTCCGGTTCATGATTGCGAAACGTATTCTTGAAATTTATACCTCCAGGAGCAACGTGGCCACCGGTTGCCAGAGTGAGATTCCCCTCATTATGAATGCCGACGTCAAGAGAGAAATAAAACGGTACCAGCGCGGGGAACGGCGGTTTTTCATTGCATCCTACAAACGATCGGGAAAATATCGTCCTGTGATAGTCAAACTATTGAGAGAGGCAGGACTTCCAGAAGAACTGTCATGGCTGCCCTTGGTAGAGAGCGGATTCAAATTTAAGGCCCTCTCGTCAAAGAGGGCACTCGGTCTGTGGCAGATTATTCCTTCAACAGGGTACAAGTTCGGTTTAAAGAGAGATCACTTTGTTGACGAGCGGATGGATCTTGAAAAGTCGACGCGGGCGGCTGTCGCATATCTTAAGGAACTTCATGGCATTTTTGGAGATTGGTTGACGGTACTCGCAGCATATAACTGCGGTGAGGGGAGGGTACTGCGCGTAATTGCCCGGCAGCATATGAATTACCTGGACAATTTCTGGGATCTGTACCGCCAGTTACCCATCGAAACGGCCCAGTACGTTCCCCGGTTCATGGCGGTTCTCCATATCATAAACGACCCCACTGCATATGGCATGGATCTGGGTGTCGAGATCGACAAACCAATCGTCTTTGAAACTGTGAAAACAAATAAGTGTATGAAACTGAGGGATATTGCCAAGCATCTCAATGTACCAAACGAGCAATTGATTTCACTCAACTCAGAACTTCGATTCAGGGTTACTCCGAGCACAGTGTATGACATGAAAGTTCCTACCGGTAAGGAAGCGCAGTATAACCTCATCATAGATACGATCCCGAAGTCGAAAATACCGGGCAGCGCCCGCTACATGAAACACAAAATTAAAAAGGGTGAAGCCCTTTCGACAATTGCGAGAAAGTACCGGAGCTCGGTTGCCGCAATCGTCAGGGCAAATCACCTGACATCGAAGCACAGGATCAGAGCAGGAAAGATACTTAAGATTCCTCTTCGGGGATATAGTTATACTGAAGAGGTGAAAAACGGACCGAGAAAGAGCGAAAAGCCTCAGACGGCAAAGATGCTATCTCACACAGTTAAAAAGGGTGATTCTCTCTGGCTTTTAGCACGACGATACAATACTACAATATCAAAAATAAAAACGGCAAACGGCCTCCAGGGCAACCGTCTCCAGATTGGTGAGATATTACAGATCCGAACCGGTGCAGGTAAAAACAGTTACGCGGTGCGAAGGGGCGACTGTCTCGCAACTATTGCAGCAAGGTACCATATATCTGTGGATGAACTTTCAATGCTCAATGGATTCAATAAAAACGAAAATATCTACCCGGGACAAGTACTTATAATTTCAAAATAATTGTTACAATAACACATATACACAAATGTATGTTCATTACCATACATGATTTACAACAGTTCAATTCCATCTCTCATCTTGCAATGCCACGATATTTATTTGATATGTGCTTTGATGGTTATTACGTGGCCGAAGGAATCCTTTACCAGGTCTCCAGGGCGCAGTTGCTCGAGGGCGACAGCGACATTGTCCTTTTCAGATATCATGAGTATTTTGCTATGATTGATCATCGATTGATTGTTCTACTTTTCGAGGTTTATTCTATGGAATATTGTGTTAACGCAAAAAATAGTTCCCCTTCTTTTTCTTTCATTCGTTTCGCTTCGGCCTCGCATGTCTCATGATCATACCCGAGAAGATGAAGGATTCCGTGTATCATGAGATAATCGAGTTCGTCTTCAAAAGGTAACGATTCTTTTTGGGCGTCTCGAAACGCTGTTTCAACGGAGATTACAACATCACCGAGAATATGAGGGTTAATATCAACGAACTCTCCCTCTCTCATGGGGAACGAAATAACATTGGTGGGATAATCCCTGTTGAGGTATACTGAGTTAATGCTCGCAATTTCCCCGTCGTCAACGAAAAGGACACTGATTTCACAATCTTCGACATTGAGAAGTGTGAGAACACTAATGAGCGCTCGCTGAACTCTTGGAAGGTCTAACTTTATTTTTTTCTGACGGTTTTCGATAAGAATCGCCATTATTTTCTTTTTTCCCGTTGTTTTCTCTGACTACCGGTTCGGGATAATCAATTCTCTGATGAAATATCCCGTTGAGCGTACGTGTGAAACTCTCGGCAATTTTGTTCAGGTCGTTTAGTGTTAAATCCGATTCATTCAATTCACCTTCCATGAGTACCTGATTGATTCTGTCCTCAACGAGACTCTTTATTCGTGATGGGGTCGGATTTTTCAGCGTACGTGAAGATGCTTCCACAACATCTCCAAGCAGGACAAGGCCTGCCTCTTTTGATTGCGGTTTCGGTCCCGGATACCTGAAATCTCCCTCCGGTATTGCTCGCACAGACGGATCTTTGTTTTTCTGTGCCTTCTCATAAAAATAACCGACGAGCCGCGTTCCGTGATGCTGTCGTATTACATCGATAATAGCCTTTCCAAGTTTGTAGTCTTTTGCAAGTTCGACGCCTTCCTTGACGTGAGAAATAACAACGAGGCTGCTCATCTTAGGGGACAGCTTGTCGAGTTTATTCTCCGGTCCCTTTTGGTTTTCTATGAAGTAGAGGGCTTTTTTTAATTTACCGATGTCATGATAATAGGCACTTACCTTTGCGAGAAGCGAGTTGGCACCTATTGCATCAGCGGCCGTTTCGACCATGGATGCAACCACAACACTGTGATGATATGTGCCCGGTGCCACCATGATCATCTGTTGAAACACAGGCTGGTTGAGATTTGCCAGTTCAAGGAGTTTTATGTCGGTGGTATAGCCGAAGACAAATTCAAACAATGGGATGATACTGATAGCTACGGCAGCAGCAAAAAATCCCCCTGAAGCGCCCATGACGATGTTTATCAGTGTTTCCATTGAAAATAATCGTCCGACGAGTAGGGACAGACAGACAATGACCCCCATATTGACAAAACCGACAATGACTCCCGTCTTAAAAAAGGCAGAACGTTCTTTGCACTCATAGATCTTGAACGCGGCTACCATACTGCCGAGGAGTGAGAAAAAGAACATGGATGCCTTTTCCTCGAAGAGAAAACTTATAAGAAAGCTCGAAAATACCGCAAATAAGATACCCGCTTCTCTGTTGATTAGTACCACGACCAGCATGGCGGCAGTGGAAAATGGTACTGCATACATGCAGGCTCCGGCCGGTATGAGAGGAAATGCGTGATAAATCGAATCACAGATGAAAATACCGATCCTAGCAAGGAGCACTTGAAGGATTGCGGCGATACCGATCAGAAGGATATCGGTATTGATATGTTTCAAACGCGTCGCAATCTGTGATGTAAAAACGTAATAGAGAATTAGTGAAAAGAGGGTAATCGCGAGAAAGAGTCCCGTAAAGATGGAAATATTAAGGAATCCGCTTCCTTCATAACCTGCGTAGAGCGCGGCAAGTTTATCCAGATGGACGGAGGTGATTTTTTCACCCTCTCGGACAATCATCTCGTTTTTCTGAACCTTATAGAAAACGGGCTTAACGCTGTTTCTAATTAGTTCTTTCCTCTGTTCTGTCGCGTTCTTTGCAAAGGTGAGATTGGGTTGCAGTATCCTTTTTACGAGGGAGATTGAGGCATTTCGTACGTTCCTTTCTTCATCTTCGAGAATAAACAAGGCGTTTTTTTCAATGTGAGAATATGCCGTTTTCAACGAGAGAATCGATGCGAGGTCGTATTTTTCCTGTTCACTCTGGTTTTTGATGTTGCGTATGATAATCCCGTTGTCAGTGCTGATACCCGAAAAATCTTCGCGACTTATTATCCCCTCGTTGTAGACAGAATAGATGAGCTTTACATTGTTATTACAGATATCGATGGGAAATTTATACGAACTGAATGCCTTGAATTCACTGTCCGTGAGGGGAAGTCCAATGATGTTTTCAATTTCTGAACGTGCTTCCTTTATAATAGCTTTTGCAGTGTCCGGCTGAAGCTTTTCTCTATCAACTCTGTTGTACACTTCCGCCATACCGAGAAACGCCTTTGACATTGTCATACCGATACGCGACGGCATATACCGGTCGAGGTCATAAATCGGTTTAGCCCTTTTAACCGCTTCCGCCTTTTTCTGTTCTGTAGATACTTTATCTTCGACGAGAAAATCACTGTCTGCTTTTACATCTTTTGTGGCTATCGATTCGAGCTTGTATTTCGGTGTGATGATATGGATTTCAGGGGACAGCAATACTGCAAGGAGGAGTGACATTACGATAAGCACGGTCCATCGTTGAAACACAATATTCCGTGTAAACGCGGGGAGAATGGTATCTTTAACTGTGCCGTTTTTGCGGTTCAGTTTTGTTTTATTTTTAGGCATACGAAGGTATATGGGTGCTATAAACTAAGGAACGTGATCTTCTTGCCCTGTGCCAGGCATTCCCTAATGGTTGTTTTTCCCATTGTCCAGGTTATTATAAGCACGAATGATATCCTGAACGAGAGGATGCCGTACCACATCAATTTCCGTAAAATAGACAAATCGAATGCCCCCTACTTTTTTTAAAATCTTTTCCGCTTCGATCAACCCCGATTTCTTATCGTTCGGAAGATCGGTTTGTGTAACATCACCGGTGATGACTGCCTTTGATCCGAAGCCCAGGCGGGTCAAGAACATCTTCATCTGTTCTGACGTCGTGTTCTGCGCTTCGTCAAGGATTACAAATGAATCGTTCAGTGTCCGTCCCCGCATGAACGCAAGGGGAGCCACCTCAATCAGCCCTTTTTGAATGAAGGAGGAAGCCTTTTCTACGTTTACCATGTCATACAGGGCATCATACAATGGTCTCAGATAGGGATTCACCTTTTCCGCAAGATCGCCGGGAAGAAAACCGAGTTTTTCTCCGGCCTCAAGCGCCGGTCGCGTCAGCACGATACGGTTCACCTTCTTTTCCATGAGTAGTGATACCGCCAAGGCCATTGCGAGATATGTCTTTCCCGTTCCGGCCGGGCCGATTGCAAATACCATATCGTTCTGTCTGATCGAGTCGATATAGAACTTCTGGGCAATACTTTTGGGAGAAATGATCCGTTTTTTTGAAGAAATAAAAACGGTATCGAGAAATACCTGCTCAATGTCGACAGATCCATCCTGACTCAGCATCCTATGCGCGTAGTCGATATCGGGAGGGTAGATGGGATAACCTTTCTTTATGATCGAATATAGCTGCGTAAGGAGATTGTGTGCAATCGCCGTTCCGATGCTATCCCCCTTTATCGAGACCTCATTTCCCCGCGCCGTAAGTTTAACCTGTTCCAGCTTTTCGATAACTTTGATGTTCTTGTCATGCTCTCCAAGCAACACTTTCAAGACATCATTGTCAGGGAAATGTATCTCTTTTACTGAAATGTCTTCCGAGGTAATCTTCAAGTAATACGTATCCCTCAAGAAATTTCGTTTGAAATGCTAACATCTAAAAACAATGAATGCAACCGTTTTCATGCGAATATTTTCACGCATGAAAAATACCTCAATGTCATTTTCGCAAACACAAATAGGCAAATATCTGCGCATTTCGTATCATATTGTCGATACGACAATATTCATTCGGCTGATGTGCCATCTCACACAGTCGTGACCATACGGCAACGGGAATCCCTTTTTTCCTGAAATACGCCGCTACCGTCCCACCACCGATTCCGACGGCCGATGCGTCGACGCCGTATATGTCGCGAATCGCCTCCTGCAGAGCACCAACGACCGGTGCGTCACTAGGTGTCGGAGGAGGCGCCTGGATACGCTGGATGGGCGTTATTTCGATTGCTACATCGAATCGTTTTGCAATATCGTCCGCCGTTGAGCGTATTGTCGCAACGATATCGTTAAGGTTGTAAGAGGGGAGGACCCGGCAGTCAAGATAAAATACGTCATCTCCTGGAATCGTATTTATGTTTGGAATATTCGCCTCTTTTTTTGTCGGTTCAAATGTGCTCTCGGGGGGGTAATAAATAGGGTTTGTGTCGTCAAAAACTGTAGAAAGCTTCTTCAGCGCAACAACGAGATGAGATGCCGCAGCAAACGCGTTTCTACCGAGAGCCGGACGGCTTGCATGGCATTGTTTCCCCGCGGTTCTGAAGCGGAGCCAAAGAATGCTCTTTTCCGCAACCTCTATTGCCGAACCCTCGTCATTTCCAAAATCGGGTACGACAATTATATCTGATTTTTTGAATAGATCACCGTGGTTTTCGATGAGATAGCCGAGTCCCTTGGCGCTTCCCGTTTCCTCATCAGAGACAAAACCGAGTCCTATTGACGATTCCGGGGTGATTCCCTCGTCGATAAAAGACCTGGCAGCAAACAACGACGCAACAAGGTCCTGCTGATTGTCCTCCGCACCCCGTCCGTATATCTTTCCGTCTTTTACGTACCCCCGATAGGGGTCTCCGTGCCACAGATTCAATTCTCCCGGCGGAACGATGTCCATATGGGTCAATAACCAAACGGTGACTTTTCTTCGTTTACCCGGAACCTTGGCAATCACATTTGGTCTTACACCTGGAGAGACCCTTTCATCTGGCGCATTGAATTCGCGAATGTCATTGAATCCGTTATTTTTCAGGTATTCAACAATGAACGCGGCTTTTTCATTCTCTCCGTCCCCCCCACTTTCGGGACCGAGGGCGGGAATCGCGATGAGGTCCATTTGCATTTTTATCATCTCATCCCGGTATGAATCGATTCGTGCCGTTATCTGTTTTAAAATATCACTGTTAACCATAAATTTTCCCTGTAGAGGATTTGGACTGCTGGCGCAGTTCATATAATGGATATGCTCAATCGTGTCCCTTCACTTCGTTCACCACACCAAATTCGGATAATGGTCTGTCAAAGTGCTGTGCATTTCCGACGACGAGCGTTGTTTCGCACTCTTGTAAAAGGTATTTCTGTGCGACTCTCTGCAGGTCATCGGGTGATACCTGTTGTATCATCGGACGGTATGTTTTGAGAAAGTCTTCAGGGAGACCATTGTATTCGAGCATTAGTCGCTGCAGGGCAATCTGTGAGGGAGAAGTGAATGAAAAAATAAAGGCACTATCGATCGATTTTTTTGCCCAGTGAAGATTCTCGTTTCCTATTGCAGATATCTTGACATCTTCCAGAATGGAGCGTATTACCGAAAGCGATTCAGCCGTTGATGCCGTTTTTGTAAAGGCATACGCGCCAAACACTCCGTAGGCGGGCCGCGGAGCGTAAAAGCTGCCGGCACTGTAGGCAAGTCCCCTTGCGCTTCTCACTTCATCAAAAATACGTGATCGAAACCCGCCGCTTCCTATGATAAAATCGAGGATTTCAAATGTATAGTAATCAGGATCTTTTTTACCAGGTCCGAGATTGCCCAAGATAATGATCGACTGCGGAACGTCTTTGTGAAGATAATTGAGGGACGGGGAGTCGTGTTTTGCCGGGGGCGGAATTGTTTCAACAGATCCGATAGTGGCCCATGTCCCGAATCGACCCGTTATTTTTGCCACTGCTTCGTCTTTCGTGATATCGCCCGTCACTGCCATCATGATATTTGCAGGGAAAAAGAATTGCCGGTGGAACCGCGCCATATCCACTCGTGCAATATTGGTAACCGATCGTACCGAGTCAAGACGACCCCTCGGGTTTCCACGGTAGAAAAGTCGTGTAAATTCTCTGAATGCCATGGTCTGTGGATTGTCGTAGACCCGTCTCAGAGCTTCTATCTTCAGTTCTTTCGCAATTCTGAGTTTATCTTCGTCGAAGATGGGGTTGATGAGTATATCTGAAAAGACTTTCAACCCCATGTCTATGTCCTGTTTCATGACAGATAAGGTAACAGTTGCAGATTCCCTTCCAGCGGAAACGGATATCGTAGCGGCCATGTAATCGAGTGCTTCATCGATTTCATCGCCAGTCATATGCACGGTTCCCCCCGTTCGCATAACCGAGGCCGTCATGTCGGCAAGTCCTTCTTTACCGACCGGATCGTATACTGATCCGGTCCGCACAACGGCCGTGATATTTATGAGAGGAAGTTCATGATCTTCCAGCACAAAGAGAACGATACCATTGGCGAGTTCAACTCTCTCGACTGTGGGTGTTGAAAAACGTAACGGTGGATAATGGATGCCCTCGGGACGTACCAGCGGGGAAGGAGCACATCCGATTGTCAGGGTGAAAGCGATAAGAGCTATTGCATACAATAAAGGCGATCGTTTCATCACGCGTCCTTACGTTGCCCGTGTCATTATTGTTTTTGTACCAGGATTGCCACGGTCCTGTTTTCGGCAATCAGGTACTTCTTTGCCACCTCCATGATATCTGCGGTGGTGATCTTCTCTACCGTTTTGATATGATCGGTTATATAGTGATAATCTCCTGCGATTGCCTCGAAGTAGGAAAGCATGCTGGCGAGGCCGGAATTGGATTTAAGGCCACGTATAAAGTCAGCTTTCAATTGGGTTTTTGCTTTTTTGAGTTCACGCGCGGAAACCGCTTCCCTTTTCAGTCGTTCAATTTCTTCGTATATGGACTGTTCTACCTCTTTTGCAGTGTGTGGGTATCGTGGTGCCGCATGTAAAAGAAAGAGATTCGGATAACGAGAAGCGGGAAATCCGTTTATCGTAGTAATACTGGCTGCAAGTTCTTCTACATTGATAAGTTTTGTGTATAATCGTGAGGTCCTTCCCTTCGAAAGAATGATATCGATGATGTCAAAAGCGTAATCGTCTGATGAGGGCAGGGTAGGTTTATGGTATCCGATCATAATCTCCGGATTTGAATCGGCAACGAGTTCAATTCTCCGCTCTCCCTGCTGAGGAGGTTCAACAGGAATGTGGGAAGGTGGAATTTCCTGTGGTGCTATACCTCCGAAATAGCGGATTATTATTTTCATAACATCGGGCGGTGACACATCGCCCACAACTGCAATAACCGTGTTGTTCGGTGAATGGTAGATCTTGAAGAAGTGCCTCATGTACGTAAGATTTAGAAAGGGCATCTCCGATTTCCAGCCGAGAATCGGTCGCCGATACGGATGGAGAGTGAAGGCCGTAGCAAGAAATTGTTCCATGAGTTTTCTGGGTGGTTTCGACTCAACTGTCTGCCGCCGCTCCTCTATCACGACATTTCGCTCAGAGAAAAAGCTTCGAAAAACCGGATTGTTCATCCTGTCAGACTCAATTCTCGCCCACAGTTCAATCTTGTTCGAGGGAAGACTGACATGGTACGAGGTAAGGTCATAGCCGGTGGACGCATTGAGATCTGCCCCACCGTTTTCCGTGTACAGGCGATCGATTTCATTCTCAATAACAAAGGTGTCAGCTCGTTTTCTTAATTGCGCAAGTTCTCTGGTATACACATCGACTTTCTGGAGATCCGCATTTTCCCCTTTCATCTTTTCGGTATCGAGGGTTTCTATTACATTGTGTATCTTCTTCAGTATTTTAGCTTCTTCTCGATAGTTTGTCGTGCCGATGGTTTGAGTTCCTTTGAAGAGCATGTGTTCAAGAAAGTGTGCGGTGCCCGTATAGTTACTACTTTCGTTGACGGCACCAACATTATACCTGATATAGAATGCGACAGTCGGACTGAAGTGCCTTTCGACGATGAGAACTTTCAGACCGTTGTCGAGGGTGTATGACTGAACCATATTCTCGAGGTCATAGGCAAGGCAGGAAGTACTTAAAGTAACAGATACGATAGTTATGAATAACCAACTGATACTACGTATTATATGTAATTTCATCTATTATTACCTTGCGGCTTCTGTTGATCCATGTTGTTTTTAGGTCTAAAGCGGCCGTAGATTTTGATGACGGGATAGGCAAGTCCGACTGCGCTAATCAAAATCATAAGATTGGACGAGAAAAAATACATGAGGAATATTTGGGGATTATTCGACTGATAGCCGTGGATCAACGCATCTACGCCCAGCAGGAGAAAAAACAGCGATGCTCCGCCGATTATCAGATGTTTTGTCCACCAGAAAAGATCATCCATGGTACAACCATTTTCAGACGAGTGACGTTACCCGAAACACAAAGAATGGGTTTCTGCCCTCTATTCAGGGATAAAAATACTAGATAAAGGATTACCGCATGCGTGTCAACATCTTTAATTCCTCGTACATTTCATAACTGAAATGCTCGCCACGGCAGGGCAAAAGGGTGTTATTATGAAAGAGCGGTTCTTGTGTGATCTCATACGGAGAGGTGTCCACAGCATCGTGCCAGATCGCCGTTCCCGGTATAGGTGAAAATTCCGCGATGATCGGTTTTGCACCACAGGATTTGACGAAGGAAATACTGTGGCGAACCTCATCAGCTGTCTGATATGGGAGACCGCACAGGATATAGACACCGATGGTATCAGTCGAATAACCGGCACTCTTCAGATACGCGATTGCCTGGCGTGTTTCATCGTTCGTAATCTTTCCTCCTGTTTCAACCTGTCGTTGCACGTCCGATGTTTCAAAACCGAAGCGGATGGTTCGAAAGCGGGCGTGGAAAAGCAGGGAACTCAGTTTTTCTGACATACCTCTGAGATGGAGTCCGTTAGGACAATGAAACTGACAATCCATATTTCTCCTGATGATTTCCCGTAACATGGGAATGGCACGCTCTTCGGGATTCACAAGGAGGGCATCATCGTAGAATGCAAAATTCGCAATTCCGTACCGTTTGTGCCAGAATTCTATTTCGTCGACGACACTAATGGGATCTCTCACCCTGAAGCCATCATTGAGGAGATGCGACGCACAATAGATGCAACGAAAAGGACATCCCCTCGAGGTCATTATGGGAACGTGGTCGTTTTGCGGGAGAAGGTCAAACGCCGGATACGGGTACGTATCAAGACTATTGCGGTCCGGCATGAAAGAGAGATCGTCATTAAGGAAGGTTTTCGTTACGTGACCGATACTCGCTTCTCCTTCACCTTCTACCACCATATCGGCGCCGGAACATCGCAGTGCGTGTTCGGTGCACAATGTTGCATAATTACCGCCGAGAACAACCGGCACATCTGGGAAGATATCTTTGAGAACGGTTATCGTTTCAAAGACGCCTGTGTACCAGTATGTCATCATGGAGGTCACTAAAATAACATCCGGCCGTTTCAGACGAGAGAGTTCTTTCACAAAGATCCGGGGGGATATTCCGTATCTGCTGTATCTTTTCCGAATGCCTTGCAGGGGTTGGGGTGGGGGAATGATTTCCTTCGGAAATTTCCCTGCTCCAGTAGATTTTCTCTTTGGTTGTTTGATATGCGGTTCACTGCGTATTTCAGGATGATAAGGATTCAAGCAGTCGATGTAGTTGACATCAAAACCGTTTTTTCGAAAAAGAGATGCGAGATATAACAGGCCCAGCGGTTTTGCCCAGAGGTCATAGGCAGCAAAGTCGCAGAGCCACGGATTTATAAAAAGAATACGTTTTTTCATTGTGATCCTGTATCCGTCGAGGCTCATAAGTATGATAACGCCCCTACGGAAAGTCAAGTGATATTTATCATAGTAAACAGAAGGACACTAGTGTCCGGAATAATTAAACCGAACCACAAATAACCTATTGTTAATATACACTAATAAACAAATTATGGCTGTCCTCGACTTGAAAATTATCAGCAATGCCTGCCATACTTTCCCGACTATTGTTCGGGGAGAAGATTTCTATGTACGCAGGCCCGCTCGTCTTTACTCAAGTCATGAACTTCATGCCTCTGAAACAGTTTCAGCGATGCGTCGCGAAGTATCAGGGCAATTTCAGCGTGA
>Ga0272441_10004477_pt1 | contig 25251 bp, 13 predicted proteins | sample SSMProp6N_FD_193582 | JGI IMG/M metagenome (GOLD analysis project Ga0272441, IMG submission 193582) | Marine sediment archaeal communities from Little Sippewissett salt marsh, Falmouth, MA, United States - SSM-Prop-6N | ecosystem: Environmental > Aquatic > Marine > Wetlands > Sediment ...
GGCCTCTCCCTTGAACTGGCTGGGGTTCCGCCCCTCCTCTACCGCCGTCCAGAAGCCCTGCGTGCACGGCGTGTCGGCGAGCCAGAAACCTTCCCCGATCGCCACCTCGTGGCGCGGGCCCTCGTCGGTGTATCGGCCCTCCTCCCCCTCCTCCGAACCCATCATGAAGACCCCGGGCGGTATCCAGCGCAACCGCTGGACGAACCGCCCGCCTTCACCGCCTTCACCGGCTTCCACCCCCACCTCGGCCCACAGGCCGAAGCTGTCGCAGCCGACAGCCTCGGCCCACGGCGGCCGTTCGAACGCTTTGAACGTGAGCAGTTCGGCATCGGTCTCAACCCGTACCCGCCGCGCGCCCGAGAGAACACTGATCGGCCCCGGCAGGGGGCGGAGTCCGTCGACAGCCCCCCCCGGCCGCCGGATACCCGCGACTTCCACCAGGGCGAAGGGATCGCCGGCACGCAGCGAAGCGACCGCGATGCCCTCCACGCCCCCGCCAGTGCCGGAAGACCGCAGACCCGGAACAGCCCGCAACTCCGCCCCGGCAAGCTGCACGACCCACGCCGGGCCACCGGCCGCCGCGGGGGGGGACGCCGCCTGCGGGTCTTCTCTGCCCGCCCGCAGCCACTTTATGTACGCCAGGCCGGTTTCCTGGAGAAGTCCGTCAGGGCAGCGCCGGACCAGCCGATCCATCCACCGCGCGTAGCGCAGCCGCTCGAGTCCGGGTTCGAATTCCGCCGCCTGCGTGGCCACCGCGCGGCGGATGGATATGAGAGCCTCCCCGTCCTTTTCATCACTCAGGTCCGCGATGGCAACGCGCTCATCGCAGGTAGCCCATGGCGAAAGATGGCGGTGGTGCTCCCCGATGAGCCCGAGAGCGCGCTCACCCGTCGCGGCATCCACATCGCTGCCGGGCCACTTTTCCAGCCAGGCCCTGGCCCGGTCCGCGTCGATGGTCATGGCCTCCCGGCAACGGCCCGAGACACCCTGGTGGTTCCAGACATCGGCCTCGGTGCCGACATCCGCCCGCGCGGCGGGCAGCACGAACCGCACGGCGCGCAGCAGGCGCGGTTCCACGCCGCGCCTGGCAGGGGAAACCAGCCGCAGGAGACCGGCGGCTCGCGCCTCGTCCCGGGCCAGGTCGCGCCCGGGAAGCCGGGTCTGCCCGCCGCCCCGCCCGTCGCCGGTAAGCACCGGCAGCCGGCCACACCGGTCCCAGACGGCCATGCGCCAGGCGCCGGCCAATGCACGGGTCCAGCGCTCGCGCGGGCATGGCGCCAGGGCCACCGGCGCGATACCCCGCCGGCGAAGCCGGCGCCCCAGGCGGAGCCAGGCGGCCCGATCAGGTCCGCCTCGGTACAGGCAGTCAAGGTCACCGAGCACGAGCACCGGCACGCAGGAGCCCTCCGGCAAAGACCACCCCGGCTTCGAGCGGCCACGCCGCCAGACGGGTCGGTCCAGGCCACGGGGCACGTCGACGACATCGAGCCCGGACCGGCCCCGCCAGCGCTGGAGGTAGGCGACAACCTCGTCCTGGTCCTCCCAGAAGGGCATCAGGCGGTCGCTGCGGTCGACCAGCACCGCGGCCCGCGCGGTCCAGACCATACGCCGCAGCCGCGGCAGCCGGCGTACAACCTCGCCCCGGGCCAGCCGCGGTACCAGCTTCCGGGCGTCGACTTCACCGGTCTCCATCCTGGCGCTCAGGGCCCTTCTCAGGAAGGGCGCCAGGCGCGGCCAGGGGGCCAGCGGCTGGCGGGCCGGCGGCCGGACCCCATCCGGGGGGCTGAAAGACTCGATTTCCCCGGCAGTGATCTTACTGTATTCCGGCAGCCAATCCGGCGGGCGGAACGGCCCGATGCGCGAGCGTTCCCAGCCGGTACAGCGCCAGTAGACGAACCTTCCCCGCGAACGCGCCGGGGGCTGGGCTCCCTCGCCGACTTCCTGCAACTCGGGACGCCCGACGCTCACCCGGACGGTTGTCATCCGCGGCCGCCGATTGGCCGCAGCGGGCGAGTAGCCCAGCAGTTCCGCGGCGCGCTCCAGCCCCTCCGGGCCAAGCACCGCCAGGCAGCGGACCAGATCCGCTAGCCCGACCAGCGGCAGCCCGGACGGATTCATGTCTCGGTAGAGGGGTTCTTCTTCAGCGCGAATGCGGCGATGCGATCGAGCATATCGTCCTGCCCGTCGGCGCCGCCTGCGCCGGGCATCTCTACGAGTGCCCTGACGAGGTCCAGGTACTCGGCCTGCCCGGGGGCCTGCAGTCCCGCGTCGCGGGCACCGGCGCGTTCGTCGGCCAGCATCCCGGCAGCCCGGCGAAGGACCTCCTCGCCGCAACTGTCCCCGAAATGGGCATGGCCGCGCTCGACGAGCCTCTCGATCAGCTTGTCGCGCTCCCCGGGCAGGCCCAGGTGCAGCACCATGCAGCGGCGCACGAAGGCGGCGGGAAGCTCCCGCTCCTCGTTGGTGGTGACGATCACCAGAGGCGGCCGGCCCCCGTCCGGCGCGACGACCGGTGCTTCGAGGTACGGCACGTGGATGCGCCCGTTGCCCAGGACGTCGAGCAGGGCATTGGGCACGTCGCTCTCGGCCTTGTCCATCTCGTCGATAAGGAGCACGCAGCCCTTTACCGGCTCCCAGGCCCACTCCTTCGGAGGAGGTTGGGGCGACCCGCCGCGACTGGCACCGGTCCACGGGGCTTCCGGATCCTCGGCCGAATCCCAGTCGAGCGCCCACCACAGCGGGCCGGGGTGCAGGAAACGCCGCGGGTCAAGCCGGCCTGTGTCGTCGGAGGCACCCTTCACCTGGGCCTCGGCCAGCCGGGCCACGGCGTCGAACGTCCAGCAGAGGTCAGTGCACTCGGTGCGGGCAGTAACCACCGCGGTGACCAACGGCAGGCGCAGCTTGAAAGCCGCCGCACGCGCAAGCTGGCTCTTGCCGCTACCCGGCTCGCCGCGCACCAGCAGTGCCCGCCCGGATGCCAGCGCCGCTCGCACAGCCCAAATGGCTTGCTCCTCGAAAACGTGGGCCTTCTTCGGCAAGCCGCCATAGGCCGGCAGGTCGACGCGCTCACCGGGCTGGGCGTCAAAGACGGGAATCATGAGTTACCTCCCTAACGTCGCGGTTAGCTGGGATCGGAAGTCGGGACCTCGCGGCCGAAGAACACGTTCTGAACCCAAACCTGCAGTGCGTGCTCGTCGACAGCCAGCATGGGCGAACCCATGTCGCTGGACCGGCGCCGGTGGAACACCAGCAACTGCGGCAGCCTCCTGCGAAGCTCGGCTCCGAGCTCTCGGCTGGAGACGACCACATACAGGGGCGAGGGCGAGGGGAGTTCGCGCTCAGCCTTGAGCCTGGCGTTGACGACACCTTCCTGGTCCTGCGTGTCCAGCTTGGGGTCGCCGCCGAACTTGGCAAAGAGATGCTCGATGATCTTGCGCACGCAAGCATCGGCAGACTGTGGCCCATCCTCGGGCAGACCGTCTTCGTCCTGAAGCAGTCCTCGTCCCTTGTAGGTAGGGCCTGACCACTCGAAGCTGGCCTCGCCGCCCACCATGCCGGCCGCGCACATCTCCACCGAGCTCTCGTGGACCAGCTCGACCACCACGACGTCACACTCCCTGTTCATGTCGCGACGCAGACACATCAATCGCTCCCGGTCTATGGCGCGATAGAGGAAGAGCCCCGCTACCTGCGAGCACACATCCCGGGGCGCATCGAAGCGATAAACGACTTCATAAAGCGCCTTCAACGTATCGATGATGCCCCTCTTCAGGAGCTCAAGCCCCACGGACCCCTCGTCTGGTTTCTTCACCCCGAGAGCCTCCGCGAGTTTGCCAAACCATTCCGAACTTCTGTGCTTGCGAAGCAGCCGGGCAATCTCGCCCCGTGCGCGCGTTTCGACGCTTGCGAGGGAGTCAAGCCCGGTCAGCTCCGCAAAGAATGGCCAGCCGTCGTGAACTCGGGCAACGGAAGTCAGATCAAGCTTCTTGCCGTCCCAGTTCGCCTCGACCTGCCCGAGCACTCCGACGATGCATTCTCCACAGAATACCGGTGCGCCAGACAGCCCGCCCCAACCGCTATCGGGTCTTTGCGGCTTCCTGGAAACCTCCAGGTCCAGACGCCCGCCGCAATTCTTGCCGCCGACTAGCAGCTTCCCCCGGATCTCAAGGCAAGCGTCCCCGGACCCCGCCCCGAAACCGACCGCGTGCCAGGCCAGCTCTTGCCCGGAACCGCCGATGCCCGAGAAGGGAGCGCGGGAGATACCCGGCACGGCCTCGGCAAGCCGGAGTACCGCCACATCGATATCGCCACCAGGCACCAGCACGTCGACCACCTCGAACCGGGCATCGTCGAGCTTCGGGAAGTACGCCGCGATTTCCGCTGCGGGAATGAGATTCCCGTCAGGCGCCACCACGTGCCGGGCGGTCAGGACCAGGCGATCAGACACCGAGTAGCCGCTTCCCAGGAACCGTGCCTTGCCCTCGCCAGAACTCCGGCAGACCCGGACGAGCGCCCCCTCTGGCGCCGCCGTCTGGAGACCACGGTAATGCGCATCGAACCGGCCAATGGCAGGCGAGCCACCGCCTGCCGGCCCGACAGCGGTGAACTCTGGCGGCAGGTGGACGTGCACGTCGCGCCCCGCAGTGAACTGGTTACCGTGAACATTCTGTCCCCGTTGGTCGGAGTGCACGCAGCCGACCGTGTTGCCGTCGCCCACCACGTTGCCGTCCCCGGTCACGATGGTGGCCCCGTTCGCGCTGCCGCCGATCACGACAGAACGGACCCTAGAAACCTCATTGACGACCTCGACGGTCACCCGAACCGCAAGCGATTTGCTCTGGAGTTCGCCGCTACTGCTCCCATCGACCGATACTGGGATTCGCTGGCGGCCGATCCAGGCCCGCTCGGAGTCGTAGATCTCGACATCAATGGGGAAGGTGCCCTCCCTCCCTGGCGCACGCAACCGGAAGCTCAGCTTCCTGGAGTCCTCGCCGGGGGGCACAACGAGTCGCTTTTCCCCGTCACCGTGGATCTTGAAGTCTGGCGCGACTATCCGGACGCTCAGGCTTGCCGGCCGCAGCTCCCCGGTTGCCCCGTCGCGTTCGAAGCACACAGGCTGGTGCACCTGCTTCCCGGCGACCGTGTCTGGAGGTGAACCATCAGGCCAGTCGCCAGCGACGCCGCCGAGAGGCGGGGAGGCCGGCAGGCAGACCTGAACAAGAACGTCGAAATCGCTTTCCCTGCGAACCTCACCTGGAGCGGCCACATCGATGCGCCGCTCTTCTTCGCAGCCCGTTGCAGCGTCGCTGCCGGCCCGGCCGGCTGGGTTCGACTTGGAGGCCTCGACGTCGAGGACATGTGAAGCGGTCCCGATCGACTCCGCCGGCGACGACTTGTGGCGCGCCTCCGCGCCATCACCCTGCCAACCCCGCGGGACGTACGCGCCGCAACGCCGCACCAGGTGCGCGGCCAGCGGCTCGCCGTCTGGGAGCTCCAGAGCGTGGCCCTGGCCCCAGCAGGTCTCGTGGCGCGGCCAGTTCCGGCTCAGGAACTCAGCGTAGTCGATCTTGTCGATGCCTTCGACCACGTAGGGGATGCCCACAATCCGGTGGCGCAGCACCTCTTTCACGACCGCCTCGGGCCGGGCCCCGCGGCCCTTCATCAGGTCCATCGTGGTCATGGCGTCGAGCTTGGCAAGCTGGACCACCTCACTCAACGCCACCCGCAGCGAGCCTTCCATCCGGTCGCTGTCGTCCAACGCCAGCTCGACCCCGCGGTCGGCCCGGAGATCGAGCAGCGGGCCCGCGTCCTCCCGCAGGCAGCGCTCGCTGACCTCGTAGTAGAATCTCACGCCCGGCGGTGCCACCCCGGCTCGCAGCGCCGCGGCGGCGAAGCCGCCGGCGACCAGCTCGTGGTCGAGGTTGACGGTGAAGACGTATTTCGCCGGATCGACGTCGGCGGCGGCGTGTTCGCGCATGGCCCCGACCAGCGCCCCGGCCTCGACGTGCGCCAGGCAGAAGGTGTACATTCGCAGTAGCTCGCCAGAAACACCCGCGGCTTTCGCGAGTTGCAGAAGCTTCCCGAAACCCTCGCACGACGGGCCGGCGGCCAGCACCTCGGCGCCGAGGACCTGCGGCCGCGCGGTCTCCGGGAAGATCTGCTGAAACGGCTCGAACTTGAGGCCGGCAGTGCGCGCCAGCCACTCGCCCGCGGCGGCGCTCGGCGCGTCCGCGCTCAGCTCCGACAGCGCCTTCCCGACGGCCTTTAACGCCCGTTCGGCGTCCATGTTTGCCACCCTCCCGCCAAGCGGCCTGCCGCGACACCTTCGACGCAAGACGCCGGCCGCAACCGGTGACCTTTCTAGCGCTTCCGTCTCGGCACGTCAAGGAGACCGAACACCTGCGCCCCGAACCACGCGGCCTTTCGATCCCGCCCTTCCCGGCCCGATGCGCCAGGCTTGCGTTGTTTGCCGCGCGAGCAGGGGGCTTCGCCCCCTGCACCCCCTGCAAAGGGAAAGAGCACAAAGAGCAAAGGGTTAGGGGAGTCCAGACAACAACCAACGAAAACCGAGGTAGTCGTCGCGGTCATCGTGCTCGAGCCAGTAGCGGCAGGCAGAACGGCAATACCTGGGAAAGTAGACCCAGGACCCGCCCCGAACCACGAACGGCCCGGAGTTCGACTCGCCCTTCCAGGCGCGCCCGTCGGCCGGCGCACCCGAGTAGTCGTCATGCCATTCGTCCTCGCACCACTCGAAAACGTTGCCGTGGATGTCGTGGAGCCCGAACGCGTTCGCATCCTTCTCCCCCACCGGATGCGGCTGGCGGCCGGAGTTGACACCGTACCACCTGACTCTCGCAAGGTCACTGTCCGAATCCCCGCTCCAGAACCTGGTCTGCGTCCCCGCACGGCAGGCGTACTCCCATTCGGCCTCGCTTGGAAGCCGCCCGCCAGCCCACTCCGCGAAACACCTGGCCTCGTCCCACGAGACCCCCACCACCGGCTGGCGTGCTGCATTGAATTTGCGGTCACCCCAGTACTTCGGCTCCTTCGCGCCACGATTCGCTATCAGGAAGCGACCGTACTCTTCGTTCGTCACAGGGTAGCGGCCCACGTAGAACGGGCGCGTGATGACCACCTCGTGCAGGTTCTCGCGTTCGAAACGTCCTTCCTCACCCTCCGGGCTGCCCATCTGGAACCGTCCCGCGGGAGCAAGGACCATCTCCGCGCCCACGCCGCCGCCGAGGTCCACTGTCTTCTCCTGCGAAACCCCCAGGCTCTCTGCCGTCTCCTTGCGCCGGCGTGCGGCCTCTTCGGCGTTGAAGGGCCACTCGTCGAACACCCGCCACCAGCGAACCTGCCCCGTCCCGGGGAGAACGACCCGCGCCCCAGCCACCCTGGCGCCGGCCGGGCCGGCAAGTTCCAGCGTCGCCAGCGAAATGTCAGATCCGCCCAGGTCGGCCCCCGCCAGGTCCGCCCCCGCGAAGTCCACGCCGAGGAGGTCCAGCCCCCGCAGACGCGCCGAGCGCAGCACCGCCCCCCGCAGGCGAACCTCGGGTTTATCCGGCACGGACCTCGGAACGTCACGCAGGACCGCCGGATTCGAGAACGTAACGTAGGGCGCGTAGAGACCCTCCGTGGTCAGCAGGGCCGCGGTTACATGAGCCCCGTCGAGGAACCTGCGCGCGTCGGCCGGCTCGGCAACCCCGGCGCAGTCACGCACCGCCGCACCGGTGGCCACCCAGCGCTCCCAGAGCGCGTCATCGCCACCGGCGGCAATTGCGCCTGGCGAGAAGTGCTTCGCGCTTCCTTTCCTCGAAAGCTCCCGGGCCAGGACCATGCCCACGGCCAGGCAGGAAAGCAGTGCGTTGTCTTTGCCTTCGGCGCCGGTACAGCTCGCGGACAACCCGGCCCACAACTCCTCGCAGCGGCGCAGCCAGGGAGCCAGGTCCTCAGTGAGGCCCGGTTCGCCGGAGCGGCAGGCCAGCATCGGCCACAGGAACTCAACGGTCTCTGGCGAGGGCACACGGGGGCCGAAAAGCTCGCGCCAGGTGGCGTTCCTGTCGGTACCGTCTCCCGCTTCGCGGGCGTGCCCGGCCGCGCCCCCAGCCAGCGCGCGTGCCATGTACTCCGCCGCCAGGTACTCCCCGAAACTGCGAAGCACGAACTCGTAGCTGCGCGGCACCGACGAGGAGTATGGTAGCCTCCTCCCTGCGCGCACCCTGGTGCCGATGCTGACGAGCAGCGCCTTTTCGGGCCCCTCGAACGGGTCCTCCTCGCCCGCGGGCAGCGCCGCGCCGTACCTCTTGGCCCGGCTCCGGAGCACCTCCAGGGACACCGGTTTGTAGCCCTCGTGATAGGCGCAGTAGCCCAGCAGCTGAAGCAGCCGCCGGGCCGCATCCTCATTTGCGACCGAACCTTGGTCCACGCAGGACCGCTCGCAGAGTCGCTCGACGATCTCGCGGAACAGCCAGCAACGGTGCGGCCGGCTGCCGGACCGCGCACGCAACCCGTACAGGACCCCGGCGAGGTCCTGCTGGCGGCTGTCCAGGCAGGCCAGCATGGTCAGCGTCAGGGGCAGGCTCACAAAACGGTGCAGGTCGTCCGGATCCTCCGGCCGCCAGTAGCGCGCACCATCGAAGCCAAGGCCACTGGCGTCTTTCCAGCCCCGGCACCAGCCCTCCACCCGCGCGCGGTCGAAGCCGGCCAACTCGAGCACGTAGGCGCCTTGGGGCACAGCCTCGGAGGAGGCATCCAGAAGCGTGTTACGGCCGCTGACCACCGCCGTGCAACTGCGATAGAGCCCGCCGTCGTCACCGAGCCTGTCCACCTTTGCCAGAAAGGACTTGACCCGGTCGACGGTCACGCCGCTCATCTCGTCGAAGGCGTCCAGCAGCAGCACCACGTTAGGCCAGCGGTCGAGGTCGCCGGCCACGTCCCTAAGGCGCGTCTCTTCTAGAACGTAGTTCTCGATCGCACTCTCCAGATTACTGTCGCCCCGGACAGCCAGTTTCTTGAGCGGCACGTATACCGGGTAGATGTCCTCGTTGGCGGCCCAAAGCGCGGCGAGAACGCGCAGCAGGCTGGTCTTGCCGCTTCCGGCCTCGCCCAGCAACAGGACCGGCCGGCGGGCGAAGTTCCTGGCGGTGACCAGCTTGGTCAGGCACGCGAGCAGGTCCTCGCGCCCGGTCTCGCGCCGAAGCCCCCACGGACCTCCGGAGAGCGAGAAGGCCGGCCAGCGGAAGACGGCGCGCAGCGGCACCATGGCGCCCGGCCGGGCGTACCTGGCGACGTCCTCTTCGTCCAGATACCGCCGGAGGTGATCCCGATACTCCCGCCATCGCCGGGCTTCCCCTCCATCCGCAGTCGGCGCGACCAGGTGGCCGGCGACCAGACGGTCGACCAGTCCGGCCAGATCTCCGACGGCCTCGCCAACTGCCCGCGAAGACGCCGCCGCGTTCTGGGCAGCAGCCAGCGCAGCGTATCGATAGTAGCGTCCATGCCGCTTTTCGCACAAGGTCTCGCGCAACCGCCGCGCGGCGTTGGCGCGGACCCGCCGGGCCAGATCTTCCCCGTCCGCGTTGCGCCCCTGCCCCCTGCTCCCGCCAGCGCCTTCGCGCCCCGCACCTCCGGCAACCGCTGCGAGGTTCCCGGCCCAGCGATCGAAAAGCTGCGCCGCGAACGCTCCAGGATCGGCGAAGTTCGGGTCGACCCGGACGCCGATCTCGGAAAGGTCCGTGACCATCTGGCCATCCGCCTGAGGCCGGTCGGACCGTGCGGTCCCCGAGGTCTGGACTGCGGACCGGGCCCGCTCGAAGCTCCGCATGAGCTCCGCGACCGTAGATTCCTCAGCAGGTTGCTGGTTGCCGGTCTCCTCGATCGCAGCCCGGCAGAAGGCATCCACGCTGAGGAGATAGAACCCGTGCGCGAACTCCTCGTGGCTGCAGCCGTCCTCGCCACCACTGAGACTCTCGGCCAACCCGCCGGCCCCGGAGATCACCCGCGCCGCGCCCCTGAACGCCGCCAGCGCCACGGCCAGCATGCCCGCCGCTTCCGGCGCGCCGCCGGCCAGGCAGGCGGGGATCCCCATGAGCAGGAGGCCGTCGCTGAGCTTGAACAGGCTGTCCGCAAACCGCGCCACGCCCGGCTCGTCGCGCTTGCCCTTCAGCCAGGTCTTGAACCGGTTCCAGGAGATGGGGGACGATCCCCCGGCCGCCGCCCCCCGGCAGCCGTCCTGGCGACCTGGATTGGCGGATCGATCGGCTGGAGCACTCGACATAGCCAAGATTCCCCGGACTCGCTGGCATGCGAAGTATAGCTTGGGCCTCCGCGACTGGCAAGGACCCTCGATCGCCCGGCCACACTCCGGTCAGATCAAGGGCGTGCTGAACAGCTCCGGTTTCGTCTGTATGAAGCTCTCTATGCGGACGGCCCACTCGAAGTCGCCTTCCGCATCACCCTCATATTCGTCAAGATGGTCCTCAGCAAGGCCCTCGAACGCTTCAGTGCTCCCAGGAGCATCACGGACACCCTTCAGGCGCTCAAGCACCGAGACGGTCCCGCACAAGCCACACTCCATCAAGAAGGGCAGAATCTCAAGGCCCACATCCAAGTAGGGGTAAATCCTGCCAGAGTTGGACGCGGCACAGAAGAAGCCAAGGGTGTGAAGGAAAGACCGGTCGTGGGGTGTAAGGCCTTCACTGTCTTCAATCACTTCGGCATACTTGGTTATGCGGTCAAAAGCGTCCATTACCCCCCCCAGTCGCCCTTTGCCGTCCTTCCGCTCTGGCTGGGAATCCTACGCCCGGCGGCGCTTCCAGTCAATCATGTGGGCCTGACGCCGGCGGACAGAGCAGCAGAATCGCTCATTCGGGCCGGACGAGATAACTCTACCCGGGTCGACGAAAAGGCCCGGGGGGCGTGGTAAAGAAACTGAGGTCGCCGGGAGTCCCGTTTCCTTTTCGGAGTCCCGTTCGTTCAGCCGCTCTAGATCCAGCGGCGAACTCGGCGTTTGTAGTCGCGGTAGGCCTCCCCGAAGGTCTCCTCCAGCATCTTCTCCTCGGGCCGGATGAAGATCACCTCCATCATGACCGGGAATACGGGGACCATGAGGAGCGGCGAGAGCGTACCCAGGAACAGCGCGAGCCCCAGCAGGAACAGAGACATCCCCAGATACATCGGGTTGCGGGTGAACCTGAAACAGCCGCTGGTCAGCAGGGCCTTTGACGCTTCGAAGGGATTGACAGTTGTCTCGTGCCGCTTGTAGGCCCTGTCTGTTATCAGGTTCAAGGCTATTCCGGCCAAGCCGGGCGCCAGGCCCACCAGAGTCAGAGGGAAGGTCAGGAGCGCCTTCAGAGGCAACAGGAAGTGCAGGCCCACCATGACGCCGATCAAGACCAGGAGGTAGGTCGGCGGCAAAATGCGTGACCTGCGAGCACCGTTCTCAGTCATCCCGCCCAGAGTACTCTGGCCTGGAGTCGATTTCAAGAAAACCACGAGAGCCAGTCTGAGGTGCGGACGGCTCTACACCTCGTGCGCTTGCTCTGAGCTCTTCTTCGCCTTGTACGCCGCCAGCCTGCATGCCGGGCCGCAGTACTTCGCGTGGGAGCGCTTGCCGGCCAGGGGGGCGCCGCAGTACCGGCAGTTCTCAATAGCTCTCGGCTTCCTGGCCAGTCCGGCAGCGGCCAGCCGGCACTCCCGGCAGCAGAAACACGCCCAGTTTCTCTTGGGCGTGAAGAGGCGTCCGCAGTGGGCACAGGGGATGCTCCCGAACGCTTCCTGCGCATCGCTGCGGGCCGATCTCTCCGCGCCGGTACTCCTCGCCCCTCCCGGCACGCCAGCGCCGCCCTGCGCTTCCGCCGGCCGGCTCACCGGGCCGCCCCCCGCACGAGCGCGAGCACCTGATTGCGGACATCCTCAGGCAGGTCCGCCCACGCCGCGGTGAGCTCAGCTAGGTCGCTTGAGCTTTGTGCTGATAGTGTGTTCCGCCCGCCGCCGGGAACCGGATCAGCCTTGTACCCGCCCTGCCGGGGTTCGACAGGGGCGCACGAAGCCCCTTCGCCGTCCGTGTCGGAATTCGCATCCGTAGCGCCGCTATCTGCACTTGCCTCGCCGGAGTCCTGTGATTCGGCTCGAGCATCTGGGTGGGTGCGTTGCCCTCGCCCTCTTCTTTTGGAATCGAGAAAGGTACCGGGTTGACCTCCGCGGCAACGCGGATATCCTGAGGGATCATCACGCAGCAGCGAAGCGGGTAAGACACCATGAAACGGGCCCTCATTGCCGTAACTCTAGTGACGCTGGTCGCCTTGGCCGGTGACGCCTGCGTCGCGGGCGAGACCCGCCCGAGCGCGGGCTCCGTCCTGAAGAAGACCGACACCGTCGCGGGATGCGTGCTTGCCCGCCTGCGCGAGTTGCGGTCCCTGATCGACTCGGTCCGAACCTCCGTCGAGAAGAGCGAGCTCCCCAGGGGCGAGAAGGACAAGCTTCTGGAGCGGATCGCCGAGACCAAGGGGGCCGTGAACACCGGCGTCGGGATTGCCTCTTCGGTCAAGGGCTACACCGGATCGGCAACCCAGGCCATGGACCTCTACGGAGAGGTCAAGTCCATCCAGGCAAAGGCCCGCGCCCTCGACCTGGACGGCAGCGGCAGACTCGGCACCAGCCTCCTGGCCCTGGCGCGAGCCCTGAAGAGCTGCGGAGGCAAGGTTCCCGTTATCGGGAAGGCCCTTGAGGCCTACGGGGAAGCAACCGAGAAGCTGCTGGACGCGCTCGCCGGACTGGCCACGGTGATCGAGGAACACCGCCGCCAGGGACACGTAGGACTTGGAACCTCAAGCGAAAAGCCGCACCGCAACAGCGTCCTCTGGAAGCAGGACAAGGCCGTCTTCGAGGCCGACACCTACGCGCCCTGTGCCCCACCCTACGCGTTCCGATCTGTCGAGGCGGCCAAGGCCTGGAACCTCCTCCTGATCTGGGACCAGCCCAACGACACCTGGTACATCATCACACGGCGCGTCGAGTCCGAGCAGATCTACCGCGACCACCTGCTGCTGGGGCGTGCGCTTTCCGCCAAGGCACTGCGGGACGCGCTGCAATCCAAACCCTACAAGAGTCACATGGAAGCGCGAGCCACCGGGGAAAGGATCTGTCGGTACTTCAGCGCTCTGGCCGACAGGGATCTGACCTGGGCCACGGAACTTGCCGGGAGCGACCTGCCCTACAACAGCGTGCCTCTCTTCCGCGCGAAGTTCGCTCTGGACAAGTCCTTCCCGGCGGGCGTCTGGGCTCTCATGAAGCTCTTCTACGTCAGGTACAACAAGGCCGGGCGCGCGGACCTGGCCAAGCGGGTCAAGGACCGGGCGATCAGCTTCGGATGCAGCGCGGCCAGGGACTGGAAGCCGTCGGACGACACCGCCGTCGCAGGCGAAGACGTCTGGTCGGCCTGGGGCACGCCGGCCATCAAGTGGAAGAGCAAGGAGACCACCGGCACCGGCAGCGCCAAGTACTACATGATCTTCGGCGCTCTCGTGCAGGTCAGACTCTCGGCGAATGGACAGATCACCTTCGGCAAGATAGTACCGTTCCGGCAGGGCAGGCACTCGGTCTACGGCGGCAAGGTCAGCTCCGGCCAGTTCCGGATCAGCTTCGTGAAAGTCTCGCAGCGCAGAGACGACAGCTTCTCCGTTCTCACCAGGTCCGAGATCACCTTCAACGGCGTAGTGACCCACGCAAAGGGCAAGATCCCTGTCAGCCACAAGGGCACGAAAGAAAGGACTTTCGGATTCGGGGGCATCAACGGGCATCGCGGTATCGAGGCGTTCAAGGGCAGGAAACTCACGCTTGGTCCACCTGCCTCCGCGAGCTTCACTGCCAAGAACGACAATGACGGCAGCCTCCGCGACGCGATGAAGATATACAAGAAGATGAGATCAAGGAAGTAGCCGGGGCGGCTCCGCCCTCTTCTCCAGATAAGGCTGGGCTGCTTATAACTCTTGAAATCCAAAGGACCGCCGCTACAATTTCCGCCAAGCCGAACAGGGCAAGGGTTCCCCGATAGCTCAATCGGTAGAGCAACTGACTGTTAATCAGTAGGTTCGTGGTTCGAGTCCACGTCGGGGAGCCAGCTCTCAACCCACTCTACTTGACGATTCCCACCACCTCCCGGAAGCGCTCGTCCTCGGCGGTTTCGAGCATCTCGAAGAGGCACATTTCGACGGTGGTCAGCAGCGCCCCGGCGTCGCCAATGCGCTTGAGCCCCACGCCGCGGTTGGAGGCCTTGCGCGAGGAGGTCGCGTCCGCAACTACATGGGCCTGGTAGCCGTTCTCCTGCAGCTGCCGCACGGTCTGGTAGACGCAGATGTGGGTTTCGATCCCGGCCACGAGGACGCTCTTCCTGCCGGTGGCCTTCAGTACCTTCACGAACTCCGGCTCGCCCCAGCAGCTGAAGGTCATCTTGGGAATGGCCGCGAGCCCCTGGGGCATGACTTCGCCCACCTCCGGCACTGTGGGACCCAGTCCCTCGGGATTCTGCTCCATCCAGATGATCGGGATCTCGAGGGCCCGCGCCCCCTCGATCATGCGCCTGAGCTCGGCGAAGAGCGATTCCTTCTCCCACATCAACTTGGCGAGCTTGCCCTGCACGTCGACCACCACCAGGACCGCCTCTTCGCGCTTCAGCATTCGAAAGCCCCTTCCACCCGGGATAGCATCTGGCCCGCGTCACTGCGTGCGCCGACTTCCATCTCGAAGACCGGCGTGCCCCACTCGCGGTAGCGTTCCACCAGCGGCGCGGTGCGCTCGGCGAAAGTCACCAGCTTCCGGCCAACGGCCTCCATGCCGTCGTCGGCCCTGCCGGTCCGGTCGCCGCCGGTATTGGCACCGATCCGCGCGACGACCACCTCGGGAGTGCACTCCAGCGACACAACCCAGGCCACGTTGACAATGCCCTCGACCGCCGCCGCCTGCCCCGCGTGCCGCGGCAGGCCGTTGAGGACAACCACGTCGTCGATGGCCGCGCCCCGCTCATCCAGGAAAGACAGCATCAGCTTCTCGGCGATGAGAAACTGCTCGTCCTCAAGCAGCGCCCCATCTTCCAGCACCGAGCGTATGAAGGCGGTCTCGGGAGCCTCGAAGAGACCTTCGGGCGCCCTGCCCTCCCCCGCGTTCCTGAGTTGCTGTCCGAAGTCGAAGTGGTGGCAGCGCCGTCCCCAGAGGCCCGCGGCCTGTATCGCATCGCCCAGTGGCGTCTTGCCCGAACCAGTCGGGCCGATCATCAGGAGTGCCTGGTTCTTCTCCACGAGACGCCCCCGTATCAAGAGAACGGGGAGCACGGGCCACAGGCCGGTGCTCCCCGCGCGCTACACGTTCGAGGTGGCTATGCGGCCGCGGGTTCTTCGTTCGGTTCCTACGCCGCGTCGGCCTGCGGGGGCCTGACCAGTCCGGTCAGCACGCCGCCCACCACGCATAGCACCGCTGCGATGGTGAAAGCCAGCGGGAAATTCCCCATGTCGCCTAGCTTCCCGCCCATGACCGGCATCAGAATCCCGCCCACACCGTAGGACAGGAACACCCAGGGGTAGTTCTGGCCGATGTGCTTGGTCCCAAAGGTGTCGGCGGTGATCGCCGGGAACAGCGCGAAGTTACCGCCGAAGTTAAATCCGATGATGGTGGCGCCGAGGTAGAGCATCCAGGGCGTGCCCGCCATCTTGGTGAAGGCGAACATCAGAATCCCCTGCGTAACGCACATGACTACGACGGACATCTTGCGCCCGAGCTTGTCGCTCATCGCGCCCCATGCGATCCGACCAATGCCGTTGGCCAGACTGAAGAATACCGCCATCGCCGTGCCGGCAACTGCACTGGCCTGGAACGCAGACAAATTGCTGACTTCGGCCAATGCCTGCTTGGGGTAGGCCTTCATCAGCCCGATGGTCATCAGTCCCGCACCGGCGCTGAACAGGAACGTCAGGAAGATCATGTAGAACTGCGGCTTGCCCAGCATCTGTCCGGACTTGAGGTCCGCGCCGGCCGCGCCCTTCTTGCCGCTGCCGGGCTCGGGCGGCGTCCAGCCGGCCGGCTTCCAGCCCTCCGGCGGGTACTTCATGACCAGACCGCCGAGGATCACCAGCACGGCGAAGGCCACACCGTAGATGATGAAGACCATGGGGATGCCCATGTTTGCGATCAGGTTGCCCCAGGCACCGGCGAACTTCACCCAGCCCATGGCACCGAAGCCGAATCCTGCCACGGCCAGGCCGCTGACCAAGCCCTTCTTGTCGGGGAACCAGCGCATGCCCACGGCGATGGGTACGACGTATCCAAGACCGATGCCTGCGCCTCCGATGGCCCCGATGAAGATGATCATCATGGCCACGCTCTTTCCGGCCACCAGGCCGCCGAGCACATAGCCCGCGCCGAGCACCAGTCCGCCCAGCAACGCCAAGGGCATGGGACCCGTCTTTGGCATGAGCCTGCCGGCCAAGACCATCACTACAGCGAATGCCGCCAGACCTACACCGAAGACCCACTGCGTGTCCTCGTTGTTGAAACCGTACTTCAGCTCCTTGAGGCGTGCGGTGACTCCGTAGCCGTCGGTAATCGGCCACATCTTCTCCGCTTCGGCCACGGCCTGCTTCTTGAGCTCGTCCTTCTTGGCCGCGTCCTTCTCGTCCTTGGCCTGCTTCTTGATCGCCGCGATCTGCTTGGCGAGAGGCGCGAGGTCGAGGAGCAGTGCCTCCTTGGCTACCTGCCCTTCCAGCGCCTCGACGGCCGGGGTCTTGGCGCTGCGCGCCGCATCAAGCTTGGCGAACAGCTGCTCGAGCCCGTCGGCCTTCTTCTTGCCGGCCTCGGTGCCGGCGGACTCCAGCGTCTTCTGGAAGGCCTTGACCTTCGTTTCGTGCTCGGGCTTGAACTTCAGGCCCATAAACTTGGCGCTGTAGACCTGGGCCACACCTTGCGCGTCAGTCGCCTTGAGACCCGGCGTGAACACGCTCCATGCGTAAATCGCGCCGAGGGCCAGCTGGATCAGCACGGCCCCGATCACCACCACCCAGCGGTTCATCACTTTAGGTTGATCGGACATTTCCGTTTCCTTCTCCCTTTCCCCCTAAAGCCAGAAGGGCCGGAGGTCAATCTCCCCCGGCCCTTCTCGCTTCCATCCTCTCTTACTGGCGTTCGGCCACCAGTTTCTCGACAACGCTCGGATCGGCCAGAGTGCTGGTGTCCCCGATGGCGTCCACGGCATTCTCGGCGATCTTGCGCAGGATGCGGCGCATGATCTTGCCGGAACGGGTCTTGGGCAGCGCCGGCGCGAACTGGATCTTGTCCGGGGTGGCGATCGGCCCGATCTCCTTGCGGACGTGCTTGACCAGTTCCTTGCGCAGGTCGTCGCTGGGGTCGACACCGTCAACAAGGGTCACGAAGCCGTAGAGGCCCTGTCCCTTGATCTCGTGCGGCATCGGCGCCACCGCGGCCTCGGCGACCTTTTCGTGGCTGACCAGTGCGCTCTCGACTTCGGCGGTACCGATGCGGTGACCGGACACGTTGACCACGTCGTCAATGCGGCCCATCAGCCAGTAGTCGCCGTCTTCGTCGATGCGGCAGCCGTCGCCGGTGAAGTACAGGTCGTTGTACATCGTGAAGTAGGTGTCGATGAAGCGCTCGTGGTCGCCCCACATGGTCCGCATCATGCCCGGCCAGGGCTTCTTGATGCAGAGCTTGCCGCCCTCGTTGCGTCCGCACTCGCTGCCGTCCTCGCGGAGCAGCACCGGCTCGACGCCGAAGAACGGGCGGTTGGCGCTGCCCGGCTTGAGGGTCATGGCGCCGGGAAGCGGCGTGATCATGAAGCCGCCGGTCTCGGTCTGCCACCAGGTGTCGACGATCGGGCACTTCTCCTTGCCGACGTTCCTGTAGTACCACATCCAGGCCTCGGGGTTGATGGGCTCGCCCACCGAACCGAGGATCTTGAGGCTGGAGAGGTCGTACTTGCCCGGCCACTCGTCGCCCTGACGGATCAGCGCGCGGATGGCGGTGGGAGCGGTGTAGAACTGGGTGACCTTGAACTTCTCGATCACCTGCCAGTAGCGCCCGGCGTCGGGATAGAGAGGCGTGCTCTCGAACATCACGCTGGTCGCGCCGTTGGTCAGCGGGCCGTAGGTGATGTAGCTGTGACCGGTGACCCAGCCGATGTCCGCCGCGCAGAAGTAGATGTCCTCTTCCTTGAGGTCGAAGGTCAGCTTGTGGGTCAGCGTCACCCAGGTGAGGTAACCGCCGGTGCAGTGCACCACGCCCTTGGGCTTGCCCGTCGAACCGGAAGTGTAGAGGATGAACAGCGGATCCTCGGCCTTCATCTTCTCGGCTTCGCACTCCGCAGAGGCATCGGCCATAACGTCGTCGTACCAGACGTCGCGGCCATCGGTCATGGAGACCTCGGTGTCGTTACGCTTGACCACCACCACCTTCTCGATGGTCGGGGTCTCGGCCAGCGCCTCATCGGAGATCTTCTTGAGGGGCACGTCTTTGCTGGCGCGCTTGGAGACGTTGGAGGTAATCAGCACTTTGCAGTCCGAGTCGTTGATGCGGTCGCGCAGGGCGTCGGCGCTGAAGCCGCCGAAGACGATCGAGTGGATCGCGCCGATCCGCGCGCAGGCCATCATGGTGATGGGCAACTCGGGGACCATACCCAGGTAGATGCAGACCCGGTCGCCCTTCTTGACGCCCATGCCCTTGAGCACGTTCGCGAACTTGCAGACGTCGGTGAAGAGCTCCTTGTAGGTGATCTTCTTGTCTTCGTTGAGCTCGTCGCCCTGCCAGATCAGCGCGACCTTGTTCTCGCGCTCGGTGCCCATGTGGCGGTCAAGGCAGTTGTAGGCGACGTTGAGTTCGCCGTCCTCGAACCAGGTGTGCTCGATCTTGCGCTTCTCGGTGTTCCACTCGAACTTGCGGCCGACGGTGGGCTCCTTGAACCAGACCACCATTTCCTTGGCCTGCTCCAGCCAGAACGCCTCGGAGTCGTTGACCGAGCGGTCGTACATGGCCTGGTATTCTTCCATCGACTTGATGTGAGCTTCCTTCTGTAGCCCGGCCGGCGGCGGGAACTTCCGGCTTTCCGAACTAAGGGAGTCAATGGCCTTCTTGTCCTCTGGCATCCTCTCTCTCCTCCGTTTCCTGTCTCGCGAATTCCGTTGAAGTGCCGCGATGAACGGTCTCCGCCGCCGCGGGCCGTCTACAACATTGACTATGCCATGGAATGCTACCTGTCCACAACCGCTTGTCAAACTCAAGAAAAGTCCGCGGCGCCGGGCCACCCCTGCAGCCTACGGGCCTGCGCTTGACAGCCCCACGCGGGACGGATAGAAGCTCACGGTCCCGGCAAGTGGACTTGAATCATGACTTAACCGTTTTACATATAGTGCTTTGCGAGCCATGCTCTTCTCGCTCTACTTGCAGTCGCGGCTCTCGTGAATAGCATTACGATATGTTCCGTAAGGTTTCCGCGCGCCCTGCAGCCTGCCCGGCGGGCAGGCGCTGCGCCCGGGGCCCTGGCCTTACTTGCCCGGAGCCGACTCCATGAATCAGCGCAGGAGCGCCTTCATCCACTCCCCTGAGTTGGAGGCCATTCCCTACCCCGAAGACTGCCCCTTCACGAGCTCCCGCGCCGGGATGACCCGCAGGACGCTTGAATCCATGGGCCTGCTCTCGAGCGCGGGACGCAGCGTGGTCCCTGCGCCGCCCGCCGGAGAGCAGGCACTTCTGCGCTTTCACACCCCCGATTACCTCCGGGTGCTGCGAGACGCCCAGGAGGGAAGGCTGGAGCCCGAGGGCCTGCACATGGGTCTGGGTACTCCGGACTGCCCGGTTTTCCGAGGCATGTTCGACTACGCCGCGCTGGCCTGCGGTGCGACCCTGCGCGGAGCCGATCTGTTGCTGAACGGCGAGGCCGATGTAGCCTTCAATCCCTCGGGCGGATATCACCACGCACACGCCGAACGCGCAGCGGGCTTCTGCTACCTCAACGACGTGGTGCTGGGCTGCTTCCGCATGGCCGACGCGGGGCGCCGGGTCATGTTCGTGGACGTCGACGCGCATCACTGCGACGGCGTGCAGGCCGCCTGCTACGGCCGCAGCGACATCATGACCGTCTCCTTCCACCAGAGCGGGTTGACCCTCTTCCCGGGCACGGGTTTCACCCGGGAGACGGGCGCCGCGGGAGCCGAAGGCCTCAGCGTCAACCTGCCCCTGCCGGTGGGCACTTACGACTCGGTCTACCTGCGCGCCTTCCGGGAACTGGTGCCGCCGCTTTTCGAAGCCTTCGCCCCCGACGTCCTGGTTCTCGAACTGGGCATGGACGGGCTGGCCGGAGATCCGCTGGCCGGGCTCAGACTGACCAACAACTGCCACGCCGCGGTGGTCGAGGCCCTGCTGGGCTTCAACCGCCCCCTGCTGGTCACCGGCGGCGGCGGGTACCACCCTGAGAATACCGCCCGCGGATGGGCGCTGTGCTGGAGCCTGATGTGCGGTGCCGGCGGCGGCGAGGAACTCGGCCTGGGCCTGGGTGGCGTCATGCTGGAGAGCAGCGAGTGGCAGGGCGGGCTGCGCGACCGGCAGATCTTCGTCGACGAACCCCTGCGCTCCTCGGTGGAAGCCGAGGTGCTGACCGGAGTTTCCCGGGTTCGCGAAATGGTATTTCCCCTTCACGGGTTGCAGCCCTGAAAGGAAAATCATGCCCAAGAGCCTCCAGAGCTTCTTCAAACCGGAGTCGGTGGCGATAGTCGGAGCGTCCCGCGAACCCGGGAAGGTCGGCTACGCCATCCTGGACAGCATCATCAAAGGTGGCTATGGCGGAGAAATCTTTCCGGTCAATCCCAAGGCCGAGGAGGTGCTCGGCCGCAGGTGCTACGCCGACCTCAAGGCCATCGGCAAGACACCCGAACTCGTCGTGGTGGTTGTACCCGCACGCTTTGTTTCCGGCGTCATGGAACAGTGCAAGGCCGTCGGCACCCGGGCGGTCATCGTAATCACCGCCGGTTTCAAGGAGATCGGCGACGACGGCCAGAAGCTCGAGGACGAGCTCCTGGCCGCGGCCCGGGCCGGCGGCATTCGCGTGATCGGCCCCAATTGCCTGGGCGTGATGGTCCCGGGCAGCAGGCTCAACGCCAGTTTCGGCGGCGACCTCCCCGTGAAGGGCGGCATCGGCTATATCTCGCAGTCCGGCGCGCTGCTGGCCGCGATCCTCGACATGGCCAACGCTTCGGGCATAGGCTTCAGCAAGCTGGTCAGCATCGGCAACAAGGCCGACGTCGGCGAACTCGACGTCATCAGCGCCCTCGGGGACGATCCCGACACCCGGGTGATCGCCGGGTATCTCGAGAGCATCGGCGACGGCAACGCCTTCGTGCGCGAAGCAGAGAGAATCAGCCAGAAGAAGCCGATCCTGCTCATGAAATCCGGGGGGACCGATGCCGGCGCGGCGGCGGCCTCCAGTCACACCGGGAGCCTGGCCGGCGGTGAAACCGCCTACGAGTGCGTCTTCGAACGAGCCGGAATCATCCGCTGCGACTCGATCTCCACGCAGTTCGAGTACGCCCAGGCCTTCGCCGAACAGCCCCTGCCCGCAGGCCCTCGCGTGGCCGTGATCACCAACGCCGGCGGTCCCGGGATCATGGCCGCCGACGCCGTGGAGCGCGAGGGACTGAGTTTCGCGCAGCTTTCCGCCGACACCGTCGCCCGGCTCTCCTCGAAGCTGCCGGCGGCCGCCAATGTCCACAACCCCATCGACGTGCTCGGCGACGCCATGAGCGACCGCTACGAGTTCGCGCTCGAAACCGTGCTGGCCGACCCCGGGGTGGACTCGGTTCTGGTGCTGCTCACGCCCCAGGCCATGACCGCGGGCTCCGAAACCGCCGAAGCCGTGGTGCGCATGAACGCCGCCAGTTCGGAGAAGCCGGTGCTGGCCTCCTTCATGGGCAGCGCCAAAGTCTCCAGGGCGGTCAGGATCCTGCGCGACGGGGGCGTGCCCCAGTATGCCTCTCCGGAGGCCGCGGTGGGCGCGCTGCGGGCGCTAAACGACTACGTCCGGTGGCGGGCGCGCCCCAGGCGGGTGGTCAAGCTCTACCCCGTCAACCGCCGCAAGGTCGAGCGCATAATCGACCGCCACCTTCGCCGCGAACTGCGCGAGATCGGCGAGACCGAAAGCAAGGAGATCCTCGAGGCCTACGGCTTCGTGACCCCCAAGGGCTCCGTCGCCACCAGCCCCGAGCAGGCCGTGGGCATCGCCGAGCAGCTGGGCTACCCGGTGGTCATGAAGATCTGGTCGCCGGACATCATCCACAAGTCGGACGTCGGCGGCGTGCGCGTGGGGCTGGGCAGTTCCCGCGAGGTGCGCGACGCCTTCGATCTCATGATGTACCGGATTCCCAAGAAGAAACCCGACGCCGACATCCTCGGCGTGCTGGTCCAGGAGATGTGCACCGGCGGCCAGGAGGTCATCCTGGGCATGAACCGCGACCCGCGTTTCGGCCCGCTGATGATGTTCGGCATGGGCGGCATTCTGGTCGAGGTGCTCAAGGACGTCTCCTTCTACCTCGCGCCGCTCACCGCCGATGAGGCCAAGCAGATGCTGATGAGCACCCGCACCTACCAGATGCTCACCGGTGTGCGCGGCCAGGAGGGCGTGGACATCGACGCGCTGGGCGAGGGCCTGCAGCGCCTCAGCCAGCTGGTCACCGAGTTCCCCCAGATCAAGGAGATGGACATCAACCCCTACCTGGTCGGCCCGGCGGGGACGACGCCCGTCGCCGTGGACGCGCGCATCAGCGTCGAGAAGGATTGAAGGAGCGCCCCGTGACCGATTCCGACTGGAAGGAACGCTACGCCGACCAGCTGGCCACCGCCGCTGAGGCCATGAAGGTCATCCGCCCCGGCTACCGCATCTTCATCGGCACCGGCTGCGGCCAGCCCCAGCACCTGGTCGAGAGCCTGGTAGAGCACTCCACGCACATATCCGACGCTCACATCATCCACCTGCTGACCATGGGGACCGCACCCTACGCCGACGAGCGCTTCCGCGAGAAGTTCAAGATGAACAGCTTCTTCATTGCCGAGAACGTGCGCGACGCCCTCTCGCGCGGGATCGGGGACTACACCCCGATCTTCCTCTCGGACATCCCCGGGCGTTTCGAGAGCGGCGGTATTCCCGTGGACGTGGCACTGATCTCGGTTACGCCCCCCGACCACAACGGGCTCTGCAGCCTGGGGGTCAGCGTCGACATAGTGAAGAGCGCCGCCGAGAACGCCGACTACGTGATCGCCCAGGTCAACTCGCGCATGCCGCGGGTGCTGGGCGACAGCTTCCTGCACGTCAACAAGATCGACATGCTGGTGCCCCACGACGAGGAGATCATCACGGTCGACCCGCCGGAGCCAGACGAGGTCCTGCGCCGCATCGGGCAGAACATCTCCCGCCTGGTGGAGGACGGCAGCACAATAGAGTGCGGCATCGGGCGCATTCCGCAGGCCCTGGCCGAATTCCTGCGCGACAAGCGCGACCTGGGCGTGCACACCGAGATGTTCGGCGACTGGATCATCGACCTGGTCGAGTGCGGGGCGATCACCTGCGCCAAGAAGACCGTCAATCGCAACAAGGTGGTGGCCAGCTTCTGCATGGGCTCGCGGCGGCTCTACGACTACATCGCGGACAACCCGCTGTTCGAGTTCCACCCCACCGAGTACGTCAACGACCCATTCCTGATCAGCCAGCACGACAAGATGGTGGGCATCAACGTCGCCCTGGAGATCGACCTCACCGGCCAGGTGTGTTCCGACTCGCTGGGCTACCGCTTCTACAGCGGCATCGGCGGGCAGGTCGACTTCATCCGCGGCGCGGCCCGCAGCCGGGGCGGCAAGGCGATCATCGCCATGCCCTCCACCGCCCGCAACGGCGAGATATCGCGCATCGTGCCGCACCTCACCGAAGGCGCCGGGGTTGTCACCACCCGCGGGGACGTGCATTATGTAGTGACCGAGTTCGGGATCGCCTACCTCCACGGCAAGAGCATCCGCGAGCGGGTGCTCTCGCTGGTCAACATCGCCCACCCCCGGTTCCGCAAGGAGCTGCTCCAGGCCGCCAAGAGCCAGAAGTACATCTACGAGGACCAGATCGAGCTGGCCTGGGAGGAGATGTCCTACCCCGAGGAGCTCGAGAAGCACGAGGTGCTCAAGGACGGCACCGAGATCTTCTTCCGCCCGGTCAAGCCCAGCGACGAGAGCGCCCTCTCCGACATGCTCTACTCGCTGAGCGCCGACTCGGTGCGCAAGCGCTACTTCACCTACACCCGGGCGTTCCCGCACCGCGACGTCCAGAAGCTGGCCAACGTCGACTACCGCCAGGACATCGCTATCGTCGGGCTGGTGCCGGCAGTCAGCGGCGAGGACATGGTGGCCATCGCCCAGTTCTTCACCGACCCCGGCCGGGGTTCGGCGGAAGTGGCCTTCATCGTCCAGGACGAGTGGCAGAAGAAGGGCATGGGCACCTTCCTGCTGGAGTACCTCGCCGAGATCGCCCGGGCGCGCGACGTGAAGAAGTTCCACGCCAGCGTGCTGGCCATCAACAAGGCCATGTTGCAGGTGTTCTACAACTCGGGATACAGCGTCAACACCGAGTTCGACGGCGAAGCCTACCACGTGGACTTCGACATCACCCGGGAGCCCGCGTAGCGCCGGCGAGCTGCGGGACCGCCAGGCCACCAGGTACCTGGTACTTGGTACTTGGTAGTTGGTAGTTGGTACCCGTAGACGAGCCCCTGAGCCCCGCGCTCAATCAGGTGGAGCAAGGGGCGGGGCTCACCGACGTCCGCGGTCTCCTCGGGGGAGCAATGCGGGGCCGGACCATGGTCGTCCGCTGCTCTGCAGGCCGTTCTTCAACGGCCTGCTGGCGCCTCCCCTCTCAGCCCAGCTTCAGAACGATCGTCTCGCCCGGCCCGGCCTTGACCTCGCAGCTCAGGCGCGAGCCGCTGCGGCGGACGTTCCTGAGCCCGCTGCCCTTGATCTCCTCGAGCGCCACCTTCCTGCGCCCGGTACCCAGCGCGGCGAGGTCGATGCTGAGATTCGACTTGCGCGCGGTCTTGCCGAGGTTGCGGACCGCGAAGTAGAGCCGGCCGGGCTTCCTGCCGAAGCGCTCGACCCACAGCCCCTTGGCGCGGGCGTGGGGCACCGGCTGCCAGCCGGCGGCGGCGATCCTCTGCATGACCGGCATGAACT
>Ga0272441_10004478_pt1 | contig 25251 bp, 20 predicted proteins | sample SSMProp6N_FD_193582 | JGI IMG/M metagenome (GOLD analysis project Ga0272441, IMG submission 193582) | Marine sediment archaeal communities from Little Sippewissett salt marsh, Falmouth, MA, United States - SSM-Prop-6N | ecosystem: Environmental > Aquatic > Marine > Wetlands > Sediment ...
ACGGGAGGGTGGGGTCTTGCCATGGCCGCGGTTTCCTTGCTGTATTCCGGACGAGTTCCCGGAGAAAACGTGATGCTTTGGTGCTTCGGTGTGCTCGTTCTGGGTATTGTCGTGCCCATGTGGTTGCGACGTGTTCGTCGGCATGCCGGGATTCCTGTGGGCGTGGCAAAGGGAGAACTTTCACTGAAGCGCCCAATGCGTCGCGTTGAAGCGCTCGCGATGCTTGCTGGCGTGGTGTTTGTAGTCGCGTCGGCCGGCCTTCTCAGCATACTGCCTCGGATGGCCGCTCGCTACACAAGCGGAACCACGCTCGGAGCAGTTTGCCTTCTCATGCTAATCCCACTAGCTTGGCGTGGCCTCCGACTCCATTTGTGGGAACATCTCTTTTTGGCCGCATCCTTTGTGATTTCCGGCGTCATACTCGTTTTCCTGCGGGACTCGAACATAGGCTGGGCTCTTGGAACCCTTGGAGCAGGGGGCCTCATTGCCGGTCTTTCGCTTCACCTTCGCTGGCGGCGGTGGGTGCGGTCGTTACCGAAAGAAGGGACCGCAGCGAATGGAGAAAACTCGGTCGGCGAGACGACCGCCTCGGAGGGACCGGCGTGACACCGTCGCCTTCGCCTCGGGGCGATGACGGGCTCGATCCCGTCATTCACGAGGCCTCGCGCCTTCGCCTCGCAGCCGTGCTCAACGAGTGCGAGGCCGCGGACTTCAATTTTCTCCTTGGGGTGACGGGGTTCACGCGCGGGCGGCTTTCGTCCCACATGGCCAAGCTCACGGCCGCGGGGTACGTTGCCGAGAGGAAGGAATTTGTCGGTCGGATGCCGCATACCGAATATCGACTGACCAAGGCAGGCCGCGATGCCTACGCGCAGTACCTTCGCGATTGGAAGAAGCTCACGCGACCACGCACAACACGAAAGGGTGGGTAAGGCAGGTGTGACCCGCCCTCAACGCCGGTACCCGGTCGCGTCGAGCCAGGCTTCGATCTCGCGCACGAGCCCGGCCTTGCGCGCGGCCTGCGCCCCCTCGCGCGCGAGGTTCCTGGTTTCGCCCGGGTCGCGCGCCAGGTCGTACAAATATTCGTCTCCGTCCTCGTACCGGACATATTTCCAGCCCTGCCCGCGGACCATAACTCCAAAGGTCGCGCCCGGCTCGATCGCGCGCGTGTTCGCCGCGTTCGCATGCACGCGCTCGCTGAACGCATAGGGCCGGAAGGCGTCCTCGCCCGCCTCGCCGAGGAGCAGCGGCGCGAGGCTTTCGCCCTGGGCGCCCTCCGGCGCCGTCTGCCCCGCGAGCTCGAGCAGCGTGGGCATGAGGTCCACGAGGTTGGCGGCGGCGCCGCTCACGCCCGGTTCGATGCGGCCGGGCCAGCGGATGAGCATCGGTACGCGGACGATCTCGTCGTAGAACGCGTGCGTGGACTTCCAGACCATGCCGTGCCCGCCGGCCATGTCGCCGTGGTCCGCGGTGAAGACGACGATCGTGTCCCCCGCGCGGCCGGCCGCTTCGAGCGCGGAGAGCACGCGGCCGACCCCGTCGTCCACGAGCTTCACCGTCGCGTGATAGACGCGCAGGACCTCGCGCGAGGCCGCCTCGCCGAGGTCGGCCACGATCCGGCGTGACCAGTTTTCCTCGAAACGCGGCTCGCGATGCTCCCGGTTCGCGGGCAGCGGGATCGCGTCCGGGTCGATCGCCTCGTAGTACGGCGAGGGCACGACGTTCGGGTCATGCGGCCAGTTGAAGGAGCACGTGAGCATGAAGGGGTCCGCCCCGACTGCGCGGAGGCGCTCGGCCGCGTGATCGGCGACGCGCGCGTCGAAGGTCTCTTCGGGCGCCATCTCGAGCCGGCCGATTTTGGTGACGAAGTCGGCGAGGCGCGCGTCCGCCCATCGGTCGCCGAGCGCAGCGACCGCTTCGCGCATCGGGCCGGAGCGTCTTGTCGGGAGCGCCCAGCCGTACCAGTCCATCCACGACTCGCGCGGCGCGGCGCGGACCGACTCGAAGCGCTCGCGCATCTCGCGAGCGTATTCGTGATGCTCGCCGTACATGTCCGGGTAGTACGGCAAGTCCTCGTCCAGAAGATGCCACTTGCCGTAGTGGTGCGTCCGGTAGCCGGCCGCGTGGAGGAGCCCCTCGGTCGTGACGTCGGCGAGCTTGATGCCCTCCTGCGTCGGCGGGACGGAGATCGCCGGGTAATCGCGCCGGTTCACGTTATAGACGATGCCGTGCGCGTGCGGGTAGAGCCCGGTGACGAGCGACGCCCGGCTCGGCGAGCAGACCGGATACGGGCAGGTCGCGTCGGTAAAGCGGACGCCCTCACCCGCGAGGCGGTCGAGGTTCGGCGTGGGGAAGGGACCGCCGTAGCAGCCGAGCGCCGCGGCGTTCAGCTGGTCGCACATGAAAAGAAGGATGCTCGGCCGGTCGCTCACGCGGTTCTCCGGGAGGGGATTATCCACGCGACGCGCCCTCCCCGCAAGACGCCTCCGGTGCGACCGGCGCGAACGGGTCGGCCGCGTCGAAGTCGGGGCTGTAACCCTTCGCGTCCGCGAGGCGTTGCCGCCAGCCGCGTTCGAGGCCGAGCCGCTCGGCCTCGGCGAGCACGGCCGCATACTCGGCCTCCGTCACGCGGCGGCCGAGCGTTGCGTCGCGCGCGACTGCGGGCGTGGGCGTGTACTGCGCCATGACCGAGACCCAGACGTCGGGCGAGAGCTTGTGCGCGACGAACCGCAGGCACGCGAGCGAGTTCTCGACCTCGCCCGGCAGGACGAGATGCCGCACGATGAGGCCGCGCCGCGCGAGTCCGTCCCCGTCGAATTCGACCCGCGCGCCCGTGCGCTCGAACATCGTGCGCAGCGCGACCGCCGCGACCCCGGGATAGTCGGTCGCATCCGAGAGGCGCGCGGCGAGTGCGGCGTCCATGTACTTAAGGTCGGGAAGGTACACATCGACGAGGGGCGCGAGGCGCGCGAGCGTGTCGGGCGACTCGTACGCGTTCGTGTTGAGCACGAAGGGCGCATGCACGCCGCGCGCTCGCAGCGCGCGCGCGAGCGCTTCGACCTGCGGCGCGACGTGCGCGGTCGAGACGAAGCCGACGCCCCCCGCGCCCGCGTCGAGGAGCCGCATCACTTCACCTGCGGCCGCGTCGAGCGAGCCGAATCGCGCGCGCGCGCCCGGCCGGCTGATCTGCCAGTTCTGGCAGTAGGTGCAGGACAGGTTGCACCCGGCGAAAAAGACGTTCGCGATGCCGCGGGGGCCTGAGATCGCCGGCTCCTCGCCGCGGTGGAGGCAGATGGACGCGACCTCGGCTCCTGAGCCGGCGCCGCAGGCCCCGCGCTCGCCGGCGCGGCGATTTGCGCCGCAGGCGCGCGGGCAGATCGCGCAGCGTTCGAGCCGCGCGTCGCCGGCGAGGCGAACGTCCGCGCTCTCGGGATCGCTTCCCGCATTCATGACGCCGAGCTTACGCGGACTCGGTGCGCGAATCAACCCTCTTGCGGCGCGCGACGCTCGCGCGTAGAATGCCGCGGCGAAGGGAGGGGCCCGTGGAGGACCTCGCGCAGCTCGTGGAGAGCCTTCCCCGGCCGCGCATCGCGGTCGTGGGCGACGTGATGCTCGACCGGCACGTGGCGGGCGAGTGCGTGCGCGTCTCGCAGGAGGCGCCGGTGCCGGTGCTCGACCTCGCGCCCGAGGCGAGCGAGGCGCTCGGCGGCGCCGCGAACGCCGCGGCCAAGGCCGCCGCGCTCGGCGCCGAGCCCCGCCTCGTCGGGCTCGTGGGTGCGGACCCCGAGGCCCGGTGCGTGCGCGCGTTTCTCGACGCCGCCGGGCTCGATGCGGGCGACCTCGTCGAGGACGCCGCGCGATCCACCACGGTGAAGACGCGCTACCTCGCACGCGGGCAGCAGGTCCTGCGCGCGGACCGCGAGAGCCGCACGCCCGCGTCGGGCGAGACGCTCTCGCGCCTCGCCGGAGCCGCGCGCGAGGCCGTTGTCGATTCGGACGCCGTGCTCCTCAGCGACTACGCCAAGGGCGCGCTCGCGCCCGCGGTGCTCGCGACCGTGATGGAGGCGGCGAGAGAGAAGAAGATCCCCGTCGTCGTGGACCCGGCGGGCCGCGACTACGGCCGCTACCGCGGCGCGACGCTCGCGACGCCGAACGTGCGCGAGCTGGAGCTCGCGGCCAACGTGCCGGTCGCGGACGCGGGCGGCCTCGAGGCGGCGGCGGAGAAGGTGCTCGCCGGGTCGGGCGTGTCGATGCTCGCGGTCACGCGCGGGGCGGAGGGGCTCTCGCTTTTCCGGCGCGGCGCGTCGGGCGCGCACTTCCCGGCGAGGTGCGTCGAGGTTTTTGACGTGACGGGCGCGGGCGACGCGGTGGCCGCGGTGTTCGCGCTCGCGCTCGGAGGGAATCTTGCGGTCGAGGACGCCGCGCGCCTCGCGAACCTCGCGGGCGAATGCATCGTGGGACAGGCGGGCGTGGGCGAACTCTCGCGCGAGCGCCTCGCGGGACAAATCGCGCTGCATGCCTGCGCGGCCGGCAAGATCGCCGCGCGCGAGCGGGCGACCGAACTCGCGCGGGCCCATCGCATGGCCGGGCGCTCGGTCGTCTTCACGAACGGGTGCTTTGATCTCCTGCACGCCGGGCACATTAAAGTCCTCGAGGAGGCGCGCGCGCTCGGCGACGTCCTCGTCGTGGGCCTGAACACGGACGCGTCCGTGCGGCGGCTCAAGGGCGAGGGGCGCCCGGTCCTCGGCGAGGCCGAACGAGCGCAGATCCTCGGGGCGCTGGGTGTGGTGGACCTCGTCGTCCTCTTCGACGAGGACACGCCGGTCGAGCTCATTAGGGCGCTGCGGCCGGACGTGCTCGTCAAGGGCGCCGACTACGCCGAGAGCGAGGTCGTCGGCGGCGACCTCGTGACCGGCTGGGGCGGCCGCGTGGCGCTCGTGCCGCTGCTCGAGGGCCGAAGCACGAGCGCGCTCATCGATCGGCTCCGCGGAGCGTCCTGACCGTCCCGGAAGCCTTCTCCGACTTTCGGGTTGACACGCACGCGCCCGCGCGATAGAGATTTACGCGCGAACCGTGCAGAAAGGAGACCCGGGCATGGCCGAGCAGCGCGACCGGTGGGGCACGCGGACCGCGTTCATCATGGCCGCGGTGGGCAGCGCGGTCGGACTGGGCAACGTCTGGCGCTTCCCGTACGTGGCGTACAAGTACGGAGGCGGCGCGTTCTTCATCCCCTACTTCGTGGCGCTCCTCACGGCCGGCATCCCGCTCATGATCCTGGAGTTCGGCCTGGGCCAGAAGATGCAGGCCTCGGCGCCGGCCGCGCTCGGCAAGGCGAACAAGCACACCGAGTGGGTGGGCTGGTTCGCGCTCCTCGTGGGCACGGTCATCAGCTGCTACTACGCGGTCATCATGGCCTACGCGGTGGAGTACCTCCTCTACGCGGTCAAGGGGCTCTTCGCCGGCGGCCAGATGCCGTGGGCCGACATGGAAGGCGAGTTCTTCACGGAACGGGTTCGAAATCACAGCACCGCGGCCGGCGAGATGTGGAAGCCGGTCTGGCACCTGGCCGTTGCGCTCGCCGCGGTCTGGGGCGCGGTCTTCTGGATCATCTACAAGGGCGTCAAGCGCGTGGGCAAGATCGTGATGTGGACCGTGCCGCTGCCGGTGATTCTCCTCTTGATCCTCACGATCCGGGGCCTGACCCTGCCGGGCGCGGGCGACGGGATCCTCTACTACCTGACGCCGGACTTCACCAAGCTCGGGGACCCGCAGACGTGGCTGGCGGCCTACGGCCAGGTCTTCTTCTCGCTCTCGATCGGCTTCGGCATCATGATCGCGTACGCGAGCTATCGGCCCTCGGACTCGGACGTGACGAACAACGCCTTCATCACGAGCTTCGCCAACTGCGCCACGAGCTTCCTCGCCGGTTTCGCCGTCTTCAGCGTGCTCGGGTATCTCGCTTACGCCTCGGGGGACGGCGCCTCGGTCAAGGATGTGGTCTCCGGCGGGCCGGGCCTCGCCTTCGTCACCTACCCGACCGCGATCAGCAAGATGGCCGTGCTCGGCCGGTTCTGGCCGCCGGTCATCGGGATCGCCTTCTTCGTGATGCTCCTGACGCTCGGCATCGACAGTCTCTTCTCGATCGTCGAGGGCGTCGTCGCCGGGTTGCACGATCGGTACCCGGTGGTGACGCGCGGCAAGGTGACCGCACTCATGTGCAGCTTCTGTATGCTCGTCGGGATCGTCGTTTTCGGCAACCGTGCGGGCATCATGTGGCTCGACATCATCGACCACTGGGCCAATGATTACGGTCTTGCGATCGTGGGCCTGCTGGAGTGCCTGATCATCGGGTATCTCTTTCATACCGACGAGCTGCGCGATTACATCAATCGCGTCTCGGAGATCAAGCTCTGGGGCTGGTGGGAGCTGTGCATCCGACTCCTGGCGCCGGGCGCGCTGATCTACCTGCTGTCCGCCCAGTTCGTGAAGGAGCTGGGGCTCGGGCGCCTCTACGGGTTCTCCGGCACGCCCTTCGACGCCTACCTGTGGGTCGCACCCGCGGTCTTCGCGTCCCTCTTCGTCGTGGCCTTCGCCCTCTCGAAGAAGTGGACGAACCTGAAACTCGTGGGCAGCGGGGTGGTGGCCTTCCTGCTGGCGCTCGGGCTCCTGGCGCTCCTCGACTACAGGGTACCGGCCGGCTTCGTCCCCGCCGCGATCCTCTGCGCGCTCGCCGTGACGATCCTCTTCGGCGGCCTCGCGGTCTGCCTCGCGATCGCGCGAAGGGGGCGCGTCGAGGACGACCTTGAGTTCGACACCGAGGCCGCGACGCGCATCGCGCCCGCGCTCACCGAGAAGGACTACGAGGAGTACGCCGCCTCCGGCGGCGGAAGCGCCGACGCGGGAAGCGGCGAAGACAAGGACAAGCTCGCGTAGGCGGCCTACTTGCAGCCGGTCGCACGCGGCCGCATAATGGTTGCGCCATGAGACGCGCGAGGAACTTCTTTATTCTTTTGCTTGCGCTCGCGCCGGCGGCGCGCGCGCATGCGCTCGGCGCGGCCGGGGGCGACGCGAAGGCGCGGCTCGTGCGCGAGACGATCCTCCTCGTTTTTCACGACCCGGACACGGTCGAGGAGCGGCGCGTGACGCTGCTCATCGTCGCCGAGGTCGAGGCGGAGGGGGAGGGGGCGTGCGCGTACCTCGTGCCCGTGCCCGCGGGCGGTGCGATCGAGCCGGTCGAGCCGTCGCAGCTCGCGCTCTTCGAGGCCGCGGCCGCATATCTCGATGCGTGCGAGGTCCCGGCCTTCGACGTGCCCGCGTGGGGGGCGCGTGCGGTCGAGCCGCCTGGAAAATCCTTCGCCCCGCTGCCCGATGCGCTCAAAGAAGCGACCGACGCGATGCCGTCCGGGGGCGGTGTCCGCACGGTGCGCCTCGCGCCGGAGGGCGGACGCGCCACATGCGCCGTACGCCTCACCTTCCCGGCCGAGCTCGCGACGCTCCCGGTCCTCGCGCCGGGCGTCGAGACGCGGCTCTACGTCTTCCACCCCCGGCACCTCAACGTGAAGGACAACCGCCGCGGCACGGCAGGGCGCGGACTCGAACTCGTCTGGCAGGAGCCCTACTACATGGGCGCCTACGGCCACCGCTGGGGCGCGCCCGAGCGCTGGGGCGAGACGAACGCAGCCTCGGCCGAGCACCGCGCGCTCGCCGCGGAGCTCGCTCCGCTTGCCGCGTTCATCGGCGGCACGGCGCCCGACGGGCGCCACGTGCTCACGCTCCTGCGCGGCCGCGTGCGCGACGCGGGGCCGGTCGTGATGTTCGCGCACAGCCCCGAGCCCGTCCTGCCGGGCGAGGACAACCCCATGGCGCTCCTCTGGTTCGCGCTCGTGCTCGCCGCGGTCGTCGCCGTCGCGACGATCGGCCTGCGCCGCCGGGCGCGCGAGAGCGATTAGGATACAAGGGGCCGCTTGAAAAAGAAATCGCTTCTCTTCGCGTTCGCCTTTCTCGTCCCCCTCGCCGGGTGCGGTTGCGGCCGCGATGGAGAGGGCGAGATCGCGCCCCATCCTGCGGGGCCTTCTGCCCGGGCCGAGGCTCCGCTCGCGCCGGCGGTCGTCCGCGCTCCCTTCGAGACCATGGGCACCACCGGCGCGGTCACCGTGGCGCTCGGGCAACTGGACGAGGCGGCCGCACAGGCGGCGGCCGGGAGGGCCGTCGCGGCCGCGAAGCGCGTGAGCGCGCGCATGAGCGCGTACGACCCGGAGAGCGAGGTGGGCCGGTTCAACCGGCTCGCGGCGGGCGAGGCGATGACGCTCTCACCGGACACGGCGAGGGTCCTCGCGCTCGCGCTCGAGACCTGGCGCACCTCGGAGGGCCGCTTCGACGTCACGGTGGGGCCGCTCGTGCAGATTTACAGGCCGCTGGTGCGGCAGTACCAGCTCGACGGCGTGGAGGTCGCGCTCCCGCCCGACGCGCGCGTGGCCGAGGCGCGCGCGCGCGTGGGCTCGGGGCACCTCGTCTTCGACACGAAGCGGCGCACGCTCGCGAAGAGGGTCGAGGGGGTCCGAATCGATCTCGGCGCCGTGGCCAAGGGCTTCGGCGTGGACGCGGCGGTCGAGGCGCTCCGGGCGGCGGGCGTGCGCCGCGCGCTCGTCGAGATCGGCGGCGAGGTGCGCGCGCTCGGCGAGAAGGCGCCGGGCGTCCCCTGGCGTGTCGCCGTGCGGAACCCGCGGGGTGAGGGTTCCATCGTCACGCTCGACCTCGCCGACCGCGCGGTCGCCACGAGCGGCGATTACGCGCAGTTCTTCGTCTCGGGCGGCGTGCGCTACTCGCACATCGTGGACCCGCGCACGGGCCGGCCCGTCCGGCGCGGGATCGTGAGCGCGACCGTCCTCGCCCGCGACTGTGCGCGCGCGGACGCGCTCGCCACGAGCCTGTGCGCGTGGGGCGGGGAGGGGGGCCTGAAGGGGATGCTCGCCGCCCTGGGCGCGGGGGACCTCGAGGCGCTCGTCGTGCGCGAGGCCGCGGACGGGGCGCTCTCGGTCGAGCGGACCGAGGGGCTGAAGAAACTCGAGGTGAATCTCGCGAGGGACGCGGAATAAGGGCAGCGCCTCGCGCCCCTGTGCGTTCGCCGGCGGGGACACGGCCGAAATGCCCGGGCATTTGCCTTTTTGCGTTCTCCCGAAAATCCCTTGCCCGGCGGCGGGCGGCCCCTATAATCGGGCGCTATGATTCTCACCATCTCCAAGGCCCCCCAGTTCGGCGAGAGCGGCGAGGTCGTGGTCGGCCAGTGCGAGGCGCACACCGACGGTTGGCGGCTGCGCCTCGTCGAGAAGGGTCGCGAGGAGGAGGTCCTCATGGAGGGGACCTACCTCGACCTGCGGTGCGTGCAGCGGCTCTGCTCGGACGCGGCGGACGCGGACGAGGTCCGGCGCATCGTCGAGGAGGCGAAGGAGGCCGTGCCGCTGGAGGAGGAGGAGGCGCTCGCCGAAGCGGACGCCGGGTCGGACGCGGAGGACAAGGACGAGACGCAGTCGACGCAGATCCTCGACCGGGAGGAGATCCAGCGCGCCATGAAGTCGGCCGGCGGCGCGGAGGTGCGCGCGGCGGGCCCCGCGAAGGGGGCGAGGGTGTCGCGACCGGGGGCGAGCGGACGCGCGCCCGTGCCGGTGCGGCCCGAGGAGACCGGCGTCCTCGTCGAGCGCATCGCGAAGACGCTCGTCGTCCGCTTTGTGGACCCGGAACTCGCCGCGCACAACTGCGACACACTCGCTGTCGCGTTAGGCGGCGTGCTCGAGCAGGAGGCCGGTCGGATCGTCCTGGACCTCTCCCTGGCTGTGGTTCTCTCCAGCCGGCTCATCCGCGAGATTGTGCGCATGCGCGAGCGCGCGTCCGAACTCGGCCGCGCGTTCGCGCTCGTGATCCGTCGGCGCGAGGTGATCAGCACGCTCGGCTCCATGAATCTCGTCGGCTTCCTGCCCGTGTTCAGCGACCTCGATACCGCGCTGAAGGGAACCTAGCGCCCCTTTGGCGGCCCTCTCCGCTGCCCGAACCGGTGAAAAGTGCTTGACACGGGCCCTCGCAGAGATAGAATCGAACACCTGTGGGGGCCGCAGAGGCGCGGCCCCGTTGTGTTGTATCGGGCGCGCGTGGTTGCGCTCGCGTTTCGGCAAGGAGGAGGGGCCGTGGCTGTCCCGAAGCGACGCAGGAGCAAGACCCGGAAGCTCAAGCACCGCTCGCATATGGCCCTGAAGAGCCCGAACCTCTCATCCTGCCCCCGCTGCAGCGCGGGGAAGGAAGCGCACGCCGTCTGTCCGAACTGCGGTTATTACAAGGGGCAGGAGGTTCTTCGTCAGGGGCCGACATAGACCGTGCGGATCGCACTGGACGGCATGGGTGGGGACCTGGGGCCCCGCATGGTCGTGGAGGGCACGATCCGCGCGCTCGCCCGCGACCGGTCGCTCGAGGTCCTGCTCGTCGGCGACGAGAAGATCCTCAAGCGTGAGGTCCAGGCCGCCGGTCTTTCCGATTCCCGCCTGAAGATCGTTCACGCCTCCGAGATGGTTCTCATGTCCGACGGCCTGCGCCAAGTGCGCGGGAAGCGCGACAGCTCCATCGCGCGCGCGGTCGAGCTCGTGCGCGACGGCGAGGCCGACGGGGTCGTCGGCGTCGGCAACACGCTCGCGGTCGTGGCCATCACCCAGTTCCGGCTGCGTCTCCTGGAGGGCATCCGACGGGCGGGCATTGCCGTGCCCATGCCCACGGGCCGCGAGCACCCGTGCGTCCTCATCGATGTGGGCGCGAACGTCAACGCCAAGCCCGAGCACCTGGCCGGCTACGGTCTCATGGCCTCGGTTTACTGCGAGAAGATCCTCGGCCGGGGGAACCCCCGCGTGGGACTGCTCAACGTCGGCGAGGAGGAGGACAAGGGCAGCGAGACCGCCAAGGAGACCTTCGACCGTTTCCGGCACCTGCCCGTTCGCTTCGCGGGCAACGTCGAGCCGCACGACATCTTCCGCGGCGCGGTGGATGTGGCCGTGTGCGACGGGTTCGCCGGGAACCTGGTGCTCAAGACCGCAGAGGCCGTGGCGGAGATGATCTTCCTCATGTTCCGGCGCGAACTGCGGCGCGGCGTGATCCGCAGCCTCGGCGGCCTGCTGAGCAAGGCCGCGTTCCGCGAGATGCGGTCCCGAATCGACTACGCCGAGTACGGCGGGGCGCTCCTTCTGGGCGTGAACGGGGTCTGCGTGATCGGCCACGGGCGCTCGGACGGCCGCGCGGTGGACAACGCCATCCGCGTCGCCGCCAACGCCGCGGCCGCGGGCATCAACGAACGGATCGTCGGCAGCCTCGCGGCGGAAAGCTGACGCCCGCCGTCGCGCGGCCGTCGCCGCGGGACGGCGGAGAGACCGTCGGGAAGAGGGACCCATGCGCACGCGGATCATCGGCACCGGCGCCTACTCCCCCGAGCGCGTGCTCACCAACGCCGATTTCGAACGCATGGTCGAGACCACCGACGAGTGGATTCGCACGCGCACCGGCATCCGCGAGCGGCACATGCTCGCGCCCGGCGAGGATACCAGCGACATGGCCGCCGAGGCGGCCAAGCGTGCGCTCGACGCAGCCGGGATCGAGCCGGGCGAGATCGACCTCGTCGTTTGCGGCACGATTACCCCGGACACCATCCTGCCGAGCACGGCCTGCTGGCTCCAGAAGAAGATCGGGGTGCGCGAGATCCCCTGCTTCGACGTGTCCGCGGCCTGCTCGGGCTTTATCTACGGCCTGGCCGTCGCCGACGGCCTGCTCGCGCGCGGGCGCTACCGCACCGCGCTCGTCATCGGATGCGACGCGCTCACGCGCTTCACCGACTACGAGGACCGATCGACCTGCGTGCTCTTTGGCGACGGCGCGGGCGCAGCCGTGCTTCGAACCGAGGAGGGCGAGCGCGGCATCCTCTACACGCACCTGGGCGCGGACGGCTGGCGGGCGCACCTGTTGGAGATCCCGGCCGGGGGCGCGCGTCGGCCGGCCTCGGTCGAGACGATCGCCGCGCGCGAGCACTACATCCGCATGAACGGGCGCGAGATCTTCAAGTTCGCCGTGCAGAAGGCGACCGAACTCGTGCGCGACGCGGCCGAGCACGTCGGGTGCCGCATCGACGAGATCAGCGAGATCATTCCGCACCAGGTCAACACGCGCATCCTCAAGGCCGCAGCCGAGCGGCTGAACGTACCGATCGAGCGCTTCTACTCGCATATCGAGCAGTACGGCAACACCTCGGCCGCGTCCGTGCCCGTGGCGCTCGACGAGGCCGTGCGCACGGGCCGCGTGGCGGAGAACGACCTCGTCTGTCTCATCGCCTTCGGCGCGGGGCTGACGTGGGCCTCGGCGCTCGTGAGATGGTAGCGATGGGCCGCGTCGCTCTCCTCTTCCCCGGGCAGGGCGCCCAGTCGGTCGGAATGGGCCGCGACGTGGCCGAGCGCTCGCCCGCGGCGGCGAAGCTCCTGGCGCGCATCGATGCGGCGCTCGCCTCGCCGGTCACACCCGTGATGTTCGAGGGGCCGGAGAAGGCGCTCCGGGACACGGCCACCAGCCAGCCGGCCATCGTCGCGCACGGCCTCGCGGTCCTCGCCGCGATGGAGGAGCGCGGCGCACGGCCGGCCTTCGAGGCCGCGGCTGGGCTCTCGCTGGGCGAGTACGCGGCGCTCGCCGCCGCAGGCGCGATCGACCCGGTCGAGGCGGTACGCCTCGTGGCGCAGCGCGGGGCGCTCATGAAGGAGGCCGCCGAGGCAAGAGAGGGCTCGATGGTCTCGGTCATCGGCCTCGAGGCCGGGAAGGTCGAGGCGGCCGTGCGCGAGGCGCAGGGCGCCGGCACGGTGGTCGTGGCCAACTACAATTGCCCGGGGCAGCTCGTGATCTCGGGCGAGTGTGCGGCCGTTGAGCGCGCGGCCGAGCTCTGCCGCGAGGCCGGCGCCAAGCGGGTCATCGTGCTCAAGGTCTCGGGCGCGTTCCACTCACCCCTGATGGAGAGCGCGGCGGCCGCGCTCGCGCCGAGGCTGGAGGAGGCGGCCTTCGCCCCGGGCCGGGTGCCCGTGATCGCGAACGCGACCGCCGAGTACGTGCGCGACCCGGACGAGATCCGCCGGGCCCTGACGCGACAGGTGACCGGTTCGGTCCTATGGGAGCGCTCCATGCGAAGGCTCGTGGACGACGGGTTCGACACGTTCTACGAGGTCGGCCCGGGCCGGGTGCTCGCCGGGCTCATGAAGCGCATCGCGCCCGAGGTCGGGGTCACCTCCGTGGGGACCGCCTCGGCGCTGGAGGAGCTGCCAATTGAGGATTGACGGTCACGCCGGGGGAGCCTACAATCCCGCCGGTCGGCGCGGCAGGGGAAAGAGCGGAGCATGTCGGACCTGAAGGGAAAGGCGGCCCTCGTCACGGGCGGGGCACGCGGAATCGGCCGGGCCATCGCCGAGGGGCTCGCCCGGGCGGGCGTGGACCTCGCGATCGCGGACGTGCTCGCCGAGGACGCCGGCGCGACGGCGGGCGAGATCGCGGGCGCCTGCGGCGTCCGTGCCGAGGCCTTCGGTCTCGACGTGACGGACGCCGAGGCCGCAGCGGTGACGGTCAAGTCTGTCGTTGACGCCTTCGGGAAAATCGATATCCTTGTGAACAACGCGGGGATCACGCGCGACAACCTCGTCCTGCGCATGTCGGACGAGGAGTGGGACGGAGTCCTGCGGGTGAACCTGAAGGGCGCCTTCCTGATGACGCGCGCGGCCGCGCGGCCCATGTTCAAGGCACGCGCCGGCTCGATCGTGAACGTCGCGTCGGTCGTGGGCCAGATGGGCAACGCTGGACAGGCGAACTACGCCGCGAGCAAGGCGGGCCTGATCGGGCTGACCAAGTCCTGCGCGAAGGAGTTCGCCTCGCGAGGAGTGCGCGTCAACGCGGTCGCGCCGGGGTACATCCGCACCGCGATGACCGAGAAGCTGGGCGAGGAGGCGCGCGAGGCGATGCTCTCTGGCGTGCCCCTGGGCCGGCCCGGCGAGGCGGAGGACGTGGCCCGCGCCGTCCGGTTCCTGGCCTCGGACGAGGCCGCGTACGTGACCGGCCAGGTCCTGCGGGTCTGCGGCGGGATGGTGATGTAGGCGGGGAGAAGGCGAGGGCGCGCGCCGCGCGCCGGGGAATCGAGGGACAGGAGGAGGACAGGGGATGCAGTTGGACGAGGCAGGCGTTCGCCAGAAGGTGGTCGACATCGTCGCCGAGCAGCTGGACGTCTCGAAGGATCAGATCAAGGACGAGACCAACTTCGTGGACGATCTCGGGGCTGACTCGCTCGATATCGCCGAGCTCGTGATGGAGTTCGAGGACGCGTTCGACCTGAACATCCCTGAGAACGAGCAGGGCATTCGCACCATCGGCGACGCGATCAAGTACATCCTCGAGCACGCGGGCGAGAAGTCGAAGACCGCCCCCTCATAGGGCGAAGGCGACCTCTTGACCGGAAAGACGGACGGACGGCGGCGCGTCGTCGTCACGGGGCTCGGTGCGGTCACGCCCCTGGCCCTCGCGGTGCGCGCGAGCTGGGAGGCGGCCCTCGCCGGCCGCAGCGGCGTCTCGCTCATCGAGCAGATGGACGCGAGCGGCTTCACCTCCCGCCTCGCCGGCGAGGTGACGGGCTTCGACCCCACGACCGTCCTGCCCAAGCGCGAGGTCCGGCGCATGGATCGCTTCGCGCAGCTCGGCCTCGCGGCGGCGGACGAGGCGATCAAGGACTCGGGGCTCGACCTCGATTCGGAGGACCGGACGCGCGCCGGCGCGCTCATCGGCTCTGGCATCGGCGGCATCGCCGAGATCGAGGCCCAGATGACGCGCTTCCTCGAGAAGGGCCCGGGCCAGGTCTCACCCTTCCTCATCATGAAGATGATGCCCAACGCCGCTGGTGCGCTCGCGGCCATCCGCTGGGGCCTCAAGGGCCCGAACTTCTCGGTGAGTTCTGCCTGCGCCTCGGGCGCGCACGCGCTCGGCGAGGCCCTGCGCATGATCCGCTTCGGCGGCGCGGACGTGATGCTCGCCGGCGGCAGCGAGGCGCCCATCACGTTCCTCGGCCTGGGCGGATTCTGCTCGATGAAGGCGCTCTCGACGCGGAACGACGCGCCCAAGGCCGCCAGCCGCCCCTTCGACCGAGACCGCGACGGCTTCGTCATCGCCGAGGGAGCAGGCGTGGTCGTGCTCGAGGAGCTCGAGCGCGCGCGCAGGCGCGGGGCGAAGATCTACGCCGAGTTCGCCGGCTACGGTGCCACGGACGACGCCTACCACATGACCGCGCCGGACGCGGAGGGTGCGGGCGCGGCCGCGGCCATGCGCCTGGCCCTCGCCGACGCGCGGCTCGCGCCCGCGGACGTGGACTACGTCAACGCACACGGCACCTCGACCAAGTACAACGACCGGACCGAGACGGCCGCGATCAAGGCGGCCCTGGGCGAGACCGACGCCCGCCGCGTGGCCGTGAGTTCCACCAAGTCCATGACCGGCCACACGCTCGGCGCCTCGGGCGCGATCGAGTTCATCCTCACGGCCCTGGCCGTGCAGGAGGGCGCGGTTCCGCCCACGATCAACTACACCACGCTCGATCCCGAGTGCGACCTCGACTACGTCCCAAAAGAGGCGCGCCGCATCGAGGTGCGCGCCGCGCTCTCGAACTCGCTCGGGTTCGGCGGGCACAACGCATCGCTCGCGCTGACCAGGTTCACCGGCTAGCTTCCGGAAGGAGAAGAGAGGACAACCCATGGCGCAGGGCATGGACTACGGCCTGACCGAGACGCAGGAGATGATCCGGGACCTCGGTCGCCAGGTCGCCGACGAGAAGATCAAACCGGTCGCCGCGCACCACGACGAGACCGGCGAGTTTCCCTGGGAGATCATCAAGGTCCTCGCCGACGCGGACCTCATGGGCGTCTACATCCCCGAGGAATACGGCGGCAGCGCCGACGGCACGCCGGGCATGAACATGTGCCTCCTTGCCGAGGAGCTCTCGCGCGCGTGCGCCGGCATCGCGCTCGCCTTCGCCGCGACGGGCCTCGGCACCCTGCCCATCCTTCTCTCGGGCTCGGATGAGCAGAAGAAGCGCTTTCTGCCCGACATCGCCGGGGGCAAGCGCCTCGCGGCCTTCGGCATCACCGAGGCGAACGCCGGGTCGGACGCGGCCAGCATCCAGACGACGGCCGTCAAGGACGGCGATACTTACGTGATCAACGGAACCAAGCAGTGGATCTCCAACGGCGGCGAGGCCGAGGTCTACACCGTCTTCGCCATGACCGATCGCACCCGGGGCGCGCGCGGCGCCACGGCCTTCATCCTCGAGAAGGGGATGGACGGCTTCTCCTTCGGCAAGAAGGAGGACAAGCTCGGCATCCGCGGCTCGACCACGCGCGAGCTCGTCTTCGAGGACGTGCGCGTGCCCGAGGCCAACCGTCTCGGCCGGGAGGGTACGGGCTTCATGATCGCGATGAAGACCTTCGACGTCTCGCGGCCGGGCGTGGCCGCGCAGGCGGTGGGCATCGCGCAGGGCGCGCTCGACTGCGCCGTGAACTACGCGCACACGCGCAAGCAGTTCGGCAAGTCGATCGCCAGCTTCCAGGGCGTGGGCTTCATGCTCGCGGACATGGCCATGAAGATCGAGGCCGCGCGCGCTCTCGTCTACGCGACGGCGCGCCACATCGACGGCGGCGCAAAGCGTCCGACCAAGTACTCTGCCATGTCCAAGTGCTTCGCGAGCGACGTGGCCATGCAGGTCACCACCGACGCGATCCAGGTCCTCGGCGGGTACGGCTACATGAAGGAGTACCCGGTCGAGAAGTACTTCCGCGACGCGAAGGTCACGCAGATCTACGAGGGCACCAACCAGATCCAGCGCGACGAGATCGCGCGGGCCCTGATCAAGGAGGCCGCGGGCAGGAAAAGCTAGCCAGCCGCCGCGGGCACACCCATGCGCATCGTCGTCCCCGTCAAGCAGGTGCCGGACACGACCGAGGTCCGCATGGACTCCGAAACAAACACTCTCGTGCGCGAGGGCGTGGATTCCATCGTCAACCCCTTCGACACCTACGCGGTCGAGGAGGCCGTGCGGGTCAAAGAGCGCCTCAATCTCGACGCCTCGATCACGGTCCTCACCATGGGTCCGCCCCAGGCCGAGAGCGCACTGCGCGAATGCCTCGCGGTGGGGGCGGACGAGGCCGCGCTCGTCACCGACCGCGCCTTCGCCGGGAGCGACACCTGGGCGACGAGCCTCGTGCTCGCGACCGCGATCCGGCACATCGGCTTCGACCTCGTCATCTGCGGCAAGCAGGCGATCGACGGCGATACGGCCCAGGTCGGGCCGGGCATCTCGGTGCATCTCGACGTGCCGCAGGCGACCTACGTGGGCAAGGTCGAGGAGATCACGCCCGGGAAGGCGGTCGTCCTGCGCCTCGTCGAGGAGGGGCACGAGCGCATCGAGCTGCCGCTGCCGTGCCTCTGGACCGTCACGAAGGAGATCAACGAGCCGCGCCTGCCCAGCCTCAGGGGCAAGATGCGCGCGAAGAAGGCCGAGATCCGGAAGCTCACGGCCGAGGAACTCGGCCTCAAGGCGAAGGCCGTGGGGCTCGACGGCTCACCCACGCGCGTGGTGCGCATCTTCAGCCCGCTGCCGCGGGCGGGCGGCGAGGTCTTCACCGGCGAGGCCGACGAATGCGTCGCGAAACTCGTCGCGGCTCTGACCGAGGGGCAGGTGGTCTAGTGGCCGAGATCATCTGCATCCAGGACCAGTGCACCGGCTGCGGCGCGTGCGTCGAGGCCTGCGCCTATGACGGCGTGGAACTCGCCGAGGGCGTCGCGCTCTTCAAGGAAAGCTGCAACCTCTGCGGCGCGTGCGTCGAGGCCTGCCCGGTAAATGCGATCGTCATCCGCAAGGAGCTGGAGGCCACCCCCGCCGCCGGGCTCGACGACTACCGCGGCGTCTGGGTCTTCGGTGAGCAGCACAGGGGCGAGATCGCGCCGGTCGTGCTCGAGCTCGTGGGCAAGGGGCGGGAGCTGGCCGACGCGCGCGGGTGCGAGCTCGTCGTGGTCGTGCTCGGCAGCGGCATGGAAAGCGCATGCCGCGAACTCCTCGAGCACCCGGTCGACCGCGTGATCTACGCCGAGGCGGCGGAGCTCGCCGACTACCTGAGCGGCCCCTACGGCCGCGTCTTCAGCGACCTCGTGCGCGAGCACAGGCCCGAGATCGTGCTTGCGGGCGCGACCACGGTGGGCCGGTCGTTCCTCGCGCGCGTGGCCGTCGAGATCCACACCGGTCTCACCGCCGACTGCACGGGCCTCGAGATCGACGAGGAGGGGCTCCTCGCCCAGACGCGCCCGGCCTTCGGCGGGAACATCATGGCCACGATTCTCTGTCCCAATCATCGGCCGCAGATGGCGACCGTGCGGCACAAGGTGATGAAGCCGGCGGCACGCTCTTCGCGCGGCGGCTCGATCGAGAAGGTCGAGCCGAAGAGGAAGCTCGTCGCGAGCCGCGCGAAGCTCCTCGCGCTTCTGCCCGAGGTCGAGGAGACGATCAACATCGCCGAGGCGGACATCATCGTCTCGGGCGGTCGTGGGCTTGGCGGGCCCGAGAACTTCAAGCTCGTTGAGGAGCTCGCGGTGGCGCTCGGCGGCGCGGTGGGCGCCAGCCGCGCGACCGTGGACGCGGGCTGGAAGCCCTACAGCCACCAAGTCGGCCAGACGGGCAAGACCGTCTGCCCGAAGCTCTACATCGCCTGCGGCATCTCCGGCGCAGTGCAGCACCTCGTGGGCATGCAGAGCTCCGACTGCATCGTCGCGATCAACAAGGACCCGCACGCGCCCATCTTCCAGGTGACCGACTACGGGATCGTCGGCGACCTTCACGAGGTCCTGCCCAGGCTCACCGCCGCCGTTCGGGCCAAGCGCGGATAGGGGAGGCGCATGCCTGTCCACATCGTCGTCGGTCTCCAGTGGGGCGACGAGGGCAAGGCCAAGGCCCTCGACGTGCTGAGCGAGGACTGCGACCTCGTCGTCCGCTACGCAGGCGGCGCGAACGCCGGCCACACGGTCGTGGTCGGCGGCGAGCGCTTCGCCTTTCACCTCGTGCCGTGCGGCGTGGTGCGCCCCGACGTGGTCTCGGTGGTCGCCAACGGCGTGGCCTTCGAGCCGCAGGTCTTCTTCAAGGAACTCGACGAGCTCGACGAGCGCGGCCGGGCGGTCGGCCCCGAGCGGCTGCGCGTCTCGGAGCGCGCGCACCTCGTCATGCCCTACCACCGGCTCCTCGACGGTCTCGCCGAGAGGGAAAAGGGGGACGCGGCGCTCGGCACGACCGTGCGGGGCATCGGCCCGTGCTACGCCGACAAGGCCGCGCGCGTGGGCCTGCGCGTGGGCGACCTCTTCCGGCCCGAGCACTTCCGCACGCGCGTGCGCGCGCGCGTCGAGGAACTCAACGTGCTCCTGGCGCATCGCTACGGCGAGAGCGCACTTGACGCCGAGGCGGTCGCCGGTGAGATGCTCGCGCTCGCGCCGCGGCTGGAGCCCTACGTGACCGACACGGTCGCATACCTCGCCGAGGCGGTGCGCGCGGGCAGGCGCATCCTCTTCGAGGGTGCGCAGGCCGCGCTCCTCGACATCGACTTGGGGACGTACCCGTATGTCACCAGCTCCAACGCCTCGGCCTGCGGCGCGGCCGCGGGCGCGGGCGTCTCGCCGCGCGCGATCGGGCGCATCCTGGGCGTGACCAAGGCCTACACCACGCGCGTGGGCGCCGGGCCCTTCCCGACCGAGATCGAGGGCGCCGAGGGCGACGCCATCCGCGAACGCGGCGGCGAGTACGGCACCACCACGGGCCGCCCGCGCCGCTGCGGCTGGTTCGATGCGGTCGCCGCGCGCTACGCCGCGCGGGTGAACGGCATCGACGCCTTCGTCCTCACCAAGCTCGACGTGCTCGGCGGCTGCGAGCGCGTGCGCATCGCCACGGCCTACCGGATCGGCGGGCGGACGATCCCGCACTTTCCCTCGCACGTCGAGGACCTCGCCGCGGCCGAGCCGGTCTACGAGGAACTCGATGGCTGGAGCGAGGACATCACCGGCGCGCGGCGGGTCGAGGACCTGCCGGCCGCGGCGCGGCGCTACCTCGAGCGCGTGACCGGGTTCCTCGAGGTGCCCTGCGCCATGGTCTCGGTGGGCAAGGACCGTGCCGAGACCGTGATCCCCTCGACCGGAAAGGAACTGGCGTGGTCGTAGCCGGACGCCCGGATGTCGGGAGCTGGCCGCGCCACGTCGCGGTCATCATGGACGGCAACGGCCGCTGGGCCGAAGCGCGCGGGCTCTCGCGCGAGAAGGGCCACGAGGCAGGCGCCGAGGCCGTGCGCGAGGTGGTCCGCGCCGCCTGCGACTGGGAGGTCGAACGCCTCACGCTCTACGCCTTCTCGACCGAAAACTGGAAGCGGCCGGACCGGGAGGTGGACTACCTCATGAAGCTCCTCTCGCGCTTCCTCGTCGAGCGCCGCCGCGAGGTCCTCGAGGCGAACGCGCACTTCGAGACGATCGGCGACCTCTCGCGCCTGCCCGAGAACGCGCAGCGCGAGATCGCGCGCACGATCGAGGCCACGGCCGGAGCCACGGGAAAAACCACGGTGACCCTCGCGCTCAATTATGGCGGCCGCGAGGAGATCGTCCGCGCGGCGCGCTCGCTCGCCGCCGAGGTGTGCGCGGGCCGCCTCGCGCCCGAGGAGATCGACGGGGCGCGCTTCGCGTCGCACCTGTGGGCGCCGGGCGCGCCCGAGGTGGACCTCCTCGTCCGCACCGCGGGCGAGATGCGCGTCTCGAACTTCCTGCTCTGGCAGATCTCCTACGCCGAGATCCACGTCACGCCCGTGCTCTGGCCGGACTTCCGGCGCGAGCACCTGGCCGAGGCGATCCGAGACTACGACCGCCGCGTGCGCCGGTTCGGCGCGCTGCCTTCGGGCGGCCGCGCCGCCGGCGAGGGCGGGAAGGGGGCAGCATGAAGCTCGGCAAGCGCCTCCCCGCGGCCTTGGTCATGACCGCGCTCCTCATCGTGCTCCTCGTCGTGGACGCGACCGTGATCCGGTGCGACGTGCTGCTGCACGCCTACTTCACGGTCGCGACCCTGTTCGTCCTTCTCGAATTCTTCGCCATGTGCGAGGCGCGCTCGCTGCGGCCGTTCCGGAGCGTGGGGCTCGGTGGCGTACTCGCGCTCCTCGTCCTCCACTGGCTCGCGATGCTGGGCCTCTTTGGCACGGAGAACCGCGAGGCCGTGGTCCAGGCCGGGCTCGTCGTGGTGGTGCTCGCGCTCTTCGCGCGGCAGGGCCTCCGTCGCGAGACCGAGGGCGCGCTCGCGAACCTCGGCGCGACCGCGCTCGGCGTGCTCTACGCCTGGTTCCTGCCGAGCTTCCTCCTGAAAATCCGGCACCTGACCGCCTCAGCGGCCGCGAGCAAGCAGGATCCGTCATCCTGGCTCGTCACGGGCACGTGGATCTTCGCGTCCGCGATCGCTTGCTCCAAGCTCTGCGACGTGGGCGCGTACCTGGGCGGCTCGCGATGGGGCCGGCACAAGCTCATCCCGCGCATCAGCCCGGGCAAGACGATCGAGGGCGCGGCTATCGGCCTGGGCGTGAGCGTGGGCGCCGGCTTCCTCCTCTGGAGCGTCGTGCTCCACCGGTATCTCGATCTGGGGCAGGCGCTCCTCTTCGGATTGGTGGCGGGGGTCGCGGGCACACTCGGAGATCTGACCGCGTCGATCCTCAAGCGCGGGGCCGGGGCCAAGGATTCCGGCCGCGTCGTGCCCGGCTTCGGCGGCGCGCTCGACGTGGTGGACAGCATCATGGTGGCGGGGCCGGCGCTCTACGCGCTGCTCCTCGCCTTCGGGTTCCGGCATCCGGCGGGCTAGGGAGAAAGCGGTGGCGCAGGAAGCGATCGAGCTCGTCGACGCCGAGACGCTCCGGCGGCTCCTGGGTCCGGGCGACCGGAACCTGCGCCGCCTGCGCGAGGCCTTCGCGCTCGAGACGGCGCAGGCACGCGACCGCACGGTCCGCCTCGCGGGCGAGGCCGAGGCCGTGCGGCGCGGGGCGCAGGCGCTCCACGCGCTCCTCGGAGAGCTCGAGCGGACCGGGGGCCTCTCCGAGGACGCGGTCGAGCGCGCGCTTACCGCGGGCGCCGGTCGGGCGCCAGGCGCGCCCGGACCCGGCCGCGGAATCCGCGTCTTCAGCGAGGGCCGCTACGTGCGGCCGCAGACGGAGGGCCAGGCCCGGTACCTTGAGGCCATGGCCGCGAACGACATCGTCTTCTCGATCGGGCCGGCCGGCACGGGCAAGACGTACCTTGCGGTCGCGCACGCGCTGGGCGCGCTCGCGCGCGGCGAGGTCGCGCGCATCGTGCTCGCGCGCCCGGCGGTCGAGGCGGGCGAGCGCCTGGGCTTCCTGCCCGGGCGGCTCGACGAGAAGGTGAATCCGTATCTCCGGCCGCTCTACGATGCGCTCGAGGATATGGTTCCGGGCAAGCACCTGGCGCGCCATCTCGAGCGCGGCGTCGTCGAGGTCGTGCCCCTCGCGTACATGCGCGGTCGCACCATCGAGCGTGCCTTCGCGATCCTCGACGAGGCGCAGAATACGACGCCCATGCAGATGAAGATGTTCCTCACGCGCCTGGGCGCCGCCGCGCGCGCGGTCGTGACCGGCGACGTGACGCAGATCGACCTGGACGAGCCCGAGCGGAGCGGCCTCCTCCAGGCCGAGGCCATCCTCAAGGGGCTGGAGGGCATCACCTTCGTCTACCTGAAGGGGGCGGACATCGTCCGGCACCGCCTCGTCCGCCGCATCGTCGAGGCCTACACCGAGCACGAGGCCCGGGACGCCGGTCGGGGGGAGGACTGATGCCGGCCGAGACGCGGGAGACCCAGCGCCGCGCGCGCGCGCCGCGCGCCCGGGCGAAAGGCGAGCGGCGGGGCGGCCGGTGGCTCGCGCGCCTCTCGGGCCGCAAGATGCTCGTCGCGCTGGGGCTCTACCTCGCGACCGTGGCGCTCGTGGAGACCGGCGAGCGGCCGCTGCGCTACCGCCTGGGCCAGCGCGTGCCCGCGGACGTGGTCGTGCGCGTGGACTTCGCGTACATCTCGCCGGACGCGCGCGACGATGCGCGGCGCAGGGCGATCCTGGCCACGCCCAACGTCTACGTCGAGGACGCGAGCTGGAGCTCCGCGCTCACGCAGCCCCTGCGCAACCTCGCCGCGGCCGCGGGCAAGAGCGCGTCGCTCGAGGAGTTCCGGGGGCAGGCCCTCAAGGAGGGCGTCGCGCTCACCGAGCCGGAGAGCGAGGCGCTCCTGAAAGCGCTCCTTCCCGAGGCGCCCGGCGAGGGCGAGACCGAGGAGGCGAAGCGCAAGGAGCGCGACGCACGCGTCAAGCGCGAAATCCTCGACCCGGCCGAGAAGCTGGTCGCCAACTTCTTCGCGGTGCACCACGTCCTCTCCCTCGAGCGCCTCCGGGCCGAGCGCGAGCGCGGTACGGGGAGCGTCGAGCGGCGGGCGGGCGAGAGGAGCACGGTCGTCCCGCTCGAGGCAGCGCTCGTCCCGGACGACGCCCGCGCCCTCCTGCGCATGGCGGTCGCCGTCTCGCCGCTCGGCCGCATGCGGGGCGGCCAGCGCGCGGCCGTCGAGCGCGCGCTGGCCGCACGCCTGCCCGAGAACCTGCGGTTCGACAGCGCGCTCTCCGAGCGGGCGCAGGAGGAGGCCCAGGCCGCCGCCGAGGTCGAGCCCACCCGGCGCAAGGCCGGCGAGGTCCTGCTCCGCGACGGCGACAAGGTCGATACCTTCGCGCTCCACGTGCTGCGCGAGGAGGCCCGCGCCTGGCGCGCGGGGCGGCCCGAGAGCGAGCGCTGGCTCCACCTCGGCGGCATCGCGGCCGTGCTGGCCGCCGCCTTTGCGCTGATGTGCGCGTGTCTCGCGCGCCTCGCGCCCGGATCGGCGCGCACCGCACGGCCGGACGAGACGCGCATGCGGCACCTCGTGCTCACGGGCGCCATCTTCCTCGGCGCGCTCGGCGCGTTCAAGGCGCTGGTCGCCTTCGGCGGCCCGTCGATCGTGACGCCCATCGTGCTGGCCGCGACGCTCGCGGCCGTCATCCTGGGCGCCGAGGGCGCCGTGCTGGGCTCGCTCGTGACGGCGCTGGCCGTGGGCCTGGCGGCGGAAAACAACTTCGCCCTCGCGACCGCGCTCGCGGCCGGGGGCGTGACCGCGGGGCTCGTGGCCGAGGGCGTGCGGCGTCGCTCCGGGCCGGTCAAGGTGGGCGCGATCGCCGGGCTCGTCGTCGCCGCAGTCATGGTCGCCGGTGATCTCGTCCACGGCGTGGGGCTGGACGAGCCGAGGCTCCTGGCGGAGCCCGCCGCCTGGGGCCTGGGCGCCTCGCTCCTCGGCGGCATCGTGGCCGCGGGGATCCTGCCGCTCCTCGAGCACGTCTTCGGCGTGACGACCGACATGGTCCTCTTCGAGATCGGCGACCAGAACCACCCGCTCCTGCGGCGGCTGCTGTTGGAGGCGCCGGGCACCTACCAGCACAGCCTGGTCGTGGGTACGCTCGCCGAGGCCGGGGCCGAGGCCGTGGGGGCGAACGCGCTCCTCGCGCGCGTGGGGAGCTACTTCCACGACGTGGGCAAGATCCTCAAACCGGAGTACTACGTCGAGAACGTCAGCGCCCGGCGCAGTCGGCACGACCGGCTCTCGCCCGCGATGAGCGCGCTCGTCATCGTCGCGCACGTGAAGGACGGCGTGGCCATGGCGCACGCGTACGGACTGCCGCGCGCGATCGTCGGCATCGTCGAGCAGCACCACGGCACCACGCTCGTGGCCTACTTTTACCGCGCGGCGCAGGAGCAGGCCGGCGGGGACATGGAGGTCGACGAGTCCGCCTTCCGCTACCCGGGCCCGCGGCCGCGCTCGCGCGAGGCCGCGATCGTGCTCCTCGCCGACGCGGTCGAGGCCGCGAGCCGCGCGCTCGAGGAGCCCAGCCCCTCACGCATCGAGTGGCTCGTCCGCGAGATGATTATGAAGCGGCTTCTCGAGGGGCAGTTCGACGACTGCGGCCTGCGCCTCGCGGACCTCGAGCGGGTGCGGGAGGCATTCGTGCGCGTGCTCATCAGCCTCTTCCACGTGCGCGTGCAGTATCCGGGCGGGGCCGCGGGCCCGGCCGGGCCCGGTCCGCGGGTGGG
>Ga0272441_10004479_pt1 | contig 25245 bp, 44 predicted proteins | sample SSMProp6N_FD_193582 | JGI IMG/M metagenome (GOLD analysis project Ga0272441, IMG submission 193582) | Marine sediment archaeal communities from Little Sippewissett salt marsh, Falmouth, MA, United States - SSM-Prop-6N | ecosystem: Environmental > Aquatic > Marine > Wetlands > Sediment ...
CTTCAGCTATTGGAGGTTCAACTGGAACTGCTTTTGATTTCTTCTTTTTTCCAAACATTTTATCTTATTATTATACCTCCTTACACCTTATTGATTGTCATAAAACATTTATCTTTATCATAAAAGTTAAAACTTTATAGGTTCTTCTCCTTTATCAATCTGTTTAGTTTGTTTATCTTTAATTATAATTTTATCTTTTTTTCCATTATTACATTTAAAACATAATGTCTGTAAATTATCTAATCTTGTTTTTCCACCTTTTGAAATAGGAAGAATGTGGTCTATTTGTAAAGGAACATCATTTCTATTACAAAAAACACATTTAAAATCATCTCTTTGTAAAACTTTAATTCTTAATTTATTAGGTATTATACCATATAAAGACCTTCTCTCTAAAGTTGTAGATTTTCTTGAGTATCCAAAAAAATGAGTAATGTAATCAGAATCATATCCTTTATATAACATATCAATTAGACAAGTAAATCTTAAAATATTAAATGTTACTTTTTTATGAATTGATTTTAAGGAAGCTTGGCATAGCCATCTTTGTAAGGTTCTTCTATTAATTTCTACTTCTTTTAAAATATCTTTTAACTTTTTTCCATCAAATAATGCTAATCTAATTGCTCTATCTAATTTCTTATTAGATTTAACACAATTTAATATTAAATCTATTTCTTCCTTTGTTAAAACAAATGTTCTCCTATCTTTTATTTTCATTTTTTAATCATCATTTTAGTATGATATAAAGCCATTTTTAAAAATTTAAGCATTAATAATTTAAGATTTTTATATTTTCCATCTATATCTTCAGTATTCCTAATTAAAGCATTAATTTGAGGTAATGCTTTAATAAATTCTTCAAAAGTATCTTCAGTTTTACATCTATCAATTAAATCATGACAAATTAAACATAAAGGAATTACTGCATCATTATTTTCTTCTCCCCAAATATGGTGATACTCTATTCTTTTATAATGTTTTATTCCATTATCTTTACATAAATTTCCACAAGCCCAACATCTTTTAAATTTATTTGAATCCATAAACATCTCCTAAAATTTTTATCATCAACATCTTGTCTTTTCTGTTAAAGATATTCGCAGAACCATAGTGTTTAATGTAAGTATTCAAGTCGTGTCCTAATCTATAACAAATCTCTCCTGAATCAATCTCTAATGCTTTCAAATAATTTCCATGAGTTTTTCTAATGTTGTGTAGAGAAAAATTATACCAATCTTTTATACCAATCTTTTTAAGAACTCTCCTTAACATTTGATACACGGCTTGTTTTGAAATCTTAAATAATAAATCATCATCTTTTATTTTATTATTAAAAATATATTTTCTCATCCTTCTTGCAAACTGACTTGATATAACAAAAGTTCTTGGCTTACCTACTCTTTCTCCTTTACTTGCTTTTATTTTTGTAACTCTTAAAGTAAGATTATTCCTATCCCAATCAAAATCTTTTGGCTTTATGTTAAGTGCTTCTTCTATTCTTGCTCCTGTATTAATTAGAACATCAAAGATAGGCTGCTTATCTGTTTTCAAAGTATCATAAAACTTTATCCATTCTTCTGGAAAGAAATATCTACTCCTATCATCTCTTACAGAATATTTTTTCCCATCAGATTTAACTCCAATTTTAAGACCTTCCTTATTAGTTGGCTTTAAAGATAAACCTTTTTTGTTCTCTTTTCTCTTTATATTTTCCATTTTATTTTTCTTTATATTAAAAGATAAACATATTATTTAAACTTTTTTATTGCTATCCCAACTCTCTTTTTCTATTTCATCTAATGCTTTTTTAATATCTTTTAATTGTCTATAAGTTGGCATCCACTTAAAAGTGCAGTTTGGAAACTCAACTATCACAACATCTTTATGATTTCCAAACTTGCTTTCATTCCAAATTGCTTTTTGTTTTGTTATTTTTAGTTCCATCATCTAACGACAGCCTTCTCAACTATATAAGCTACAACTTTTGGTGTTCCTGAATAATGTCTAAAGTGAGGACAACTTGTATAATTCCACTTTCTTTCTGGTGTGCAATCTAAATCGTGACAAACCTCACTTAAAGGACAACTATCAAACAATTTAGTTATATCTTTTCCATTTATCTTAAATCTCATTCTCCACCTTTATTTTAACTGCTCTTTTTCCCAATAGTTTTACAATAGGTTCTAAAGCATATCTTATTTCATTTTCTGGAAAAGGAGTTTTAAACTCAATTTTCCATGTTACTTCTTTTGGGGCAAACTTATTAGTTTTGAAACAAGTTCCTCCAAAAAGAAAAATATAAATTCTTTCTTTTAAAGTTACTTCATAAATATTATCATATTCATCTTTCCATTTCATTTTGCTTTCTCCTTTTCTAATTTATATCTCATCTCATTAAAACAATTTGAACACAAGCCACTTTTATTAGGTTTTCCAACCTTTCCACTAATTACTCTCCCACATTTCTTACATTTATTCATTTTTCACCTTATTTATAATAAGAAGAACTATTCCTGTAATAATACCTATAATTCCAGCAGGTATTAAATAAAAAGGCAGATTTGTCTGCTTTGAAAGTTCAATTAAAAACAAATCTATCATAATCCCACCTCAACTAACCAACAATACCAGGACATACCTAAAATAGCTGTTATGCTTTCTGCTAAAAGGATTTTCTTCCAGTTTGGTATTGTATATCTTTCAAATATCATATTATAACCTCATCTTTGAATTTGATTAGATTCTCTTGGACATTTATCTCTTTGTCACAACAAACACACATTACTTTCTTTATTTCAAAAGTCTGTTGGACTTCCTTACACTTCGGACATTTTATTACATTTACTTTCATTTTTGATTATGAAGGCAGGATTTCTCCTGCCCAAATTAAAAGACTAAGTTGGAAAAAACTTAGTGTCTCACTAAACAAAGTGAGTATGATAGACAAGGAACATCTACCAGTGATGCTCCATTTACATACTAAAAGTAAGATGGGTAGAGGGGAAAAAAGAGGTGATTAAGACACTCTTAAAATTTGGTGTGAAAAACCCCTGAAACATCATTTTTGGCTGTTCCTTGTCTTTTGTTTTTATCCAAGTGGAATCACAGTATATTTTGTATTCATTCCTTCTCCTGTCCTCTTGACTTTAAACTTTTTCAAGTCTGGATTGTCTTCAAGGATTGCTTTTAGTGAAGCAAGGACAGATACATTAACTTTGTATCTTTCTCCATTCAATTCAACATACTTATAAGGAAATTCAGCTTCTTTTTCTTCTTTGACTTCTAAACTAGTTGGAACTGAATCTAGATCTGCTATGTTGTTGATTTGCTTTGACTCATATGCCTTTGCTTCTTCACTTATTGTTGCCATTTTCTACCTCCATTTGATTTAGTTTAAGTATTCTTTTAATATTTTTATAAGCAAGATAAATTAAAACACCAACACAAACAACTACTAATTCTACTACTATTACATCCCACCAAGTTGCAAGACAAGTCATCTTTTCTTCTCCTTATTGTCTTCTCTGATTTGTTTAATATACTTCATTATAAATAAAAAAAGACTTGCAAAAAATATGTATAATAGATAACTTAATCCATAATAAGCATCTATTGCAGTTATCAAAAAAGTAAATCCAAATACAAATAGACAAAACAATTCAGCTTGACTCATATTTAAATCCCAAAAACTTCTTCTCATTCTCTCACCTCCCTTCTCCTTAATCTCTTTGCTTGTAGTTTAGTTTTCCTTATGAACCACTTTATAGCCCAGATTAACATAAAAAGGATTATTAGAGTTAGAAAAGCACTTAATAGTCCCATTCCAGTCAAAATGTAGGTAATTATAGTAGTTATGTCCATTTTCTTTATCCTGTGGCTTGTATTGGCTTTGTAGAGGTATCTCTATAAGACTCTAACTCCAGATAGTTGTTGTCTCCTTCTTGTATTCCTTTTAACTCATCTAATCTGTCTTTCACTATCTCCTCAAAGGCATCAAATTTATTTTCTAATGATTTTAATACTTGGTAAGTCCAAGAGAAAGCTATTAACCAGATTCCTTGTAAGACATATAAACTTCCTTGTGAGTAGTCTATATAAGTTATAAAATATCTTAATAGACTTACTGCTATTACAACTGCTCCTACAATCATGCCTAACTTACTCCAATTATTCAGTTTCATCTTTAACCTCTCTTACAAATATTGTTGCTGTTTTCCAATTATTCATTTTTCCTCCTGATTGGATTTATTTTCATTTCCCTTTCTCCTTCCTACCTTTTTTATATTTTCTAATAAATATCTCAGTAATTCTATAAACAATATAAAAACCTAAAGCTATAACTAATAATCTTCCTAAAAGAAGTAAAATAGATACTCCACCAATTATACCTCCAATAGCTAAATCACAAACTTGCTGACTGTATGTTAAATTAGTATCTACAAATGTCATTTTGCTTTCTCCTTTTGAAAGTGTTTTGCCTTCCCTTTAAACCAAAACTCTTGGATTATCTTTGTATCTGCATTTGGTCTTCTAACTGCAATTACTCTTTCAAAGTCTTTGGTTTTTATATGGATTCCTTCTCCATTATCATTTATTCTCATCTTCTTCTCCAATTTTTAATTTAGTAGCATCAAATATTTCTAATAGATGAGATATGATTTCATCCAAGTTTTTATAACCAAAGTTATACTTAACTCTTGTTAATCTTTTCCAAGTTTCATTATCAACTGTTATTGTTTTCATTTTTGATCATTAGGAGAGAGAAGTTGAAACAACTCCTCTCCCATCATCTCGCGAGAGATGAGTATTATTTAATTTCCTTTGAAATAATTTCATTTATCTTCCTGAAAGCTTCTTTTCTATTTTCTTTTCTTTTCTTTGGATTTAACTCTATTGTTTCTCCATATTGTTCTTCAAAGGTTTTAAGTTTTTTTATTTTCATTTTGTTTTGTTTTGTTTGTTTCATTTTGTTTTTCTCCACCAATCGTTTGATTGGGTTTGTTTTTAGTTGAAAATACTAATATATTAAAGTATTTAAATGTTTCTATTTTTCGCTTAAAAGTTCCTGCATTTATGAGTTATTCGGTTAAACTTACAGGACTTTGGCAAAAAAACACCCTTATACTACACCTCTTTACTTCCCCTAAAGGTATAAAAAAGGTGTAACTCCTGTAAGTCTTAACTATTTCCACTTTATACCTTCCCAAACTCTTTCTGTAACATTTTCCATAATATTTTTAAATCCCTCTGTTGAACCATACATTTCCTCTAATGTTCTCTTAATAACATAATCTGACTTGCCAGAAATCTTATGTTTTTTACAATACTCATTATATTTTTTCCTTAACTCTTTCTTTGTTATATAATTATCATAATCTGCTTCAACACAATCCAAACAAAAAGCCATAAAACTACTTGCCTTTCTAATCCACATATTCTTAATTTCTTCTGTTCCTTTTGTCTGACTAAATTTCTTTTGTAATAACAACCTATCTAATCCATCTAAAAATTTATTTAATAACCCAGCCATTTCCTCTGGATAACTTATTTTTTCAACAATATTATCATCTTTTAATTTTAATTTTTGTTTATCTTTTGCATTTTCTAATTCTTCTTTTGTTACAAAAGTATATGGAAACTCTAATAATATCCACCTATCCCAAAATCCTCTACTAGTATCATAAACCATTGGAAGTTCATTACAAGCAAATACAAATTTAGCATTATTTTGAAAAGTTATTGGTTTTAAATATTTCCTTGGTGCAGATATTAAACTTCTTCCTGTTAATGATTTAAATCCAGAAGTATCTTTCAAATCCTTATTATCAACATCTCCAGCAAGGTTAACTCTCTTTCCAAATAATTCAGAAACAATAAAACTCTGTAAAGAGATAGAACTTAATGGAATAGAACAACAATTCTCAACACCCACTAATCTTTTAATTAATTCTAAGGTTTTATCTTTTCCATTTCTCCCATCTCCAACAAACATAAATGCCTTTTCAAATCTATAATCATTCATCAAAATAAATCCACCTAACTCATAAAAAACATTAATGTCTTCTTCATTTGCTAATACATCTTTTAAGAATTGTTCAATTTTAGGGCAATCTGCAAGAGGTAGATATTCCACAGGAAGTTTATTAAAAAATATTTTATCTGGAGTAAAATCTTTTAACTCTCTTGTATAAATATTTAATAATCCATTTTTTAATGGAATTTCATCTGTTGATTTTTGCTGAAAAAATTCATCAATATCAATAAAAGTATCTGCTTCTAATTTATTTATAACTTGATTAAAATAAAAAGTATTATACCATTTTCCAAGAATATCCCTCATTATTTCTTTAACTTCACTCTTTCCATTTGGAGAATAAATTCCTTCTCTATAAATCCACATTTCTGATTTCTGGTCATCTTTTGTTGTATAAATATAATTCTTTTCTTTAATGTAATCAACTAATAATTCTGATGCAGAACCCCATTTTTTATCCTTAATTAGATCTAAAAATTTATCTTTCAAATCTCTTTTTTCATCTATTTGAGTTTCTTTTAATTTTAATTTATAGTTCTCTCTACTCTTTTCTAATTCATCTTGCAATCCAGATAAATTTGCAAGGTATTCTAATGCTTCTTTAAATCCACAATTCTTTGCTTCTTTAACAAAACTAAATATGTTCCAACTTCCATCACAATGAAAACAATGTGCTGTTTCATTATTAAATCCAAGACATTTTCCCCCATTGCTTGAATGAAATAAACATTCTGTTGGATTTTTAGAAGTATCAATTCCAAAAGAACTAATAACTTCCTTCATGCTTAATGATTTTTTTAACTTATCTAAAAAATCATCTTGAACATCAAAATTGATTCTCTTCTCTTTTGTTGGTTCTTGTTTCTTTGGTTTTTTATCATATTGCATTAATAATGCTTTTACTTCTGCATAAGGAATACTTGCTATTTCAGAATCATCAATAACTTCATATTTATTTCCATTTGGATGAATACTTCCTGCTCCAACAACTTGTTTTCCTTTTCCTTGAACATCTGCAAGAGTATTCATTTCCTCATCAAATATTTTAAAACTATCACATTTATTAGAAAAGAAATATTTATGTAACATTCCACTCCCTGTTTTAACTGTAAAGGTTTTAGGAAGTAAAGGAACAATATGGTTTTGTATTCTTTCATTATCAAAATCAATTATAATTAAACACTTTGATCCTCCACCCATCACACCATAATTTCCACCTGTTTCAATATGTTTCTTTAATTCTAAATTATCAAATTCAATTGTTTTATTCTGCCAATTATTTTGAAAAGGTTTCTTTCCACTTTTTTCTAATAATACAAATCTTATTCCTTTAACTTGGAGTTTTTTTGGTATCATCTTCTTCTTTTATCCATTTTTTAGTGAAGTTATATATTTCTTTTTCAGCTTCTTTAATTTCTTTTGGGGTGCTGTATTGCATCAACCAATAATCAGAATTATAGTGGGGGTTTCTGGAATATTTTTTTAAGATTGAAGTGATTTTAATATGTAACTTTTTGTGACAACTTCTACATAAATTAAATAACTCTCCACTCCATTTTTCTTTAAGAAATCTTGATATTTCTTCTGGAGGATTGTGATGTTCATCTATTCCTTCAAATTTTTCTCCACTTTGCCAATAATTTTTATTAGAAGTTTCAAAAGATTTTTTACATTTATCACAGAGTATTTTCATTTCCCTTCCTCCTCTTTTATAAAAGCAATAGCATCAATAGAAATATCAACAAATTTTTCATAAATATCTTTTATAGAAATATCTGTTTCATGAACACCTAAAACTTTTCCTTTATAGAAATATCCATTCTTTAATTCAATCTTTACATATTTTCCTATATACTTACTTAAATCCATATCAATCTCCTTTTCCTCCGAAGAGGTTTAAACTAAAAATAAACAAACTATTTAAAACTTTATATTCATTTTAAAGTTATAACTTTAAAGGTTTTATTTTATTTTTTTTATAGAATTCTCTCATCTCTCCAGCTGTCTTAAACTTCTTTACTATTGTTTCAAAAGGCATACCTTTTATTCTAAAATTTTCATCCATCTTCTTCTATTTTCTATAGTTCCTCCGATAAACATTCTTATACTTTTTCTTCTTCCTCAACTCTCCACAAGGCATTATTTTCTACCTCCTTTCACTATTTCCTCCTTAAATGTCCTCTGACTCTAACTTTAGCCCTTCTACCTTTGACTTTCATTAGGTGTCCTTTAACTCTTGTTTTCATTTTATTATTAACCTCCTTACATTTATATATTTTATTATTTATAGAGAGGGTTTCAATTAAGTTTTCCCTCTCTTTAAACATAATCCTTTCAAAAAATAAAAAGGAAAAAACAAAAATAAATTAGGTTTAAACTCCTGGCTCTCTGCTGAAACTTCTTATTATTATTCCTAGCACTAATCCAGCTGCAATTACCAATATTATTATTGGTATCCAGTCTGCAAAGTCTCCCATTCCTGTTTCAACTAGTGTTACTGCTCTAGGTGCTTCTGTAGCATCCCAAGAATAACTTGAACTTATGTTTACAGGGTCTCCACCTGTTGATGCAAATACACCTTCCCAAGTTATAACTCCTGCTGTTGAGAAATTATAGTGTCCACTTGTTGCTACTGAATTTGCTGTAGTTCCATTAATTATTGTTACTGCTGATAACTCATATCCACTTTTTGAAGCATCACTTAAAGTAACTGTATTGTTTCCAGATGTTCCATTAGTGTAAATTGTATTATCTGTTCCTGTAGCTGCTGTGTCAAATTTGTCTTGCATTTCTGCTAGTATAAAGACACCTAAACCTAATATGATTCCTACCAATAGTATTGTAAGGATTGCAGGATATAAATCTCCTAATTCCATTTTTCCTTTATGGAATTAGATTTATACTCCTGGTTTTCCTCTACCAAAACTTGAGAATACAATTCCTAATACTATAGCAGCTGCAATAACTATAACTATAATTGCAATCCAATCTGCAAAGTCACCTAATCCAACTGCTGTCTCGTTGATAGCTGCACTAGCTTCTGCATCATCTACCTTTCCATCAACTTCAGTAAGAATATATATTCCTAAACCTAATACTATACCAATAAGAACTAGAGTAAGAATAGCTGGATAAACATCTCCAAGTGTCATTCCTCTCTTGTTAATCTTAATTGATTTCATTCCATTAATTACCTCCTTTCAACTTATAATCTATAATTCAAACTCTTTTTTCTTTATAAATGTGTATAACCAAAGGTAACCAATTACTCTTTCAAACCACCAGCATTATGGATTCTAATCCTTAAAATCTCTGATGCTTCAGGATAACCACCTGTTCCAGCACCTCTTTTCTTCTCTTGTTCCAGAATTCTATCTAAAATTTCCTCTACAAACGATTTCTTAACTCTTATTAGTTGTGTATCTCTTGTTGCCATCTTACCATAAATCATCATTGTAACCAACATAACCTTTTCTTAATTTGAATAAATTTAATGCTTTCACTGTCTGTCTAATCATAACATAAAAGAACATTACAATAGTTACAAAGCAGATTATGTATAAAAATGTGGAAACCATACTATTCATAGCCAGAGAGAGTCCATAATCCTCTGCCATAACATAAATAATACCTAATGCACCTATTAAAAAGACAAAACTGGCTAATAAAAAGAATATTTTAAGACCCTCTCCAGCCATTTTTCCTGAAACAAACAAGAATATCCAAGCAATACCAAAGATTACTACAAATATTCCAAGTAATACAAATCCTTGTCCTTCTTCTAGTGTATTTCCACCTAGATTAATGTTATAGTCAATACAACCTGTTGCTCTTTCAGCAGCATTTCCACAATCATAGCAATACTTATGCCAACCTACTGTGTCTGTATATGTAGAGTTTAAGGTGAAATTAAAGTAAGTTCCATCTTGTGTCATAACCTTATTTGTTAAGAAATTGCTGCTATTTGGGTAACTTGCAGATGTAATATTACAATAAGTGCAGTTATTACAAGTCTGAATCAAATTAACATCACTTCCTCTCTTAAATGTTCCTAAACTTGCAGATACAGATGGCAGGACAAAAGAGGTGAACACTGCAACTACTAAAATTAACCCTGCCATCATTATAAAGTTGTTGAGTTTCATCTGTATTCCTCATCTAAACTATTTACATTTGGATATATTCCTGCTCTATTCATAGTAATAGTCATTGCTGTTTTTCTATCCATTGCTACTCCATCTATTTGAACATCATTATAACCATCTTTCTGAACATTAATTGAAAAATTCCCATAATCTACTAAACTATCACTTTCGATTCTATAAACTATTTCTCCTTCAAAATATCCATTTTCATCTGATAATACAGGATAAGTTCTGTTTCCTCCTGCTAAATTTCCATTAACATCATAAACATTAATAACAGCATCTTTAATAGCATTTCCATAATAATCTCTTATATTTAATTGTAATCTGTGTTTATCATAAACAAATTCATCAGCATCTCCATTAATAGTATTAAATTCACAATCAGTAACATTAAAATTCTTGTTATTATCTCCACTTGAATGTGACCAAAACTTACTATCATAAATATTACTCTGTCCTCCAATAGGATGATATAAAAGACAACCACTTGAACCACTTGAACTTAAACCAGATATATCAAAATTTCCATACCAAAACTCTATATTACTTGTGCAACTATTTAAACTATAATCCTCTGCATCAAAATTAGCTGTTTTAATTCTATATCTATTATGGTCAAACCAATGAGTATTTCTTATAGTTACATCTGATGTTGTTTCAAATTCAGGTCCTGCTCCATCATCATTAGCCCAAAAAGCTGTAGCATATAAATTAGCTGTTCCATAAATATTCATAAATGCACCCCAACTTGACTTCTGCATTCCAACAAATAATCCTCCATTTAATCCTTCTCCTGTTGTTCCATCTGCTGTTCCTGAATTTAATGTTCCATCTACTCTAATTTGGTCATTACTCATTCTAATCTTATTCATTTTATACATTGTGGAAACATCTCCCATAACACTAATTAAAACCTGACTTGTATGTGTCCAAGTTCCACCTGCATCTATAAATATTCCACAATTTCTATTAAATGTAACATATTCTCCAATTTCTTCTGATGGACTATTTGCCCAATCATCTACACATCCAAACCTATCTTGTTTAACAGTCAATCTTCCATTAAATCCTGATGTTGATATATTATGTATTCTATAAAAATGGTCTATATAATATGTTCCATCTCCTGTAATATTATATCTCCCTTGTCTTTCTTGTCCATCTGCATCTTCCCAATCTACAACAAAATAATCATTTGTATCTGCATCACTTTCCATAACAGTGAAATTAATAGGCAACATCTTTCCTGCTGGTGATTGTATTTGTAAAGATAAAGGCATACCATTTGTAATTGTCCTATTATCTAATAAAGTTCTTGTAACTTTTTTATCTCCATTAGTATCCCAAGCATATGTGCTATCTGCACCTGAAACATTCATAACAGCATAAGGTTGTGCCCAAACATAATCAGTAGGATTATCACTTCCAATATGTCCTCCTTCAGTAGGATTTGTAACTTCTGCTACACATACTCTAATCCAATATCCTGCTACACCACAAGGATTTGTTCCATCCCAACTACTTGCCTCATCTTTAGTCCAACCAACTGTCCAATTTCCTGTTCTTGAAAACTCTTCTGTATCATCTCCAACACTAATATTCTTGTAAGTTCCATCTTTATATTGCCAAACTAAATCATAACTATCTGCACTAATAGTTGTTTCAACATTAAATCTTAATCCATAAAAATAATCATAACCCCAACCAAAATACATACAATCTCCTACTGCGAAACTATCATCAAACAAATCAAAATTATTATCATTTGTCCTCTCTGTGCAAGTTCCTGCACTATCATCATAAAAATATATTCTTGAAACCCCTTGTCCATCTTCTGTATAAAATGTATATGTTCCAGCTCCTAATACTGCTCCTGCTAAAATTATCATCATTAAAGGTATTATCCATATCATTTTCATTTTACTTTATCTAATTTAGTTCTTATTTCTGTCCAGTATTTTATATCTTCTTCTCTATCCATAGCAACTGCACAAGCTAAAAACCCTGTATATTCTTCTTCTGTTTCAGCACTTTCCATTAATCCTTTACACTGATTTGCAACTGCTTGGTCTTTATTCATCTGAATTAACATAGCATCTATCTCATCCAATCTTGGATAACTTTTCTCAATAGTAACTTGCTTTGTTTCTGTAAATGTATCATCATTATTCTTCTCAAAACTTCCAAAATTATCTACTGCTATTGTTATCCCAGATATTATTAAAATACCTAACAAAACCACTATAAGTTTATATTTCATTTAAGCTGTTAAACCTCCTAAATATATGTTTGATGTATCTGCACCTGAATTACAGAAATATTTCATATACACTCCTGCTTTTCCATCTGCATTCATATAAGTATAACTTCCATAAGTTGATGCATTCTTATAACTTTCTGAATATAAAACATCCTCACTTGTGCATCCACTATCTGTGCATATTGATAAATTCATACTCTCACATTCTGTTGTAACTTTTATATTATTAATCTGTGAATTTATACTATTCCAAGTTGTATTTGTTAATAAATAAGTATTCCCACTTGCTAAACTATTATTCTTTAGTTGGATTGCAACAGTTGAGGTTATACCTGTTAATCCACTTCCATCTCCATAAAAATAATCTGCTGTTATATTAGTTGCAGTTACATTTCCTGTTGTTTTATAATCTCCACTTTCTCCTTCTGAATTTCTGTGCCAAGAGTAAGGGTCTATTTCTTCTCCTGCTGGTGTTCCATAACCTTTTGAAATGGAAACCCAATCAATATAATAATGATTGTTTGTATTTCCATTACTTGCTTTATATAATCTCATTTGAACTACTCCATCTTGTAAATGTTCAACATTATCAAAAACTCCTTGTGTCATTGTTGCAAAACTTTCACTTTCAATAACAGCAGGAAAATCGTGCCAATCTAAATCATCATAACTCCATAATTGAACAATAGGATAATCCCCTGCTAATGAACTTGTTTTATATCTCATAACTCCTGAAGTAAAAGCAGGAACATCTGTAAAATTAATTCTCATATCTAATCCAGGAGAACCTGCAGTTTCTGAAAAGTTAAATGTTTTTCCATCATAATTTCCATCTTTATGTTGTGTATCTGCTAATGTTCCTCCATCTACTGTTCCTTCAACAGCTGTTGCTTGGGTAGCATTATAATAAATTGTAGATAATTTTGAAATATTAAACTCTAATGTTGCACCATCAAATAAATTCCAATCATCTCCAGAAGTCCAGTTAAAAAATGAAGAATTAATAATATTTGAATTAAAAATATTTACATTCATTCTTGAAGCATTTAAATCTCCAGAAATAACAATATCATAAGCATCTATAAATTCTGCTGAAATGTTTTGAACATAAAGTTTTCTCCACCTTAATAGTCCTGAACCTAAATCATAATATAAACTTGAATAAGGAGTTAAGTGACTTGCAATATCTAAATCTCCATCAAAATCTCCAAGATAACCCCCACCTGAAAGAACCATATAAGAAATATCTGATAAGGTATGGTCATTCATATCTATATCATCATCTATTGTATGTCCTGCAACACTCCAAGCCAAATCATCTAACCAAGAATGAGAAATATCAGCAACATCATCTAAATCTCCTTCATCTGTAACCCATATCTCTGCACCTGTAACATTATAGTTTGAAACATTTGGAACACTTTGAGTTGATAAATCAATTCCTATTTCATCATCTCCTATACCAACATCTACTGCACTTGCGACATTTATTAATAGTATTAAACCGAATAACATCACCATCTCTTTCCTTATTCCCATATTATTTATCAACATTTTCATAATTATAAACTTATTGTTGTCCTCCACTATTTTCTATATGCATCCAAACAGCTCCAACTGCTGTTAAAATTATGAATAAACTCATAAATCCTGTTGAAACAAAGTCTAATACTCTTGCTAGAACACTTATAATCATAGCAATAAAACTAGATGCTGCAAATGCTTTTGATGCAGTATTATTCTCATTACTTAACATCTTAATAAAACTGATTATATACACAGCTATAATAAATCCTGGAAAGAACCAGTTGTCTGTGACTGTGTTTATCCAAGTAAACATATTTGTTGTTGTAGTTATATTTGATGGACTTGCTATTGGCATTATAGTTTTCCTCCTTGCAAGAATGCAGATATTATTACAAATACAATTAGTATATATAATACTGCAGTTAAAGCCATTCTGATTATACTAACTATTGAATCATCTACTCCAAAGTCTGTAAGAATAGAAGTCAACATACTACTAAATTTAGCCGGTGCTAATAACACTTCTTTTAATATCTCTCCAGCTGCTTGTAATGTTCCAACTAACATCTGGATTATATTTCCATTAAGGTTTTCTCCTATTTCTTCCCATCTTGTTGAAGTTTCATTTAATTGTTCTGAACCTATTGAACTCTTATCATAACTTGAAGTCATATTAGTATTAGAATATGTGTTTCCCATTTCTGAAACAAATACAGAACTTAAAGCAATAATAACTGAAAAGATAATTATTATAAAAACAACATCCCTTAATACCATTCCTCCTCTTTTATTCATTGTTTCTTAACCTCCAATAGTAATACAATTCCTATTCCAACAACAGCAACTAAAGCAGTATAACTAATTGAAACTAATTTTAGTAACCACATCATAATAACTCCAACAACTCCAAAGATAATTCCTAGACTTGGTCTGTATATTCCAACCATAACTATTCCTATTAAAAGGAATATACTCCACAAGACACCATCATATCCTATTACTCCAACAATGTCTCTTATTTTATCATATGCATTTCTTAATACTACAAATTCATAATCTCTAGTTATAAATCCAGTTGAAATATATGTTCCATTGGTTTCAGAAGATAAATCACAAGTTAAGACTGCTGTTGACAAAGCACTTGTAGTATTGCAGACAGGTTCTACATCTACTTCACCTGGAGCCATTCTAACAACATATAATCTTCCTTGTGTAAAGGAAGTATTTGTATCTTCATAAGTATATGTGATTGTTTGACTGACTTTATTATACTCCATTGTTGCATCTATATCTGATAAAATATATGGACTTAAACCTCCTTCAAAAGTATCTCCAATAATAATAGTAACTGTGCAAGGAGTTGAAGGACAAGATATTACTCCTGATGTAGTAGTATAAATCAACACTCCATCTTCATAAATCTTAAATCTATATACAGCATCTTCTGTATAAATATGTGCAATAGCATTTCCACTTGAATCTGTTGTAGCTATTTCTGATGTAAACCAAGTATCACTTCCTGCATCAAATCTTTGAACATAGACATCTACTTCTGCTTTTGCTTGATAACTAGCATCTTTAACAGAGATAATAAAACTAGTTGAATCACTTTCATTTAATAGATATAATCCAAAGACAGTTGTATCATTTGTAAAGTCAACATCATTAAAATTAAAGAACTTATTTACATATCCAGGTGCAGTATATTCTAAAACAGAATCTATTGAATATGTTTTGTCTGCAGGATCAATACAGAAATCATAATGGCTTTTAGTTCCAGTTGTATTTGAATAAGTAAATGAATTTTCAAATGCATCTGATGCTGTTGTTTCTTTATAACTAAAAGTTAAAGACACTGTTCCATTCATTTCTACTAAAGTCTGTTCATTATATAATGTCATATTCATAAAGTGAACAGTGTATGGATTGTCACATAAACTCATATTGATTATACTTATTGTCTGGTTATACCAACTAGAATTATGATAGTAAGTTCCAGTAGCATTAGTCAAACCAACTCTCCAATAGAAACTCTTGTTTGTTGTAGTTTCAACATTTGGTGCTTCTATACTACTTGTGAAAGTTACATCATCTCCTGTTCCTGATTTAGTTGTTGGATAAAAAGTATTGTTGTAATATAGATTATTAGTTATTAGATTCCAATTACTGCTAGTGTGGTTTACATTAATAGAAAAACTATTTGATGAACCTTCAACTACTGAAGAAGAATAATTAGCACCACTAAAAGCTATTTCTGCAATAGTAAAACTTCTATTTGATGATGCCCAGCCTATTTGGTTATCGTTATCTCTTGCAGAACAAGTCCAGTTGTAAGTTCCACTTCCTATATTTGTAATTGTATAATACAACTCTGCTGTTGTTCCTGTTCCAGCTAATTCAGTATAATTAGCAACACCTTCTAGATATAAAGTTACATTAGTAGTATTTGTTGAATCTTCTGCAGTGCAATTAAAAGTTAAGTCATTATTAATAGTTTCAAATTCATCTGCTGGAGCATTTAAAGTAACACTTGGATTTGTTGGATATTCTAAACCAGCACCACTATTCCATAAATCACTAATCTCACTTTCACTTAATGCTCTACTCCATATTCCAACTTCATCTATTGTTGTCTCACTTATTGGATTAGTTCCACCTGTATCTGAAAAGAATTCTAAAGGAACATTTAATCCATCAAAATTAGTAATAGCTTCAACATCTTGAACAACTCCATCAACAAAGAAACTAACAGCAGTATGATTTAATCTTATTGTTGTCATATTCCAAGTTCCAACTGCTTGTGTCCATTCAAAATTGTTACTTCCACCATCATCATTTAAATTCATCCTCATCACAGGATTATTCTGTGTCAACCAACTAATTCTTCCTGCACCTGCAGCTGTATTATCTGGTTGGTTACTTAATAAAATATGAAAACCACCTTCCCAATCATTAGTTGCAAGTTTCTTAATCCACATATTTATAGTTAAGTTCTTTGATGTATCTGCATTAAAAGTTGTTGGAGAGTTTTCTCCTGTAACATTATAACCTGCATTAATCTTTCCAGCACTCCAATGAGTTCCAATAACAGTCAAGTCATCTCCATTAATACTATCAACAGCTGTTGTTGAAGTATTCTCATCAAATCTCCAATATCTTTCTAAATCTACAGTTAAACTATCACTCCAAGTTGCCCACTCATCTATCTCAACTCCAAAGAAAGTTGGTATCCACTCTACATAATCTCCTTCATAAACATTTGTGAATATTCCTATTCTTACATCACCTTCTGGAAGTTCAGATAAAGAAGTGAAAGTGTTCCAAGTTGTTCTTGTATCTATTCTTTTTCCTTGATAAATATCCTGACACTTGTTATTCTTATCGCAGACATTTTCATAAACATCTACTTCTTTTGAAGAATAAGTTGCATATTTATAAACAAAATTTCTATCATTAGTTCTTCTCATATCTTTTTTATTATAAAGTTTTATTCTCTTGAAAGCATCATCATAATCTTTTTGATAGTTACTTATTGTAAATTCTGCAACCTTCCTATCTTTTCCAGGAATAACATAAACATTTAATGGAGTTTCTAGTTTTAATTCTGCTATTGTGTCTCCTAAACCAAGTGCATTTGTTACTGTTACTTCTTTATTTACATCATCATAAGATTTAACATTATCCCATTCCATAGCTGAAATTGAGGGTAGTAATAGTATTACCAGCACTAAAAAAATCCACCAGTGGGCTTCTATTAAAGAGTTTTTTTGTCGTTTTTCCATATTTTTACATAGGAGGAGCATTATCTCCTTTTGGTTTAGCAAATGTGACAATTAGAGTAATTAGTCCAATAATTAAAACAACATATGGTAAGTTTGTCATAATAAAGTTAATACTTCCTTGTTGTGCTGCAGTATCTGAAAGAACATCAACAGCATAAATACTTTCATAAGCATTCTGCATAGCAACTCCCACAACTATTCCTACAATTAAAAGTATGATAAAGATTGGAACAAATATTGGATGTGTTGGCATAAACCAAGCAGTAACTAATAGTCCTAAAAGTAATCCAGCCATAACAATATACCACACAGCACTCAAACTATTTTCACTTATACTTATTGAACTATCAAAAGTATTATTGACTTCTATATTATCTGAACCAAGAGTATCTTTCATTTCACTATTAACAGTTGAACCAATGTATCCAACTATAATTACAAAGAAAGCAAGTGCTGCAATACTAACTATTAAGTATAGTAATCCTGTAAAGTCTCCTCGTTTGTTCATCTCTTTCTTTTCCTATTTATTTTCTTTAATTTAGCTGAATAATTATATTCATTAAATACAGATTCCCTATATTTTTTTCCTGCTCTACCTTTTATCCATTTAAAACCAGCAGTTCTATTTGCTGTTTTTATAAACTCTTTTGCATTTTTTGGTTTTGTTGCTTTTGTTTTTCTTATTATTCTCTTTGCATGAGATGGATAAGCATCACTTGTTATATAATAATACTTTCCAGCTAACTTTATTGTTCCTCTTGTAGACATTTTATATCATACCTCCTTTCATCTCTTTCTTTTCCTATAATATTTAATCAATTCTTTTTGAAAGTCTGGTAATTGTTTCTGTGCAGCTCTAGCCATCTCTTTCATTTTCTGCAAGTCACTTTTCCTAACTCTCATCATAACTGTCTTTGGTCTTCTTTTCCTCATTTCTTTCTCCTTTTTTTCTTTTTCTTAAATATACCTGAAGGTTTAATTAAAATTGGTCTTATTGATAATCCAGAAAATTCTGCTTTTCCTTTTCTTTTAGACTTTATACCTAAACCTAAAGATGCTAAACTTGGCATTCTTATTGGACTTTTAATTCTAGACTTTTTTTCATATTTAATAACACTAGGAAGTTTAAAACTAGGTAATTTAAACATCAAAGGTGGAGGTCCTCTTGGTTTTGGCTTTGGCTTTCTAGTTTTAAAACCATAGAAATAAGAACTTTTTTTAGTTGTTTTTGAAGATTTTAAAGAGGATCTTAATGGTTTTGGAAAACTAAAATAACTTGACTTTGAAATACTTGGAAACGACTTACTTGATTTAGGTTTACTTACTTTTAAACTTGAAGGTATTTTTGAAAAAGGAATACTTAATTTACTACTTGTTTTAGAACTAAAACTAGAACTAGAACTAGGTAATAAAACACCTATCTTACTAAAACTAGGATATGTATAAGAACTTGGATTAATATATGAACTAGTAACTTGACTCACTGAACTTATATCTTGACTTGGTGTTAAAATTTTATTAAAACTTGTAGAAGTTCCTAATGCTTCATAAGTATCTAATGGATATCTTACTCCTCTAAATTTAAAGAAATAATCACTTGAAGTTTTAACTGTAGGTCCTTCAACTAATACTGCTTGTGTTTCTGCTTTAGTTCCAACAACATATGCTGTTCCTGGTTTAGGACTAGTTCCACCCCAATTATAAACACCTCTTTGAGTTTCCAAACCCCATTTAATTTCAAATCCACCTTCAGGTTGAATAAATGCGCCACCTGGTTTAGAAGAAGAAGGATTTATTACATCTGCAAAGTTTTTTTCAATAAATTTATCTAACCAATTTCCTTTTAATACTTGTGAACTACTTGAACTTCCTACACCTAAAAAATGTGCAGATGGTCCAGTTTGAGGTGCTAGGTGTAATGGTCTTGTGATTCCTAATTCTAATTCAGGAACTTGTGAGGACATATGAATTCCACCAGTTCCAAAGTCATATTTTAATTGTAAGTCACCAGGTTTCATAAACTCTTTATATTGTAATCTACTTCTAGTCAACCAATCTTTACTTCCACCTTTTGTTGGAAATGTTCTCTCACCTGATTCTATTTGTTTCCATTGTTCACTGGAGAAAGTTATTTCTTTTGTTCTTCCTCTTGTATTCCACCAACCTTTTGCTCTAGGATACCACCATTTACTTGTTCCCAATCCTAGTTCTGCAGTTGGAATTAACCAAGATGCTTGACTTGGAACTCCATATTCTTTTTCCCAATAAGAACCTATATCTTTAATTTCTTTTCTACCTGCAGGTAATAAAAAATGTTCTGTTCCCATTGCTGTTAAATAATAAGGTCCTGCAGGACTAACTAGAAGTCCAACTTGTCCTGAAAGTTTAAATAAATCACCTGTTGGTTTTACTTGATAACTTTGAGGATAAAAAGTATATGTTTGTCCATCAATAGTTGTTTGTTTCTTTGGTCCTCTTGCTATCTTTCTTCCAACACTTCCTATATTTTCAAATAAAAATTCACTTGTTCCTCCAACAGGTTTAAAGTCTTTAAAACTTAAAGTCCAATCATAATTTCCTCTTGTTACATTATAATCTCCTTTCTTTGCTCCAATACTTTGAAAATATTGTCCTAATTTAGAAACTCCTGGAGATACACTCCAAACTTCAGATTCATCTTTTGTTGGAAGACTTGACTCATATCCTTTAACATACTCTTGAAAAGGTGTTAATTTTCTTGTATATCCTTTTTCAAATTCTTCAATAGGTATACTCATTTGTGCTTCTGTATCTTCAAAACCTGTAAGTTTTCCATTAGAATATACAGGAATAAAACCTTGTGATTCTAAATCTGCTATTTGTTGATTATATTGTTCTCGTGCTTCTGCAACATTTTCCCAACTTGTTAATCCTCTTTCTTGTAGAATTTTAATCTTCCTATACAAACTTGGATTACTTTTAGCTGCATAAGTTGGTTTGCCTCTCCTTATCCAATTCCTAGCAGTCTCCCATTCTTGTTCTTCTCTCTTTGCTTGATTATATTTTTCTAATGCCTTTTCATATCTTTGTTTCTCTAAAGTATATTCTTCTAATTCTTCTTGATATTGTTCCTCTTTTTTTAATTGTTCTTGTCTTTGTTCCTCTTGTTCTTGTTCTCTTTGTTCTTTTAGATATTGTGGTTCTCTTGCACCTACTTGTCTACCTAACTTTCCTCTTGCTACTACCCCACCTACTTTAACCATTATAATTCATAATGTATACATCTATTTAAATCTTTCTCAAAACGTATACATTCTAATTTTCGGTTACATTTATAAATAAAAGTATATTCATTTAAATATGGCAAACCCTTTCAGTGATACTTTAGGTGGAATAGGAGGTGGATTAGGACAAATAGGTGGAAGTGTTTTGAGTATTTCTACAAAAGTAATCGGTGCTCTTGTTTTATTAGGATTAATTGTTGGTTTTGTTTTATGGAGAAAGAATAAAAAGAAATATAATATTCCTGTAACTATTTGGATACCAAGAAGTTCAGGAAAGATTATGGATGAGATTAGTGCTATTGGTGGATATTTTAGAAGTAGTAATCCAGAAGGAATAATGAGTTTTAGATTAAAGAGAAAAGGACTTGGAGTTTTAGAAATTCCTCCACCAAACTCTAAATTTCTAGTTGGATTATCTAGAAAACTATATTTAGTCCAAAAAGGAGCAGATGATTTTGAACCAGTATTACCAGATAGTTTTAAGACAGTGACTACAATAAAAGGAAAGAAAAGAGTTGCAGTTATAGACTTACTTGCTATAAACCAAGATGCTACTGCTTGGGTAGAAGATAATAGAGAAAGTGCAAAGAGAAGATTCACATTTAAGAACTTCTGGGATAAATATAAAGACTTTATTCAAATAACTATCTTTATGTTCATAGTTTCTTTGATGATTTATATTAACTGGCAAGGACTAAAAGATGTAGTGGCTGGATTACAAAATGTTGCAGATGCTTTATTAAAAACTGCTGGTGGAATACAATGAAAAAGATTATTTGTGCAAGGTGTAGAGAAGTAATAGATATTAAGAAAGAGAAATGGGTTAAGATGGAAGTATATGATTGTAAAACACAGATTTCTATAACTTACTATCATTTGAATTGTTATAAAGAATCTTTCAAAGACAAAGTCAAAGAGATTATGGCTAAAGGAGTTGCACCAATGGTTAATAGATTAATAGGAGGAATAAGAGATGGTAGTGCAATATCCTGACCCTTACCAACCACCATACCAAGACCCTTACCAGCAACCTCAACAACCAATGGTTCCTGCTGAATATATGGGTGAGGAAGAAGTTACAAATATTGTTGGACAAATAGACCCTCAAAGAATTCTAGACAATCTTAATCATTCTTTAAAAGGAGAATATTATAACAAAGAAGAAGGAGCTTGGGAAAAAGTAGGAGATGAATTGGTTAACACTGCTTGTAGAGGATGGATTATTTCATACCTCACTGCTTTAATGAATAATGCCTCTACAATGGGTGTTATCCAGGAACAACAATTAAGTTCCTTAATGGAAGGAGTAATCAAATCTGTGACAAGAGAGTTTAAATGTAATTTAGAGAAATTCGGTTTTGTTCCTCCTGGAAAATATTATGATAAAGAAATATATGAAAATAAAGGAACTCCAAACACTTCAAGAATGGATTCTATTGCAGAAATGATATACCAAAGAGCATTCTTAATATTAACAAGAAGTCTAAAGGGAACAGAGAGTTCAAAGATATTTAGAAGTTTAAGTATGTCTGACCAAATGTTATTTAACCAGCAACAAATGCAGAAAAAAGGATTTCTTGGAAAAATGTTTAGTTAAAAATGGTGATGAAAAATATGGATGATGAAGATGAATTAATTGATGTTGGAGCAGAGTATTCCAGGAAGTCTGGATACGATAAAAGTGATGTTGTTAAACAACAAGTTCTTCGGTGTAACGAGTTAAGAAGTAAGGAGATGAGAGAAGGACATACATTAAGAGTTATGGATAATAAAGGTAACTTAAAGATAATAGATGTTCCAGATAATAGACAACCTTATGTTGGAAGTGTTACTGCCTTAAAACAAAATCTTCTTCCTGAAATAACAAACAATAAAAAATATATTGACTTGGTTAAAAAGAATGAGGAGAAAGAAAAAGAATTATTTGAACAATACAAATACAAAGAGATGGAATTAAAATTAATAAACAGAAAAAAAATACTAGTCTACACAGGTAGAGAATTTATTCCAAAGAAAGGTGCAGTTTTAGTTGTTGGAACAATAAGGACTGCAACAACTCCTATAAAAGAAAATAAAGTAGAAGGAATATGGGATAACAAAGTGAATGCTTACTGGGATGAAAGAGTTTTGATTTCAGATGAGTTATTCGGTATTCTAAATTTATTAATAGATAGTGTAGAATACTTTAAAGAGGTAGAAACTTGGTAAGGAAAAATATAACTGTTAAAGAAATTGCAGCAGGAGATGAAGCAGATTTAGTTGTGGATTATATTATTAATAGAAAAAAGAAAGGTCTTTATACTCTTGCTTTAGTATCTGGACTTCCAGGAACAGGAAAGACTTCTACTTGTTTTAGACTTGGAGAACTAATTACAAAGAAGGTTTTGGGTGAGAATCAAATGAAGGCATCAAATGTTGTGGATTCTTTTCTTGATTTAACAAAAGCAGTAATGAATTCTAAACCAGAGGAGTTAAATATATTTGTTGTTGAAGAAGTTTCAGTATTATTTCCAAGCAGGAGAGCAATGGCAGGTGTAAATGTGGATTTAGCAAGACTATTAGACACAGCAAGGAAGAAACAAGTCATTCTACTTGCAAATGCACCTATTTGGAGTAGTATTGATAGTCATATGAGAGCATTAGGTAATATCTATATTGAAACCAAGAAGATTTACAGGATGGAAAAGATTGTAGTGTCTAAATTCTTTAGATTACAGACAAATCCAAGGACTGGGAAGACATATACTCATTCTTTTATGAGAGATGGTAGGACTGTAAAGAGAATGCATACTAAAATGCCTAACGAGGAACAATGGCAGTTATATGAACACAGAAAGGATGATTTTATGGAAAAATTATACTCATCACTAGTCCATAGAGAACAGAAAAGGATAGACAAAGAGAATAAGAACAATCCAACTATAATGATAGCTACAGAGCCATTAACTAACAGAGAAAAGGAGTTCTTATTCTTATTTAAAGATAAAAAACTTACACAGAAAGAAATTGCTAAAAAGTGGGACTGCACCCAGTCAAATATCAGTCAGTTTTGGTCAAATTTAAAGAAAAAAATGCTAAAACATAAGGAAAATGAGGAAAAATAACTAATAACTCAATTTTAGTAACCCATTACCTAACTTATAGTTGTCATATTAAAAAAATAATGCAGAAACATTTAAGTATTGCTATTAACTTAATGTCAAATGGATAAAAGTTCCTATCAAAAGAATGCATCAAAAGAACACCAAGACCTAGTTGAATACTCATCTATTTACTTTAAAGGAAACAAAATAAAGATAGGTGGGAGTAATCTTATTAAAGGTCATTACTTTCCTGATGTTAAAACAGAAGATACAGATATTGAAGTAGAGATTCTACCAAAACAATATATTAAAAAGAAGATAGATAAGTGGGACAAAAGCAGAAAGAAGATATTAGTTACTGGTTTCTCAAAGGAAGCATTAGATAACTTTGATGAAATATATTGTATTACAAAAAATAAAGAAATAATTAAAGTATTCTAATTACAATTACCAGTCCAAATCGTATTCACTCCAGTTAATTTCTCCACCAGGAGTAACATATCTCTTTGGAACCCAGAGTTCTGAACCATTAACATAAAAGTTCTGTGGAAAGTTCACATCATCTGAATAACAATGACACTCAACTCCTAGTTTTTCTGCACCATATATAAGAGGATGTTCTGCAAGTGCTTCTCCATTAGTATACATATAGTAGATAATAAATACAAGGGCTATCCAAAACAAAGTCATAATAATCCAACTCCACTTGTATTTAAATCTAGCATATGCAGTTGCACTTTTCCATTCCTCATAAGAAGGAACTTCCATTTTAGATTCTTAAATGATAGAGGATTCTTTTTAAAGCTTGATCGTGGAAGTTGACAATATCTACAAGTTCTTGTATAGATATTTTTTTTGTTTCTTTTTTAGTTTTCTTTTTCTTTTTTTTAGGTTTTTCTTCTTCCTCATCTTCTTCTTCCTCATCTTCTTCTTCCTCGTCGTCTTCTTCTTCTATTTCTTCATCCTCATCCTCAATATCATCTTCATCTTCAGCTATTGGAGGTTCAACTGGAACTGCCTTTGATTTCTTCTTTTTTCCAAACATTTTATCTTATTATTATACCTCCTTACACCTTATTGATTGTCATAAAACATTTATCTTTATCATAAAAGTTAAAACTTTATAGGTTCTTCTCCTTTATCAA